>ENA-UZXC01003916-UZXC01003916.1-metagenome-genome-assembly--contig:-Day-2-25m-contig-3916_pt1 | contig 14089 bp, 29 predicted proteins | sample MGYA00260340_ERZ794900 | MGnify/ENA metagenome assembly ERZ794900 | reverse complement strand
AGGTGCGGGCGTTGTTGCTAAGGTTACGGATTAAATAGTTAAGTAGAGACTGAAGATCTATTGTATAATCTTCGGTTTTTCGTTGAGAAGTTTGCATAGCAAATAGATAGGACAAAAACACATGAGCAATCAAAATATTAGAATTAAATTAAAAGCTTTCGATCATCGTTTAATCGACAAATCGGCGCTTGAGATTGTAGAAACAGCTAAGCGTACTGGTGCTAGTGTAAGAGGTCCAATCCCTCTTCCAACCAAGCACGAGCGTTTTACTGTATTGACTTCTCCGCATGTAAATAAAAAAGCGAGAGATCAATACGAATTAAGAACTTACGTTAGATTAATGGACGTTATTAGCCCAACTGATAAAACAGTTGACGCTTTAATGAAGTTAGATTTAGCGGCTGGTGTTGACGTAGCGATTAAGCTTAACTAGACAGATATAAATAAATTAGGAATAAGATCATGGCAATTGGTTTAGTAGGACAAAAATTAGGTATGACGCGCTTAATAAATGACGATGGCACAGCCACGCCAGTAAGCGTAATTAAAATTGAACCTAATCGTGTTGTTCAAACAAGAACACTTGAGGTTGACGGCTATAGCGCTGTTCAGGTAACTACAGGTGCAAAAGTTAACAAAAAAGGTGAGGCTAAAGTACGTCGCGTACCTGCTGCAATCAAGGGTCATTACGCAAAAGCGTCTCAAGAAATTGGTTTAGGCCTTTGGGAATTTAGAGCTGATGCTGATGAAATTGGTAATTCAACTAGTTTTGATGTTTCAATCTTTGGTGCTGGACATTATGTTGATGTTACTGGTCAATCTAAAGGTAAAGGCTTTCAAGGTGGTGTGAAGCGTCACAATTTCCAGATGCAAGATGCTACTCACGGTAACTCAATTTCTCATAGAGCAATTGGTTCTACTGGACAGTGTCAAGAGCCTGGTCGAGTATTTAAAGGTAAAAAGATGGCTGGTCACATGGGTGATGAGCAAGTAACACAAGAATGTTTAGAAATTGTAAAGGTTGACAGCGAAAGAAACTTAATTTTAGTTAAAGGTTCTATTCCTGGATCTACTAAAGGTTTTGTTAAAGTTTCTTTGTCAGCTAAGAAAGATAAAGTTAACGTTGAAGTTAGTAAAAACATTCAAGATAATGCAGCTAACGAGTCTACTGACTCTGAAGAAGCGTAAGGTTTTAAGATGAAATTAAAAGTATTAAACACAAGCACAAACAAGTCGACTACTACAGAAGTAGCTGATACTATTTTTGCAAGAGATTACAACCAGTCATTGGTTCATCAAATCACAACAGCTTATATGGCTGGTGGACGTCAGGGCTCTAAAGCTCAAAAGAATCGTGCAGCAGTTAGCGGCGGTGGTAAGAAGCCATGGAATCAGAAAGGTACTGGTCGTGCTCGTGCAGGTACATCACGTGGCCCAATTTGGCGTTCTGGTGGTGTTACATTTGCAGCGCAACCTCGTAGCTATGCTCAAAAAGTAAACAAGAAAATGTACAAAGGTGCAATTTCTGTTATTTTTTCTGAATTAGCACGTACAGACCGCCTTAAAGTGGTTAACGAGTTTGATGTTAAAGAAGCAAAAACTAAAAACGTAACTGCAATCCTTAAAGCGTTAGATCTTAAAGATGCATTACTAATGACTGATGAGCTAGATGAGAACTTATACTTATCTTCTCGTAACTTATACCATGTTGGTGTTTGCGACACACAGAGCATTGATCCTGTTAGCTTAATTGGCTACCAAAATGTTGTTGTTACTGAAGCTGCATTGAAAAGAATTGAGGCAATGTTATGAATCAAGAAAAAGTATTAAAAACCTTATTAGCGCCAATTGTATCTGAGAAAACTGCAATGTTATCGGCTCATAATCAATATGCATTTAAAGTGCGTATTGATAGCAATAAGAAAGAGATTAAATCTGCAGTAGAAATGCTTTTTGGCGTTACTGTTGAAAACATTTCTACTTCAGTTGTTAAAGGTAAAAAGAAAGTTTTTAAAGGCAAGGTTGGCCGTCGTGTTAATTGGAAGAAGGCAATGATTAAAGTGTCTGAAGGCCAAATGATTGACGTTAGCGCATCTTAAGAGAATATTATGGCACAAGTAATTAAAAGAAAACCAACCTCACCAGGTAGAAGATTTGTAGTTAGCATTGTAGATAAAGATCTACATAAGGGCGAACCTTACGCTCCTCTAACTGAAAGTAAAAATAGAATTAGTGGTCGTAATAACGCTGGTCGTATTACAACTCGTCATAAAGGTGGTGGCCATAAGCGTCGTTACCGTATTATTGATTTTAAACGTAACAAAGATGATATTACAGCACGTGTAGAGCGTCTTGAATATGATCCTAACCGTAGTGCAAATATTGCATTGGTTTTATATGCAGATGGTGAGCGTCGTTACATCATTGCACCTAAAGGTTTGAATGCTGGCGATACAATCGTTTCAGGTGCTACGGTTGCTATTCAGACTGGTAACGCCATGTCTTTAGCAAATATTCCATTAGGTAGTGTTGTTCATTGTATTGAATTGCAACCTAAAAAAGGTGCGCAAATTGCACGAAGTGCAGGTACATCAGCACAGCTAATTGCTAAAGAAGGTAACTATGTAACGCTAAGATTGCGTTCTGGTGAAGTTCGTAAAGTATTAGCTGAATGTCGCGCAGTTCTTGGTGAGGTTTCAAAATCAGAGCACAGTTTAAGAAAGTTAGGTAAAGCGGGTGCAACTCGTTGGAGAGGTGTTAGACCAACCGTTCGTGGTGTGGTAATGAACCCAGTTGATCACCCACATGGTGGTGGTGAAGGTAAAACAAGTGGTGGTCGTCATCCAGTTTCTCCTTGGGGTACCCCAACTAAAGGTTATAAAACACGTAGCAATAAACGTACTGATAAGCTTATCGTACGTCGTAGAAATAAGGGTTAATCATGGCTAGATCATTAAGAAAAGGACCATTTGTTGACGAGCACTTAATCAAAAAAGTATTAACAGCTCAAGAAAACAACGACAGAAAACCAATTAAAACTTGGTCACGTCGCTCAGTAATCGTACCTGAGATGATTGGTTTAACAATTGCAGTTCACAACGGCAGAGCACATGTTCCTGTATCTATTACAGAGCAAATGATTGGCCATAAGTTGGGTGAATTTGCTTTAACTAGAACTTTTACTGGCCACTCTGGTGACCGTAAGTAATATAGGTGAATGAAATGAAAGAAGTTAAGGCAGTACATAAGTACGCAAAAGGCTCATCTTTTAAAGTGAGATTGGTTGCGGATCAAATCCGTCAAAAGTCAGTAGAAGAAGCATTAAATATACTATCGTTTAGTAACAAGGGTGCAGCAAAACTAGTTAAGAAAGTGCTTAATTCAGCGATTTCAAATGCTGAGCATAATGATGGACTAGATATTGACACATTAAAAGTGAGCAGCATTTATATTGACGAAGGCTCAACGATGAAGAGAATCCGCCCAAGAGCCAAAGGTCGTGCAAACAGAATTTTAAAAAGAACAAGCCACATTACAGTTGGCGTAAGCGCAGGTTAAGTTATGGGTCAAAAAGTAAATCCAAAAGGTATTAGATTAGGTATTGTCAAAGATTGGGATTCAAAATGGTATGCCAATTCACAAGATTATCCTAAATTTTTATTATCTGATATCGCAGTTAGAGATTTCTTATTCGAGAAATTAAGCTCCGCTTCTGTGAGTCGTGTGCAAATTGAGCGTTTAGCTAATAGTGCTAAAGTGACAATCCATACTGCTCGTCCAGGTATTGTTATTGGTAAGAAAGGTGCCGACATTGAACAATTAAAAGCAATTGTTTCAAAAATGATGGGTATTCCGGTTCATATTAATATTGAAGAAATTAAAAAACCAGAGTTAGATGCGCGTTTGGTTGCTGAGAATATTGCTCAACAATTAGAAAAGCGTGTTATGTATCGTCGTGCTGTTAAACGTGTACTAGGTAATGCAACGCGTTTAGGTGCTCAAGGTATTAAAGTAATGGTTAGTGGTCGTTTGAACGGTGCTGAAATTGCACGTTCTGAATGGTACCGTGAAGGACGTGTGCCATTGCACACTTTCAGAGCTGATGTTGACTATGCTCATTATGGTGCAAATACTCAATACGGTGTTATCGGTATTAAGGTGTGGATCTTTAAGGGTGAAATCCTTGACCATAAGAAAGGTACATTAGATGAGGTTGCTCGTCGTGGTGCTACAAATCAAATCGGCAAGAAGTAATAAGGACTGACAAATGTTACAACCTAAACGTACAAAATTTAGAAAAATGATGAAAGGCCGTAATCGCGGTCTAGCAACTGGCCATAAGGTTAGTTTTGGTGAAATCGGCCTTCAAGCTACTGGCAGATGTCGTATGACTGCAAGACAAATCGAGGCTGCACGTCGTGCAATGACACGTCACGTTAAGCGTCAAGGTAAGATTTGGATTCGTGTATTCCCAGACAAGCCTATTACTAAAAAACCATTGGAAGTTCGAATGGGTAAAGGTAAAGGTAGTGTTGAATATTGGGTTGCGCAAATTAAGCCGGGTCAAATGTTATTTGAAATGCAAGGTGTTGATGAGACAGTTGCAAGAGAAGCGTTTGCCTTAGCTGCTGCAAAACTGCCGGTTAAGACGACAGTAATTAAAAGGACGGTAATGTAATGGATATTAAAGCATTAAGAGATCAAGACATCTCTTCACTAAACGAAACGTTAATGACGCTTTTAAAGGAACACTTTGAGTTGCGTATGCAGCACCGTAGTGCGCAATTAGATGATTCTTCAAAATTAGGTAAAACTAAAAGATCAATTGCACAAGTTAAAACTATTATTAAAGAGAAACAAGCATGAGTGATAATAAAGTAGAACGCGTACTAACTGGTACGGTTGTCAGCGTTGGTCGTGATAAGACGATTGCTGTAAAAATCGAACGTAAAGTTAGACATCCGATTTATAAAAAATACATCAAGCGTAGCACTAAAGTTCACGCTCATGATGAAAAGAACGAATGTTCACTTGGTGATACAGTGAGAGTGGTTGAGTCAAAGCCATTTTCCAAGACTAAGCATTGGGCATTATTGGAATTGGTTGAGAAATCAGTTTCAGTTGATTAATATCAAATTTAAAGAGAGCAAGACATGATTCAAATGCAAACAAAACTTAGTATTGCCGATAATAGCGGCGGTGTTAAGGCTATGTGTATTAAAGTTTTAGGTGGTTCTAAGCGTCGTTATGCTGCCATTGGTGATGTCATCAAGGTTAGTATTAAAGAAGCTTCACCGCGTGGTAAAGTGAAAAAAGGTGATGTGTATGATGCAGTTGTTGTTCGTACGGCACATGGTGTTCGTCGAGCTGACGGTTCACGTATTCGCTTTGATGGCAATGCTTGTGTATTGTTAAACACTAAATTAGAGCCAGTTGGAACACGTATTTTTGGCCCTGTTACTCGTGAATTACGTAATGCGAAATTTATGAAAATTGTGTCATTAGCACCAGAGGTACTATAATGCAAAAAATTAAATTAAATGATGAGGTAATGATCATTGCTGGTAAGGATAAAGGTTCTATTGGAACAATTACTAAAGTATTAGACAACAAGGTTATTGTTGAAGGTAAAAATATTGCTAAGAAGCATGTTAAAGCCAATCCTAATGCTGGCGTTGCTGGAGGCATTATCGATACAGAAATGCCTTTAGCAGTTTCAAATGTAGCTATCTTAAATCCAACTACAAAGAAAGCTGACAGAGTTGGCATCCGTGCTGACAAAGATGGTAAAAAGGAAAGATTTTTTAAATCAAACGGCGAAGCAATCGTTTGAGCAAGTTAAGGAAATAAACCGTGTCTAGATTACAAGAAGAATATACAAATGTTATCAAGCCAGCTCTACAAAAAGAGCTTGGTCTTGCTAATCCAATGGCAGTGCCAAAAATTGAAAAGATTACTATTAATATGGGTCTTGGAAGTGCACTGGGTGATAAAAAAGTGTTGCAAAATGCATTAGAGGAGATGGGTCTTATTGCTGGTCAAAAAGCCCTTACTTGTAATGCTCGTAAATCTGTAGCAAGTTTTAAAATTAGAGAAGGCAATGCAATTGGTTGTAAAGTTACTTTGCGTAAGGAAAAGATGTATGAATTCCTTGACCGCCTAGTTAACGTTGCTATTCCTCGTATTCGTGATTTCCGTGGTTTAAAGCCTACCTCATTTGATGGCCGTGGCAACTACAACATGGGTATTACAGAGCAAATTACATTTGCAGAAATCGATTTTGAAAAAGTAACAAGAACTCGTGGTATGGATATCGCTATCACAACTTCTGCTGCTTCTGATGATGACGCTAAGAAACTATTGGCAATGTTTAAATTCCCATTTAAAGGATAAGAAAATGGCTAAAAAGTCTATGATAAATAGAGACATCAAACGTTCAAAGATAGCTGAAAAGTTTAAATCTAAACGTCTTGAGTTAAAGAAAATTATTAAGAGTGTGCACTCTTCTGATGAAGAGCGCTTCCAAGCAACTATTAAGTTGCAGGCACTTCCACGTGATGCATCACCAACTCGTCAGCGTAGTCGCTGTGGTTTGACTGGTCGTCCACATGGTTTTTACCGTAAGTTTGGCTTGGCTAGAACTAAACTTAGAGAACGCACTATGAATGGTGAAGTTCCAGGTTTATCTAAAGCAAGCTGGTAAGGAGAAATAATATGAGTATGTCTGATCCTATCGCTGATATGTTAACTCGCATTCGCAACGCACAAATGGTTGAGAAAAAAGAAGTTAATATTCCGGCGTCAAATTTAAAATCTGCAATCGCAAGCGTTATGCAACAAGAAGGTTACATTGAATCTTTTTCTGTAGATGGCGAGAAAGCAGCTAAAACTTTAACTATTAAGCTTAAGTATTATGAAGATAAGCCTGTTATTGATACGTTAACACGTATTTCTAAGCCTAGTTTAAGAGTATATGTTTCTAGTACCGAAATTCCAAGTGTGATGAATGGTTTAGGTATTGTTATTGTTTCTACCCCTAAGGGTGTAATGACTGGACAATCTGCATCAGCCCAAAATGTGGGTGGTGAAGTTTTGTGCAGCGTTTACTAATATTGGAGAACTATAATGTCTAGAGTAGCAAAATCACCAATTACAATTGAAAGCGGCGTTGAAGTGTCTATGACTGGCGCAACTATGACTGTTAAAGGGAAAAATGGCCAAATGACTCAGGATATCCATCCAGAAGTTGTTGTTGCTATTAACGATAATGAAATTACTTTCGATATCGCTAAACTTGAGAAAAAGGCTGTTAAAGGCGCTTGGGCTCAAGCAGGTACTGCAAGAGCTAATACAGCAAACCTTATTCAAGGCGTTAGCGTTGGCTGGGAAAAGAAATTATCGTTAATCGGTGTTGGTTACCGTGCAAAATCAATGGGTAAAGTATTAGACTTAACACTTGGTTTTTCTCATCCGGTTAACTATGCATTGCCAGAGGGTATCACTGCTGAAACACCATCTCAAACTGAGATTGTTGTTAAAGGCATGGATAAACAAAAAGTTGGTCAAGTAGCTGCAGAAATAAGAGCTTTCCGTCCACCTGAGCCTTACAAAGGTAAAGGTGTTCGTTACACTGACGAGCATGTTGTTCGTAAAGAAGCTAAGAAGAAATAATTGATAAGGTATTCAAAATGAAACTTACTAAAAAACAAGCTCGATTAAGAAGAGCAACAAAATTTAGAGCTAAGCACGCTGATAAAGGTACTGAGCGTCTTTGTATCCATAAAACATCTGCACATATCTATGCACAGATTATCAGCAGCTGTGGCACAAAGACACTAGCTTCCGCTTCTAGTCTTACTGTTAAAGTTAAGAATGGTGGAAATGTAGATGCAGCTACTAAAATCGGTACTGAAATTGCTAAGGCTGCTAAAAAAGCTAAAGTAACAAAGGTGGCATTTGATCGCTCCGGTTTTAAATACCATGGTCGCGTTCAAGCGTTAGCTGATGCGGCAAGAGAAGGCGGATTAGAATTCTAATCAACGGTTCAACTAAGACAAATTAAAAAGGCGTAAAAATGGCTGAATATAAGAAAAATAATAATAACAACGATAGCGAATACATTGAAAAATTAGTTAATATTCGTCGTGTTGTAAAAGTAGTTAAAGGTGGACGTATCTTTGGTTTCTCGGCACTAGTAGTTGTTGGTGATGGTAAAGGTAAAGTCGGTTACGGTACGGGCAAAGCTCGTGAAGTGCCTGCTGCGATCCAAAAGGCAATGGACAAAGCTAAGAAAGCAATGAAAACAGTACCATTAGTAAATGGTACGCTTCATTACCCAATTACTTCTAATGTTGGTGCTGCTAAAGTTTACATGCAGCCTGCATCTGAAGGTACTGGTGTTATTGCTGGTGGCCCAATGCGTAGTGTTTTAGAGGCGGTTGGTGTGCATGATATCCTAGCTAAATGTAATGGTACTCGTAACCCAATTAGTGTTGTGCGTGCTACAGTAGAAGGTTTGACTGCCATGTCTTCACCTTCAATGGTTGCTGCTAAGCGTGGTAAAACTGTTGAACAAATTAATGGAGAGGCATAATGGCTACTAAAACTGTAACAGTAACCTTATTAAAAAGTTTTTATGGTCGCTTGCCAGCTCATCGTGCTTCAGTGAAAGGTTTGGGCTTAAAAAGAATTAACCACACAGTAACACTTGTAGATACGCCGGAAATTAGAGGCATGATCAACAAAGTTTCTTACTTATTAAAAGTAGAGGATTAAGATAATGAACATTATGCAATTAAACACTTTGTCACCTGCAGAAGGTGAAAAGAAATCAAGAAAACGCGTTGGACGCGGCATTGGTTGTGGTTTTGGTAAGACTTGTGGCCGTGGTCACAAAGGTCAAAAATCTAGATCTGGTGGATTCTCTAAAGTAGGTTTTGAAGGTGGACAAATGCCATTGCAGCGTCGACTTCCTAAAGTTGGTTTCTCTTCACGTGTATCAATTATTACTTCTCAAGTAACTTTATCTGAAATTGATAAACTTGAAGAAACCAATATTACAGTTGACGTACTTAAGCAGCACAACTTGGTAACTAAAAATATTAAGCGTGTTAAAGTAATGCTTTCTGGTGAAATCAATAGAGCAGTAACGCTAACAGGTATTAAAGCGACAAAAGGTGCTAAGGCGGCTATTGAAGCTGCTAAAGGTTCTATAGCTGAGTAATTTATGTCACAACCATTAGGCCTTTCTCAAGACTTATCTAAGCGCATCCTTTTTTTATTGGGTGCGTTAATCGTTTTTAGATTGGGTACACATATCACCATTCCATTTATTTCTAGCGCCGCACTGGCGTCTTTAGTGCAAGATCAACAAGGCACTATTTTGGATATGTTTAATATGTTTTCTGGTGGTGCTTTAGAGCGTTTATCAATCTTTACCTTAGGCATCATGCCTTACATTTCTGCGTCAATCATTATTACTTTAATGACTTCTGTTATTCCTAAGTTAGAACAACTTAAGAAAGAAGGTGAAACAGGCAAGCGCAAGATTACACAATACACACGCATGGGTACAGTTGTACTAGCTGTATTCCAATCGTACGGTATCTCTATTGCTTTGCAGTCGCAAAGTGCTGGTGGTGCCGCATTGGTAACTCAAGCTGGCTTTACTTTTAGTATGGTAACCGTGGTTACACTAACAACAGGTACATTGTTCCTAATGTGGCTAGGTGAGCAAATTACCGAAAAAGGTATTGGTAACGGAATTTCTATGATTATTTTTGCTGGTATTGTTTCTGGATTGCCTTCAGCATTTGGATCAACATTATCATTAGTATCTACTGGTGAATTAACGGTGATATTGGTAGTTATCTTATTGGCAATGACATTATTAGTGACCGCTTTTGTTGTGTTTATGGAGAGAGGGCAGCGCCGTATTACGGTTAATTACGCCAAGCGTCAACAAGGTCGTAAGATGGTTGGCGGTCAAAGTTCATATTTACCGCTTAAAATTAATATGGCTGGTGTTATTCCGCCAATCTTTGCCTCTAGTATTATTTTGTTCCCAGCGACTTTAGGTGGTTGGTTCTCACAAAGTGAGGGTATGGGTTGGTTAGCTGATATTACAGCGAGTATTTCTCCGGGCCAGCCTTTATACGTATTATTTTATGGTTTGGCGATTGTATTCTTTACATTCTTCTATACGGCGCTAACCTTTGACTCAAAAGATACCGCAGATAATCTGCGTAAGTCAGGTGGTTTTATTCCAGGTATTCGCCCTGGAAAGCATTCTGCTGATTATATTGATTCAGTAATGTCTCGCCTAACAGCGTCAGGCGCACTTTATATTACAGCGGTGTGTCTATTACCTGAATTTTTAATTTTATACTGGAACGTGCCATTCTACTTTGGCGGTACCAGTTTATTGATCATCGTCGTAGTGGTGATGGATTTTATCGCGCAAGCTCAGTCTCATTTAATGTCTAATCAGTACGAGTCATTAATGAAGAAATCTGGCTTAAATTAATAAAAAGGTAGCAATCATGAAAGTAAGAGCATCTGTTAAGAAAATTTGTAACAACTGTAAAGTTATTAAGCGTCACGGCGTTGTAAGAGTAATTTGTAAAGAGCCTCGTCACAAACAAAGACAAGGCTAATTTAAATTGACATTGTTAAGCGTGCAACGTATAATTGCCCGTTTTTCAAATTTAAAATTTGTGCGGCTAGAAATAGCATAAAAAACGCATAAAATTAAGAATAAAAGCAAGGGTATAAAGGAAAACTATGGCTAGAATAGCGGGAATTAACATTCCAACACACAAACACATTGTAATTGGCTTGCAGTCAATTTTTGGCGTTGGCGAAACAAGAGCGAAAACAATTTGTTCAACGCTTAACATTGATCCATCGACTAAAGTTTCTGCAATTCCAGAAGATCAGGTTGAATTGATTCGTGCTGAAGTTGCTAAATTTGAAGTTGAAGGCGATCTTCGTCGTCAAGTTGCAATGGACATTAAACGTTTGAAAGACTTGGGTTGTTACCGTGGTGTTCGCCATAGAAAAGGATTGCCACTTCGTGGTCAAAAAACTAAAACTAACGCTAGAACTCGTAAGGGTCCACGTAAGTTAATTAAATAATAATAGGTAGATATTATGGCTAAAGCTCCAATTAAAAAGAAGTCTAAAAAAGTAATTACGGACGGTATTGCGCACATCCATGCGACATTTAACAATACTATCGTAATGATCACTGATCGTCACGGCAATGCTGTTTGTTGGGCAACTGCAGGTGGTTCTGGTTTTAGAGGTTCAAGAAAATCTACACCATTTGCCGCACAGGTTGCTGCTGGCAACTGTGGTGAAAAAGCATTAGCTTTCGGTATGAAAAACCTAGATGTACGTGTTAAAGGTCCAGGTCCAGGTAGAGATTCTGCGATTCGTGGTCTAAACGCACAAGGATTAAAAATTCAATCAATTACAGATGTAACGCCAATCCCTCATAACGGTTGTCGTCCTTCTAAGAAACGTAGAGTATAAGGATAAATTATGGCTAGATATACTGGACCAACTTGTAAATTAGCACGTCGCGAAGGCACGGACTTATTTCTAAAAAGNNGGCATTAGATCATTAGATTCTAAATGTAAGTTAACTCAACTTCCTGGCGTACACGGTGCTAATGCACGTCGTCAAAAAGGTACTGAGTATGGCCTACAGCTTCGTGAAAAGCAAAAAGTAAGACGTATGTATGGCGTTTTAGAGAAGCAATTTAGTCTTTACTATAAGAAAGCATCACAAAAGAAAGGCTCAACAGGTGAAAACTTATTATCTTTACTTGAGTGTCGTTTAGATAACGTTGTTTACCGTATGGGTTTTGGCTCTACACGTGCAGAAGCTAGACAATTAGTTTCTCATAAGTCAATTCTTGTAAACGGTTCTATCGTAAATATTCCTTCTTACCAAGTTAACGCAAATGATGAAATTTCAATTCGTGAAAAGGCTAAGAAGCAGAGTCGTATTCAGTTAGCCGTCGAACTTGCTGAGCAAGGTGATCAGCCAGAATGGATTGATATGGATTCTAAAGCACTTAAGGGTGTATTTAAAAATGTTCCTGCACGTGATGATCTATCTTCAGACATCCAAGAACATTTAATTGTTGAACTGTACTCTAAGTAAGGAATTTAATATGCAAGGTAGCGCAAAAGATTTTTTAAAGCCAAAGCTTGTCGGCTCTTCAGAGACTGGCACTAATGAATTTAAGGTAGTACTTGAGCCATTAGAGAGGGGTTTTGGTTATACATTGGGTAACGCTCTAAGAAGAACGTTATTATCTTCAATGACTGGTTCAGCTGTAACGGAAGTTGCAATTGACGGTGTTATGCATGAATACTCAACAATTGATGGTGTTCAAGAAGATGTTTTAGATATCTTACTTAACTTAAAAGAAGTTTCAGTTGCGCTAAACACAACTGAGTCTGCTGAAGTAGTTATCGATAAGAAAGGCCCTTGTGAAATTACGGTTGCTGATATTGAAGCTAACGGTACTGACATCACAGCCTTCAACCCTGAATTTGTTATTGCAACTGTAAATGACGGTGGCCACGTTCGCATGTCACTTAAGATTGCAACTGGCGTTGGTTACGACACAGCAGCTTCTCGCGTTGATGAAGTTTCTACAATCGGTGGCATTCAATTAGATGCAAGCTTCTCACCAATTAAACGTGTTAGCTTTACAGTTGATGCAGCTAGAGTTGATCAAAAAGTAAATCTTGATAAGCTTAACATGTCTATTGAAACTAACGGCTCTGTTAACGCTGAAGTTGCTATTAAGCGTGCGGCATCAATTCTTCAAGATCAATTATCTTCATTCGTTGAATTAGAATTAGTTGAGGAAGAAGAAGCATTGCCTACATCTGATGATTTCGATCCACAGTTACTAGCTGCGGTTGATGAATTAGAGTTAACGGTTCGTAGTGCTAACTGTCTGAAAGCAGAGCAAATCTATTACATTGGTGATTTAATCCAAAAGTCTGAGCAAGACTTATTAAGAACGCCTAACTTAGGTCGTAAATCATTGAACGAAATTAAAGAAGTATTGACTGACAAAGGTCTAGATTTAGGAACAGATATTCCTAACTGGCCGCCAGTTGATCTAATGAGCGAATAAGGAAATATAATGAGACATAGAAAGTCAGGTAGACAACTAAATCGTAACTCTTCTCACCGTAAGGCAATGTTTAAGAACATGGCAAACTCATTGTTTGAGCATGAAACAATCAGAACTACTTTGCCTAAGGCAAAAGAGCTTCGTCGTGTGGTTGAGCCATTAATTACTAAAGCTAAAACTGATTCTGTTGCTAATCGTCGTAATGCATTTGCTAAATTACGTGACGATGCAATGGTTGCTAAATTATTCACTCAACTAGGTCCTTTCTATAAAGATCGCCCTGGTGGTTACATCCGTATCTTAAAAGCTGGTTTCCGTACTGGCGATAAAGCACCAATGGCAATTGTTCAATTGGTTGATTTTGACTCTACACCTACACCTGCTGAAACTGCAGCTTCATAAGGAAAACTAAATATGCCTTCAATTAAAGTAAGAGAGAATGAACCATTTGATATTGCACTTAGACGTTTTCGTCGTTCATGTGATAGAGCTGGTGTTATTACTGATGTTCGTAAGAAAGAATTTTTCGAAAAGCAAACATGGGTTAACAAGCGCATGAAAGCGGCAGCAGTAAAGCGTACTCATAAAGAGATGGCTAAAAATCGCGTTCATCGTAAGAGAATGTACTAATACCCTTTGGTGTTACTAAGATTTTAAAAAAATGCCGATACTTGTATCGGCATTTTTTATTTTTAACTAATCAAACAATAAAATACTATGTCAGAACTTAAAAAACAACTTACTAACGATATGAAGCTAGCCATGAAAGCTAAAGATAAAGAGGCGCTTAAAGCGGTTCGTATGATTATTGGCGCTGTCAAGCTAAGAGAGGTTGATGAGCGTATCGAGCTTGATGACACACAAGTGTTGGCCGTTATTCAAAAAATGGTTAAGCAGCGTAAAGACTCAATCTCTCAATTTAAAGA
>ENA-UZXC01002462-UZXC01002462.1-metagenome-genome-assembly--contig:-Day-2-25m-contig-2462_pt1 | contig 14204 bp, 13 predicted proteins | sample MGYA00260340_ERZ794900 | MGnify/ENA metagenome assembly ERZ794900 | reverse complement strand
CCGGCTTTTATTGCAAATAGAATAGGTGTTTTTTCTTTTTTAGCTGTTTTAAAGCATGCAGAAAACTTCTCTCTTTCCGCAGATACGGTCGACGCTTTAACTGGCAAGAGAGTTGGGAGGCCTGCAAGCGCTACATTTAGAACGCTTGATGTTGTTGGTCTTGATGTTATGTCTAACGTTGTCAAAAATATTTATGAAAATGCCAAAGACGACCCTTGGGTAGAGTTATTTAAACTTCCAGATTGGATAGACAATTTAATTGCAGAAGGCTCTCTTGGAAGTAAGACTAAAAAAGGAATATATGAAAAAATAGGTAAGGATATTTATGTTTATGATCCTGCCTCAGATGAATATAGACTCTCAGATAAAACCATTAGTGCAGAAGTCAAAAAAATCCTGAAAGAAAACGGAAATATCGAAAACTCTTTACTCACCCTTTCCAAATCTGATGATCCTCAAGCTCAATTTTTATGGTCTGTTCATCGAGATGTATTTCATTATGCTTGCTACCAACTTGAGCATGTTGCTGAAACAGTTAGGTGTGTTGATCTAGCTCTAAAATCAGGCTTTGCATGGCAGAGAGGTATATTTGAACAAGTTCAACTCACAGGATGGAGTGAAGTAAGAGATAGCTTGAACGTGGATATCAATAATGGAGCAGCCCTCTCAAGCGAGTCTTTACCATCTTGGGTTCTTGATAAATCCTTTGTTTATTCAGATGAAGGAGCCTATGATCCAAATAAAAATCAATACACTCCTAGATCTTCTCACCCAGTCTATGACAGGCAGTTACTCAAACCTCTGTTAAAAGGTGAGAAGCAGCATCAACAAGAAATTTTGCTAGACGGTGAGTCAACTAAGCTAGTTAATATAGGAGATGGTGTTGCTAGCATTTCGTTTAAAACGAAGATGAATGTTTTAAGTTCAAGCGTTTTGACTGAGCTGCCAAAGTGCCTTGACTTTCTTGAAGATAATGGTTTTAATGCATTAATCTTTAAGCAGGAACAAGAGCACTTCTGTGCTGGAGCAAATCTGTATGAAATCATTTCAGCCATTAAGTTAGGCCTTTTAGAAAAAGACCCAGGCGTTACTTCAAAAGCTAAGAAGAAGGCCTTTGAATTAATGCATCCAGAGTTACCTAAACTAGGAAAACTTTACTCGATTAAAAAGATTGTTGCTATGTTGCAAGAATTATTTATGCGTTTAAAGCATGGCAAAATATTAACCATAGCAGCAGTTGATGGATTGGCTTTGGGTGGCGGTTGTGAGTTACTTTTGCATTGCAACAAAGTCGTTGCATCAATGAATTCTTATATCGGCCTAGTTGAAGTGGGTATCGGAGCTCTTCCTGCAGGTTGTGGTAGCAAGGAAATGACGCTAAGGGCGTTTACCAATAAAGAGTCAGATGATATTTTTCCATTNNCTTTCTAAGTACTTTGAGCAGATTGCTATGGCCAAAGTTTCTGCAAGCGCTTTAGAAGCAAAAGAGATGGGCTACTTAAAAGCTGATGATGTCATTATTGCTAACCCAAATGAATTGCTTTATGTTGCAAAACAGCAGGCATTAGCATTACTTGATTCAGGATTTAAGTCCCCTTTAGATTCAACTTTTAAAGTTGTTGGTAAGGCGGGTTATGCCAATATTATGGCACAGGTCGCAAATCTTCATGAAGGGCATTTTATATCGGAGCATGACAATTATATTGTTACTCATCTTGCTAAAGTAATGACTGGTTCAAAAGTTGAAGAAAATACTACGGTTAATTCACAAATGATTCTAGATCTTGAAAGGAAGTATTTTATTAAACTCTTAAGCACTAAGAAAACTCAGGACCGAATTGAATACATGCTGAGAAATAGTAAACCACTTCGTAATTAATTGGAGAATATGATGAGAAAAGCTTATATTATTGATGCAAAAAGAACTCCAGTTGGTAAAGTTAGAGGTTTACTGTCTAAAACTAGAGGGGATGACTTATTAGTTCATGCGATAAAAAGTGTCCTAATAGCATCTGACGCAAGCGAAGAAATTAATAAAAATATCGATGATATTATTGTTGGTTGCGCAATGCCAGAAGGCCCTCAAGGGCTTAACATTGCTCGCATAGCAACATTGCTTGCTGGCTTGCCAGACTCGACTCCAGCATACACTCTCAATAGATTTTGCTCATCAGGACTACAATCAGTATCTAATGCAGCAGATCTTGTTAAGTCAGGTTCTGCAGATCTAGTGATTGCTGCCGGAGTAGAGAGTATGAGTAGCGTTCCTATGACAGGATTCAAGCCATCAATGAATCCAAAAATCTTGTCTGATGAAAATATTTCAATTGCTTATGGAATGGGATTGACAGCAGAAAAGGTTGTTCAGAAATATAATATTTCAAGGGAATCTCAGGATGAGTTTGCTTTTGATAGTCACCAAAAAGCAATCTTGGCTAATAGCAACGGCTCATTTGTAAATGAAATTTCACCAATTACTACAATTGAAAATGGTTACTCCATAGATTCTAAGGAGTACACATCAAACTCTAAAACCGTTTCTCAGGATGAAGGGCCGAGAGAGGATACAAGCCTTGAAGTTTTAGCCAAGCTTAGAACTGTATTTGCGCAGGATGGTTCAGTGACCGCTGGAAATAGCTCACAAATGTCTGATGGAGCAGCAGCTGTTCTAGTTGCTAGTGAAGAAGCGGTCGAGAAATATAACCTAACACCGAAAGCAGAATTTATGGGCTTTTCAGTTGCAGGTGTTCCTGCAGAAATAATGGGTATTGGGCCTATAAAGGCTGTCCCTAAGGTTTTAAAATCGGTGGGATTAAGTCTTGATGATATTGGCTGGATAGAGCTCAATGAAGCATTTGCAGCACAATCTTTGGCCGTCATTAGTGAGTTAGGTTTGGATACTCAGAAAGTCAACCCACTGGGCGGTGCTATCGCTCTTGGACATCCATTAGGCGCAACGGGTTCTATACGCATAGCAACTCTAGTATCAGCTATGCAAAGAGAAAACATTGATTATGGTATGGTCACCATGTGTATAGGTACTGGCATGGGCGCTGCTGGCATTATCAAAAATATAAGAAATTAAATGGAAAATAAAAACTTTATCAAAAAATTAAGACTGCCAATTATTCAGTCGCCAATGTTTATTGTGTCCAACGCAAGGCTAGTTATTGCCTCATCAAGGGCGGGAATTGTTGGCTCATTCCCAACGGCGAATAGTCGAACATTGGAAGCTTTGGATGAAACCTTTTCAGAAATAACAGCAGCCTTAGGTACTGGCAAAGATGCGCTTCCTTGGGCAGTTAATATTATTGTTAGTAAGATGTATGCTCGAAGTAATGATGATTTAGATTTAATCCTTAGGTACAAACCCCCTATCGTAATAACATCACTCGGAAACCCTAAGGAGGTTGTAGAGAAAGTTCATGAGTATGGCGGATTGGTTTTTTCAGATGTTATAAATTTATATCACTCAAAAAAAGCAATTAGTGTTGGAGTAGACGGTTTAATTTTAGTCTGTAATGGAGCTGGCGGGCATACTGGAGATTTATCTCCCTTTGCTTTTGTCTCAGAGGTAAGAGAAATATTTGATGGCATAATTATTGTTGGTGGAAGTATCAGCTCGGGTGATTCTATACTAGCGATTCAGGCTTTAGGTGCAGATATGGCCTACATGGGAACTCGCTTTATCGCAACTCAAGAAAGTGACGCTACTGATGAATACAAAGAGATGATACTAAACGCTACAGCAAGTGAGATTGTTAAGTCCAATAAAATTACAGGTGTTAACGGAAATTGGCTAGAGCAGTCTTTGAAAAATGCCGGGATTTCAACTCAAGATGGTGGCTTTAAAAAAACATTGAGTGATATAAAGAGAATGATAATGCCACTCATAAAACAAAAACTCAAAGTAGATTTTGATATAAGCAAAGTTACTGCCAAGAGATGGCGTGATATTTTTTCAGCAGGACAGGGTGTTGGCTCTATTTCCAATGTGCCCAGTGTTGAAGATTTAGTGATAGAATTAGAACAACAGCACGATAAATCTAAAAGTCGGATTTTATAAGGAAAAAAAATGCTATCTAAGCCAGTTAAGAGGGATTTAAAGCACAATAGAACAATTGAAGGTAAGGGCTATAAAAGAGAGGATGGGCTTTGGGATATCGAAGTTTTTCTCATTGATAGTAAGACATTCTCATTTAAAAATATGCATAGAGGCTATATTAGTGCTGGCGAGCCTCTACATGATATGGCTGTCAGGTTAACCCTCGATGACGACAGAAAAATTATTGATATAGAAGCGATTATTAGTGCATCTCCTTATAATGTTTGTCCACAAGCGGTAAAAAATTGTCAAAAATTAAAAGGTGAATATCTAATAGCAGGCTTTAATAGAAAAGTAATTAAAATGTTGGGTGGAGAAAAAGGTTGTCGTCATATTACTGACTTATTAGCCCATGCAGGTACAATTGCTTATCAAACACTTTGGAAAGAAAAAACTGGTGGTGATGTTAAAACAATCTCTTTAGATGAGGTCAAGTCAATTGAAAAGAAATTTGCAAACTCTTGTTATGCATTTAAGAAAGATGGTGAGGTCTACGATCAGTATAAAGAAATCTTAATTAATAAATTGGAGAAGAATTAATCATCAAACAAAAGGGGACATATGGAAACAGAGATACCAAACAAACTTGAAGATACAGAATTTTTTAAAGAGAATGCAAATCTAGTAGATTTTTTTACTAACTCTTGCAATAAGCATGGTGAAAAAATAGCTTTTGAAAGTTATGGTGTTGAGATGTCTTTTGATGAGCTTTCTTTACAAGTAAATTCCTTTGCCTCATGGCTCAGTCAAAATTTCAAGCCTGGAGACAGAATTGCACTTATGATGCCGAATATGTTGGCTTACCCAGTCATTGTTTATGGTGCATTAATGGCTGGAGTTATTGTCATAAATATAAACCCTCTATACACTCCAAGAGAATTAGAGCATGTATTAAGAGATAGTGATGCTAAGTTATTGCTGGTTTGGGAAGGGGTTGCCCATGTTGTCGAAAAATCAAATCTTGCTAGTGTAGATAAAGTGGTAGTTACTACTATTGGAGATCTTCTTGGTTTTAAAGGAAAGGTTATTAATTTTGTTGCCAGAAAGGTTAAAAAATTAGTACCAAAATTTAATATAAATGGCACACTAGCATTCACAGAAGTTTTAAACGAAGGTGCAAAAATAGATTTTTCTGGTGTTGAAATATCGATAAATGATACCGCATTTTTGCAATATACTGGTGGCACAACTGGAGTGTCTAAGGGTGCAATACTGACACATCGAAATATTCTAGCAAACATTATTCAAGCTTTTTTTACTCTAGATCCAAAAATGTATAAAAACTCTGATAATGAGCAAAGAGTTGCTATTTGTCCACTACCGCTTTATCACATTTTTGCCCTTACTGTGCACAACTTCATGTTGTTTCATATTGGAGGCAAGAGTGTTCTCGTGACAAACCCAAGGGACCTTAAAACTTTTATTTCAATTCTGAAAAAACATAAGTTTCATATGATTTCAGGCGTCAATACACTTTATGAAGCGCTACTAAATAGTGATGGTTTTAAAGATTTAGATTTTAGTAACCTGATTATGTCCTTAAGTGGTGGGATGGCGGCATTAGATACAACTGCAAAGAGATGGTATGAGGTAACAAATTCGATTATTTGGCAAGCTTACGGCTTAACCGAAACTTCGCCTCTTGTTAGTGTTAATGACTATAGACAAACTGAATTTACCGGCTCTGTTGGTTTTCCTGCTGCCTATACTGAAGTGGAAATTCGTGATGAAAATAACCAGGCAATCACCGAGCTAAACGAGCCTGGAGAATTATGTGTACGTGGTCCGCAAGTTATGAGTGGTTATTGGAAATCTGAAGATTCAGGTATTGATGAAAATAATTGGTTCATGACTGGAGATATTGCTCGAGTAGATGAAACTGGTAATATTTTTATTGTTGATCGTAAAAAAGATATGATCATAGTTTCTGGATTTAATGTATTTCCAAACGAGGTAGAGGCTGTAGTTAATGAACATCCAGCTGTTTTGGAATGCGGTTGTGTTGGTATCAAAGGCGAAAATTCTCAAGAAAGTGTGAAGGTGTTTATAGTCCTGCATGAGGGTCAAAGCTTATCTGAGGACGAACTTATTAGCTTTTGCCGTGAAAAGTTAACTGCCTATAAGGTTCCAAAACATGTCGAATTCATAAGTGAAATTCCAAAAACGAATGTTGGCAAGGTTTTAAGAAGGGAGCTCAAAGCTAACTCTTAACTTTGTATTGCCCCACCCCCTTGAAAGTCTGAATAATAATCTATAAGGTTACTTGTTAGAGAGTGAAGCCCTGTATTATTTAAAGCAGAAAATAGCGGAGCGAGATGAACAATGGAGGCAAGACTATATACTGCAAAGCAAATGAGTGAGATTGTTTGCTTTAAAAGAACTAATTTAATGGCTATGAATAAAGTCAATGAATGAGTTCTTACAATTGCTTATAGTTGGTATCAGTCAAGGCTGCATATATGGCTTGATGGCATTAGGCTTTGTGATGATATACAAGGCCACCGAGATGGTTAATTTTGCTCAGGGCGATATGATGATGCTGGGCTCGTTTGTTGCCTGGACATTAATAATGGATTTGGGCATGCCTTTCTGGCTCGGCGTTCCCGCTACGCTGATTGTCATGGCATTGTTTGGCGCTCTTGTCGACATTCTCATAGTCCGTCGAGTGATTGGACAACCTCAGTTCGCCGTTATCATTCTAACCCTAGGGTTGGGTATCATCTTTCGTGCGGCTGCAGGGATGATTTGGGGACATGTACCGTTGACTATCGATAGCCCTATTTCAGGCTTTAGCAGCTTTTACGGGATTGTTATAGGCAATGAGCGGTTGGCAATTATTGCTGTAACAGTACTATTGATAACAATTCTATGGGCATATTTCCGTTACTCTAAATGGGGTGTTGCCATGAAAGCTACATCTCAAAACCAGCTTGCCGCATACTATTCTGGGATTCCCGTGAGAGTTATCATTTCCGCTGTTTGGGCTGTTGCTGCTGCAATTTCAGCTCTGGCTGGCATTCTATTGGCCCCAATCACACTGATTGAGCCGATGAACGGCTTGCTGGGCATTAAGGCTTTTGCCGCTGCCGTGATAGGAGGCTTCGGATCCATGCCTGGCGCTATTCTTGGGGGGCTGATTGTTGGTATTATAGAACCCTTTGCGGCTGCATATATTCCTGCAGTCAAGGGTAGTATGGTCTACATTGTAATGTTGATAGTGCTGGCTTTACGACCACAGGGATTATTTGCTCAAATTCATAAAAAGAAGCTTTGATATGAGAATCCTGTTCAAAACTAATTACAAGCAAGACTTAAATCTAGCAAAACATAGCGGGCACCGCTTTTGGTATGGCTTACTAATCCTTGTGTTGTTCGCTGCGCCACTGATACTCGATGGCTATTATATCGGCGAGGCAACGCGCGTGCTTATCTTTGCCATGGCAGGTTTGGGTTTAATGGTGTTAACCGGTTTTACAGGACAGGTCAGTCTCGGCCACGCAGCATTCTTAGCGATCGGCGCCTACACGAATGCCTGGTTTTTAGCCCAGGGGTTTTCTTCCTTTGTAGCGCTGCCAATGGCCGCCTTGCTGAGCATGACAGGAGGGCTGCTAGTTGCCATTCCTGCAGCACGGATGTCAGGCATATATCTGGCAATAGCAACATTGGTTTTTGCTATTATTGTGGAGGATTTTGCTGGCCATCTTAACAGTATCACCGGAGGTAATCGTGGCATGATGGTCGATGTTCCAATGCTGTTTGGCTATCAAATATGGCAGTCCTGGGAGCTCTACCTGTTTGTCTTGATCATCTTAGTCGCTACCACTCTGATAGTATTGAATATTTTGCGCTCTCCGCTGGGTCGCGCAATGATTGCAGTAAGAGACTCCGAAATCTCGTCCCAAGCATTGGGTGTGAACCCGATGAAAATTAAAGTTTTTGCCTTTACTGTGTCAGCTGCCATAACAGGTTTAGCAGGAGCTTTTTTATCACACTATATGTTGTTTCTGACACCGCAAATATTTGGAATTTTATTGTCCATCCAGCTGTTATTGATGATTGTATTAGGAGGTCTTGGCACTGTCCATGGTGTATTTTTTGGAGCTGTATTGATTGGTGTGCTGGAAACTGGAATATCTATTGCGAAAGACATCCTGCCATCTTCGATTGGCGGCTTACCAGGAATAGAGCCACTCGTTTTTGGAGTCATACTGGTCAGCGTGATCGCATTCGAGCCGACCGGAATCTACAGCCGTTGGGTCAAAATTCGAAGCTATATGGAATTCTTCCCCATTTATAGGCGCAAGAGTTTTAAGCGACAGAGGGCCTACTTGAAAACAGAGCGATTAAGATGAGCTTCCTTGAAATCAAAAACCTCTCAATCTCCTTTGGTGGCGTCAAAGCGGTTGACGATGTAAGTTTTGCTATCGAAGAGGGTTCTGTGTTCGCAATCATCGGACCAAATGGCGCAGGAAAATCTACCATCTTCAATTTATTAAGCCGCTTCTATGAGCCCCTATCTGGGCAGCTGCACTTTTCCGATAATGACTTATTGGAGCTTGGCGCAAAAGATATTGCACGCCTAGGTATCGCCAGAACGTTTCAAAATCTGGAGCTGTTCGAGCATGCTTCTGTTTTACAAAATCTCCTGGTGGGTAGACATGTGCACAACAATCAAAGCTGGTGGCGTCAAATGTTATTCACCGATAGTGTTGTAGACGCGGAACTGGAACATCGAAGAAAGGTGGAGGAAGTAATCGATTTTCTGGAGCTAGCTCACTATCGAAACCAAATGATTTCGGGCCTGCCCTATGGCGTGCGAAAGAAGATTGAACTAGCAAGGGCCCTTTGCATTGAGCCCAAGCTATTATTGCTAGATGAGCCCTCATCAGGACTCAACCTCGAGGAGACAGAGGAAATGGGGTTTTGGATCGAGGATATCAGGCGAGACTTGAATATTACCGTCGTCTTGATTGAACACAACATGTCCCTAGTGGCTGAGGTCTCCGACCGGGTGCTGGCAATTGTCAATGGTAGGGTTGCCGCAGAAGGGAGTCATACCTTTGTACAGAGCCATCCTGATGTTGTTTCCGCCTACCTAGGAGATGCGAAATGAGCGAATCTCCATTATTACAAGTGCGCAATATAGAAACGTTCTATGGTCCTGTAATGGCGATTCGTGGAATAAGCCTCGACGTTCATGAGGGGAAAATCGTTAGTATTTTGGGAGGAAATGGGGCCGGAAAAACTACAATTCTTAAAACTATTTGTGGTGCACTGGAACCACAAAAAGGCACTATAGTATTTTCTGGTCAAGATATTACTGCCTGGCAACCGGATAAGACCGCCAAGCAAGGTATGGGCCATGTACCCGAAGGGCGAGAGGTATTTCCATTTCTAAGCGTCAAAGAAAACCTAGAAATGGGAGCTTATAACCGCAAAGGGAAAAACGAGATTGATGACGATTTAGAGATGGTTTTCCACTATTTTCCAGATTTAAAGAACAAGATTAATCTGCAGGCCGTGCTTCTGTCCGGGGGTCAGCAGCAAATGCTGGCGATAGGAAGAGCGCTAATGATGCGACCGGAAATTCTACTTCTTGACGAGCCATCCCTTGGCTTATCACCCTTGCTGGTTAGTGAAATTTTTGACATTATCTACCGCCTCAACTCCGAGCAAGGCGTCACCATGCTTCTAGTGGAGCAGAATGCTCATATGGCTTTAAAGGTATCTCACACTGGCTACGTAATCGAAACGGGACGGGTCGTTTTTGACGGAGACCGTGACACCTTGTTGAACAACCCTGACATTCAGGAGTTCTATTTAGGGAAAAAGCAAGTCATCGGTCGAGAAAAGCGTCGCTGGAAACAACGCAAAACCTGGAGATAGAGGATGAATACTGAAGAAATAATCAGCCTTGACAATCAAACCTCGATTCCAGCATTGTTTCGCTTTAGGGCGCAAACTCTAAATAATAAAGTAGCCATGCGCGAGAAACATTTCGGCATCTGGCGGACGTTTTCCTGGAATCAGTATTATTCGAGTAGCGTCCGTATAGGCAAGGCTATGATGGCTCTGGGACTGGAGCCTGGCCAAACCGTTTCCATACTTGCGGACCCATGTAAAGAGTGGCTATTTTTCGATCTTGCCGCCCAGTGCATTGGCTGTGTTTCTTGCGGAATTTATGCGACGGATTCTGCGCCCCAAATTCTTCATATTTGTGAAGACAGTGATACGACTCTACTGATAGTCGAGAACGAAGAGCAGCTTGACAAATATTTGATGGTGGAAGAGCGACTACCAAAAATCCATACGGTGGTTGTTCTAGACTCCACTGGACTAGCCGATCTTGACCACCCCAAAGTAGTAATGCTGGAGGAATTTTATCAATTAGGCGATGAGGGTGACGAAGGCCTCGAGTCAGAATGGAATAGGCGAATTGACAACGCAGAACCCAATGATACAGTGATTTTGGTTTATACCTCAGGTACAACTGGCGCTCCAAAAGGGGCGATGCTTAGCCATAGAAATATTATTTTCATAGCACATGCCTTTCATGAGTTTTACCCAATCACGGCTAAAGACAACTCGGTTGTCTACCTGCCGCTGTGCCACGTTACCGAACGACTTCTATCGGTGTTCTTACCTTTAGCCCGCTGTTCAACGATTAACTTCATTGAGGGTCAGGACACCGCATTCGAAAATATTACCGAAGTTTCTCCAACCTACTTCCTGGGAGTACCCAGAATTTGGGAAAAAATGTATTCATCCATCATATTACGCATGAAGGATGCAACATGGGTTGGCAGAAAAGCTCTGCAAATATCCCTATCCGTCGGCTCTAAAACTGCTGATTTTGAAGACAAGGGTCTGCCTGTTCCGGCACATGTTCGCCTGATGCAGGGAGCTGCAGATTTTCTTGTCCTTAACAACATTAAAGTTCTCTTGGGCTTGGACCATGTACGAATTGGACTGACAGGCGCAGCACCTATCTCACCAGACTTGATTAGTTGGTTCCGCGCTTTAGGTGTCCCCCTGTACGAGGCATTTGGTCAAACTGAAAACGTGGCATTTGCATGTGGCAATCATCGAGGTCAAGTTCGCCTGGGAACGGTCGGTAAGCCACCACCTGGTGTAGAGCTGAAAACCGCCGAAGATGGTGAGTTGCTGATCAAGGGACCTTTGGTGTTCAAAGGGTATTATAAGCAAGCACTTAAAACCGATGAGACAATCATTGATGGCTGGCTATACACTGGCGACATAGCAGAGATCGATGCCGATGGATTTGTCAAGATTGTGGATAGGAAGAAGGACATCATTATCACCTCCGGTGGGAAGAATATCAGTCCCTCTGAGATTGAAAACCAGCTGAAATTTTCGCCTTATGTGACCGATGCAGTGGTAATTGGCGATGGGCGTAAATACCTAACCTGTTTGGTGATGATTGACAATGAAACAGTGAGTCAGTTTGCTCAGGAAAACAATGTCCCATTCTCTGATTTTAAAAGTCTATGTGCAACAGCAGAGGTTCAGTCGCTCATCAAAAGTGAAATTGAACGAATCAATCTATCTTTGGCCCAAGTTGAAACGCTCAAGAAATTCAGACTGATTAACAAACAGCTAACGGTTGAAGATGACGAATTGACAGCGAGCATGAAGCTAAAACGCAATATTGTGAATGAAAAGTACGCTGATTTGATTAATCAGATGTACTCTTAAGTGGTGCAAATCATTCAACATATTTGTGCAAGTAGAAATATACAGGTATAGTGATAGTAACAAAAAAACAATTAATAATAATAAATAAAGGAGTAAAAATTATGAAAAAACTAAATAAAATTACGGCAGGATTGGCCTGTCTAGCCTTGAGTGCTGGAGTTGTGGCTCAAGGGGTAACCGACGATGAAGTTCTTCTTGGAACCTCAACCGCGTTGAGTGGCCCGGCGGCGCTTTGGGGTGTTGCGGCAAGCCAGGCGGCGCAGATTCGTTTTGACATGGTAAATGAAAACGGTGGTGTGCATGGGAGACAAATACGTGTTGTCCTAGAGGATCACCAATATCAGGTCCCAATCCACGTTAAAGCAATGAACAAATTACTGAACCTTGATAAAGTATTCGCTACATTTAACGTACTCGGCACGCCTATGAATCTAGCAACAGCGGAAACCCAGTTTGCCAAGAACGTACCAATGCTGCTCCCAATGACAACCGCACATTCGGTGCAGGATCCTGAGCACGACCTTAAACTCACATTTGGTTCAAGCTATTACAATCAAATTAGATTTGCAGTTGGTCATTTTCTTGCAACAGGAAGGACATCAGCATGCGTGATGTATCAAGACTCTGCCTATGGCGCTGAAGTGCTAGAAGCCGTAACAGATGAAGTGGCAGAACATGGTGGTGTGAGCTTAGTTTCTAGCGTTAGCCATAAGCCAACTGCCACCGAATTTGTTGGTGCAATGGTAGGTTTTAAAGGTGCAGGCTGTGACTTAATCGTGTTCGGTACAATTATTCGTGATACGATTACAGGCTATGCTACTGCTCGCAAACTAGGCATTACCGCTGATGTAGTGGTTACACAAGCTGGCTTTGATACTATGGTAGCAGGCTTTCCAGGTGGTATAACAGAAGGTTTGTACGCTGCAAGTGTGGGTGAGGCTGTCTACTGTGATAGCGCTCCTGCAAGCGCGAAGGCATTTTGTGATGCCTATAAAGCGAAGTACGGCAGTGATCCAGGCGTTTCGGGGCAATTGGGCTACACTGCTGCTGATCTAGTGGTGGCCGGACTTGAGAATGCTGGAGCAGACTTAACTGTCGAATCATTAATGGATGGACTAGAGGCAATCAGTGGCCATCCAGATACTTTTGGCAGAATAAGCTGGAGCTATGGCGCCGATGACCACAAAGGGACACAAGTGGTTGTCTTAAGTCAAGTTAAGGACGGCAAGTGGGTTACATTGGGCCAAGCAAATTATTCAGCAAAATAAAGATCTGTCCTTTGATGATAACGGCGCCTTCGGGCGTCGTTTTCATATTGTAGAGTTTTTTATGGAGATGTAATAGAATGATATTAAACATCGGTGTGTTTCAGTACAAAATGCGAGATGAATCTCCTTTTAAGAAAATACAAAGATTAGAAAATAATTTAAAAAAAAATACTACTTTAGACTTAATTGTTTGTCCTGAATTATTCATATCAGGTTATGGTAACCATAAAAAGATTAAAGAATTTGCTGAAATTAAAGATGGTGAATATGCAATCCAGATTAGTGCATTAGCAAAAAAATATGCAACAGCCATCTTGTATGGTTATCCTGAAATAGAAAAAGCGAGTCTATTTAATTCAGCACAATTATTTAATAGTAAAGGTCAATCATTAATTAACCACCGAAAAAAACTTTTACCCCCTACAGCTAAAGAATCAACAATATTCAATCGTGGTAATAAGGATTCAATTATCAACTTTAAGGGCATTAAGATAGCAATTGTTATTTGCTATGAATTAGAGTTTCCTGAATTAATCCGAAGGGCTGCATTAGCGGATGTTAAATTAATTATAGCTCCTACTGCTCAGTCTTCTCATTGGCCTGCAGCTGCTCGTTATATCTCTAGAAGTAGGGCATTTGAGAATGGGATATTTGTTGTGTATGCAAACTTTGTTGGAAAACTTAACGATATTGATTTTATGGGGGAAAGTAAGATCATTGGTCCAGATGGATTAGATATTGTAAATAGTGGAAAATTGGAAGAAGTTATAGTAGGAGAAATAGACACCAGTAAAATTCAATTAGTTCGTAAAAAACTACCTTATCTAAATGATTCTAAACTATATATTTAAGATTTCTTTTCCTGTTATGTATAAACTTTAGCGAATATTGGGCTTTGTTAAGTTATCCACATGTAAAACTTCGTTCACCTGTTCTTCTGTCATTAAGCCTTCTTGAATAATAATCTCACGAACAGTCATTCCTTCTTTAAGTGCTCTTTTAGCAATACGGGATGACTCTTTATAACCTAAATGAGGCGTAAAAAATGTCGCTATACCGGGACTCTGTTCAACATATTTTGCACATACTTCAACGTTCGCAGTAATTCCATCTAC
>ENA-UZXC01001724-UZXC01001724.1-metagenome-genome-assembly--contig:-Day-2-25m-contig-1724_pt1 | contig 14290 bp, 20 predicted proteins | sample MGYA00260340_ERZ794900 | MGnify/ENA metagenome assembly ERZ794900 | reverse complement strand
TAGCATACTTAAATGGGTTGTCAATCCACTCACTCTCCTTATCAAAAGATACCCGTGCCGCATTCACTACAGTAAGGTCAGAACCCATGTGATCAATGTAATCAACTTTAATTTCAGCCATTCCTGTCTCCTAATGCTTGGGCATGTTTGCACAAACCAACACATCATAAGCACTGGCAAACTTACTAACTAAATCGGCATTCAAATGTAGAAGATCCTGCAAGCTTTCAATATCTTCCATGCCTGCAATGTAATCTTCAATACACTTCTCAGTCGTACTAAGGTATGTGGATACATCCTCAGATGTTACTTCAATTTCCATACCATCTTCCATGTTTGTCTCCTTAAGTTATTTCACAAGCACCACCAGCACATGCTGCCTCGCCTGCTAAGTCTGTGTTATCATCTACTTCTTTCACCTGTGTAAGATCTACACTAGTGAGACTGTTTGATAAAAGGTTAAAGCGTTCCTCTGATATATCTTCAAAGGGTGCTTGGATATAAGTACCACCATCATAAGGTAAGACACTTATACCGTTGAATGAATTGCGGTTCTTCCACATCCACTCACCTACCATTTCCCATTCATCATCTTTGACTGAGATAGTACAGCTTACGTTGTGCGTGTTCTGACCCTCTACGTGGCCTGCATGAACCCATTCAGTATTAAACCTACGCACTCGTTCTAGTAATTCACTAGGGCTTTCAGTACGCAGTATGGAACCCTCTGGAGCAGCTTGAGGAATCTCAACAACCGCCATTTCATCGGGACGGAAATATTCATCTTCAACTAACTCAGGGTGGTGTTCAGCTAGGTGCTGATACAAGGCTTCATTCTTACCAAGGCGAATACGTCTTAGGTAGAAATCATTATGCCAAGCGTGAATCCCAGAGCTAGTACCAAGCACACAACTACTAGTCCCACTGGGTTTAACAGTAGTTGTACGGCTAGCAGGGTTGATACCAATGAGCTTGGCAACCCTCCTATTCTCTGACTTAACGACTTCTGCGGCTTCTTTAAGGTCATACTTCAACACCTCTCCTGACCCAATGCCTGTCATACCTACACCTAACAGGCCATCACGTTCTGTAGTTTCACGCCAAACATCCCGTAGGTAGTGGAAGTTTGTATAACCAGCTTGAAGTGTACCAATGAATGAAGCCACCTTAGATCGTTCATTAAGATCTTCTTGGGATTCAATATCGCTACCATTCAGCTCAGTTAAATTGCACGTTTGAAAGGGGCGTAATGCGATCTCGCAGCACGGATTAGTCCCCCAATCTTTATCATTGCTTAAGTAAATTCCAGGTTCTCCAGAGCCTGATAGTTCTACTCGTTTCCATAGCTCATCGAACTGTGCCTTAGTTACTCGGTGTCGTAGGATAACGGCTGAGTTGTTGGAACGTCCTCGTTGTGGGTTGTGTTCCCACCACTGTCCAACCTTGCACCCAAGCATATCCTGATCATCCATACTGAACAGGGAGATCAGAGCTGCACGACGAATGCCACCAGCTAGTACGGCATCAGCAATGAAGCACATCAAGTCATGTACTTCTAGTGTGCCAAGCTTACGGCCAATAGCACCATCAAGAACCTTGCGTAGATTATGCAAGCAATCCTTAAGGGGCTGAGGTCCAGGAGCCTTGCCACCGCTGGTTATCAGGGCTGCACCCTTGGGACGTATGTCACGGAAATCAAAGTCCACATCCATCAAGCCACGGAAGTAGGATTCAACCAACACCTTAACCGCATCGGCCCAACCCTCAATGTTATCTGAGACAAGGAACCTACGCTTGCGTACCTTGGGTCCAACCACCTCTGGTAACTGTGATACATGGTGACGCTGGCATGAGAAGCCTACGCCTGTACCACCTAACAGTAAGAACATAGTCTCACTGAAAGCATCAGGTGCGTCTATTGGAAGATAAGCGCAATTGAAGATACGATTAGGGGCAAGCTCAATAGGAGGACCACCGAACTGTAAGGACCGCATACTTGGTAGAACTTTTTTTGCATAAACATATTCATAGGCAGTCTCTATTTCCTTAGCTAGTTTTGGGTACTTGCGCTGGTGCATGTGTTTGTTTCGGGAGACTAGCTCTTCCCAAGTTTCTCTGCGATTAACATAGGGATCATGCTTGGCATACTTACTGAACACTGTAATGTTCGATAGTATTTCATTGGTGACGTTCATGCCGCCACCTCAGAATAGTTTACTAGGTCTGCGTAACCACCAATATGTTCCCCGTCCACAAAGATCTGTGGTACAGTTTTGACATATCCCAAGCGTTCTTTTAGATTTTCAATTAAAGCTTCGTCAGTTGTCACATCCTTGTAGGTATGAAGTAGTCCGTTTTCTACACAGAATTTCACTGCTAGTTTACAATAGAGACACTGCTCAGTGCCGTAGATTTCTACTTCCATTACTTCTCCTTAACAAACTGACCATCAACCATCTGGCCTTTGCGATCTTTGATTTGATTATATGCTTGCTCAACACACTCACTCATGGAGTAGCCCCAAGCCTGCGCCTGCATTACTAGCGTTACAAAGATGTCACCAATTGCATCTTTAACTTCGTGTTCGTCTGAGAAGATGATAGCTTCCTTAAGCTCATTAACTTCCTCGACTGTCTTTTCATACTGTGCAACGGGGTCAGGGTCAGGCAGGATACCCTTGTCCCCACCCCATTGCACGATCTTCATTTCTAGGCTGTCTAGTGTCACCAGTTTACCCCCTTAGTTTTTTCCATATTTAAGATCATACGATCCAGATACCATCGTGCTTTCTTTGCATCTTGTAGTGGGTTTGTTTTGTTCCAGAGGCGTGAGCCTAGATACTTAAGCACTGTGCCGTGACAGTGATGGATGGCATGGTAGTGTCCCAGCACATCCTCAATGTAATCAATGGTTTCTATCTCACCATCTGTGTAATGTGATGGACTGTTTACCATATCTAAGGTGTCCATAAGATGACCTCCCCATTGTAATCAGTAGTGCGTAAGATACGAGCAAGCCTCGCATTTTCTAGGGCTACGTCCTCGTTCAGCCCAGCCTTTTCAAATGCAGCTACAACAGCAGTCCACATTTCTTCAGCGCCTTTAGCTTTCGCTAGGATTTTTTCTGCATTTTTTGGACCGACCTTTGGACAGCCTGAATAGTTATCAGTGCTGTCACCTGTCAAAGTCTGGTAGAAGAACTGGTAGTCAGCATCTTCTTTAGAGATCTCAACGATCTCACCATCAATGAAGTGTCGGGCAGGGATAGTAAGTAGGTCTTTATCTAGCGACCAGATCACTACGCTTGGGTCAGTTGTACCGGCAATACCTAGAACATCATCAGCCTCTAGCTTACGCATGATCATACCATCGTACATATCGTACAGGTATTCTTTAGCATTACCCAGCGACATAGGCTTGCGTGTATCCTTACGGTTTTCCTTGTAGTAAGGTGCTACTTCTTTACGAAAGTTTAGCTTGTCTGAGATACATGCCACCACATCCTTAATGCCACTGTCCTGCTTAAGCTTATCAATAAAGGTATCCATCATTCGGAATACCTCTGGATCATGGGAGTGTAGTGTCCACTCCCCCTCACCCCAATCAATAGCTGTCTCTGCTGCGGCGGCTGCTCGGTAAGCTATTATATCTGCATCGACAAAGAGCATATCAGTCATGGTAATCCTCCTCTTCTTCTAGCTCTTCAGCCCTACGCTGCTTTTCCAAAGTCATGACCTGAATACCTGTCTTGACCTGTAGCCATTCAAGGTATGCGTCCGTCACCAGCTTGGCTGTGAATGCTAGGCTCACTGCAACAAAACCGAATACGATTATAAGTTGAAATATAAAGTCCATATTAGTTACACTCATGTAATTGATTGAGAACATTTATGGCTTTGGTTACTGGCATCTTGAACCATTCACCTCGCCTCTCTTCTGCTGCTTTACCAGCTAGCTTGTGTGCTACTGCCTCGGACTGTCTACGGTTGTCAGTGAATACTGAGTGGCGTAGCTTGAAGTTTCTGAATGGGCAGGACGTTTGGTAGCCCTTGCACCTGTCAGTAGCATCAACTGCCATACCTATCTTAACCCATGCAGGCCAAGCGTGGTTAGTAATAACATAAACATAACCACTCACAGCTTTGTCTAGCTCAGTATGATTATAGGCATCTTCCCAGCTTTTATAATTTCCAGGTTTATGGAGTGAGTGGCTCTTAGGAATGTACTTACCAGCAACAAACATGCGTATGTGGTTGTCTTTATTATGACCTGCTAATCTTCGTCGTCCACTCTTTCGCCCGTACTTCCACCACTCACCATCTTCAAAGACTACGTTAATGTTAGTGGGTGTCTGCCCAGTTGTCTCCGTACTTATACTCTGCGTCGAGTGGGCATCGGAACTTGTAGTATTGTTCTGTGTCGTGCATTGCTCTAATAATAAGTTCACCTACTTTCTCCTCTAATCCTTTCTTTACTTGTACCTGTACTTCATCATGGACAAACGCCACTATCGAAACATCTTCGTTAGTGTAACTGTTAGCTTCTAAAAGCTCAGTGATCCTGATGTACCAACGCTTGCACAATATACTACCGCATGATTGAAGAAGTGTATTTAATGCTGCGTGGCTATGGCGCACGGGTATGCGTCTTTGATCTAGTCCTTTAATCCATCCCTTTTCTGCTGCCTTGTTGACCGCTTCACGTAGCTTCTTAAGTGCAGGGGTTCTATCAAGAAATTTCTTCTTAATCTTCTTCCCCTCTTTAGCACCCTTGCCAGTGATAGCTCCAATCTTAGCATCACCTGCACCGTACAAAAATCCGTAGATGAAAGTTTTACTTTGGGAACGAGACTCTAAGCCTGCTGCCTTTTGGTTGGCTGTATGAATGTCACCATTAAGGATCTCTTTACCGTAAGCTCCATTGTCATAGAGTGCAGTGAAATGAGCCAAGCAACGTAATTCCAAACCGGAAGCGTCAGCTCCAAGTAGGCTGTAGCCCTGCGGTACAGTGAATAGTTCACGACATTCCTTACCAAAGGGTGCGCCAACACTAGGCACTTGTCCAATGTTAGGATTGCTATGTGTGCATCGTGATGTGACAGCACCCATATGATTGCAACGACCATGAAGCTTTCCATTCTTAACCAGCTTAAGCCATGCTTGCTTGCCAGTTCCAACCTGACCTAAGCGTTTGGCTAGTAGTAGGTACTCTGAAAGTAATGCTGCCTCTGGCATATCAATACCTTTCAGCACTGATTCATCTACCTTTGGTTCACCACTAGGGGTAAAGTCCTTTGGCTCCCAACCCCTCTTCATCAAGCGATCAGCAATTTGCTGGCGGCTTGCAGGGTTGAAAGGAATAACCTTTACCTTTGTCTTAAGGTTTACAACAGTAGGCTCAAAGGTTGCTATCAGTTGATCTTCAATCTCTGCCTTGCGCTGGGCTAAGGTGGAGAACAGAGCTTCTGCTTTAGATTCATTAAACACAAAGCCTCGCTGTTCCTGTAGGAATAACTGCTTCGCCATTCTATGCTCAAGGGCAAGTGCATCTTCTGAGAAGTCCACAAGGTTAATACGCTTATGTAATTCTAAAGTTACAGCCGTGTCTTGCACACAGTAGTCTAGCATTTCCATAGTGAACACATCCCAAGCTTGCTCCTGCTCACCGTAATCCCCCTTGAATTGTTGGAGGCGATAACCCCAAGCCTTAAGGGAGTGTGATCCCCATAGCTTAGTAGGTATCTTCTTACGTTCAGCATCAAGCTGCATTAGGTTAGGCCAGATAGTACGAGAGCAAACTAAGGTGTCGAGAATGTCACCCTTAAACGACCACTGCCATAGCTTCTCTAAAGCTGGCATATCGTAGCCTATTAGGTTGTGACCTATAAGTTGGTCAGCTTCCTCCATCACGGGTATACATCGCTGTAAATATTTCCCGTGAAAAGTAAACACCTCGTTTGTATCTGGATCTCGTAATACCACACAGTGAATGGTGGTTACATCGTTCAGCAGGTTATCTGCTTCTATGTCTAGTATGTATCTTTGCATTGCTCTGTCTCCGCAGTAGCTGGTTAAACATTAGTTGCTTCTTCTTCCTCGTAGATTACTTGGAACTCTTGGAAGCTAGGGTATCTACCCAAATCAATACCTGTATCCTCTTCTAATTCTTTCAAGGATATCAAGTAGTTGAGGTACTCTTTCTTTAATCCCTCTAGGGATCCATCTATGGCTTTCAAAACGGTACATCCTCGTACTCTTCTGCGAGTACAGTTTCACTCATGCGTCCAGTTTCTTTGGCATACTCAAGGTGGCAGGCTATACCTGTCTCCCCTGTCCAACGGTTCTTAAGGATACGCACGGTGGTTAGGTTAGGGTTGTCTGCATCCTGCTGGTTACGCTCAAGGCCAATCACCATATCACTCAGTTGAGCTATGGCTGCTGATCCACGTAGCTGAGCAAGCGTAGTTGCTGCTCCCTCTTCGTGTCCCTTGTCCCCTGCTGGACGCTTAAGGTGTGATACTAATATCAAACCTATCTGTAATTCCTCCGTCAGTGTACGGAGTTTAGTCATCGTATTGTCAATAAGCCTGCGTTCATCCCCGTCACCCATGCCTGATACAACAATAGAAAGATGATCAAGAATGATGTAAGAGCAGTCACAGCCCCTAGCCAAGTACCTAACTTTGGCGAGAAGATTATCACTGTCTGTAGAACCCCAATGGTCATACAGAAAAACACGACCAGATCCCACGGTGCTGTCAAAAGCATTTCGAATATCCTTTTTATCTATGTCATCCATTCCAAGATGAAGTGGCTTGTTCATTTCGATAGCCATGAGGCCCAGCGCAGAACGCTTCACGCTTTCTTCAAGAGCTATGTAGCCTAGAGTTTCGCCTTGCTTGAGTAGGCTGTAAGCAAACTCACGTGTGAGCTGAGACTTACCTATGCCTGAACCTGCTGTGACTGTTACGATCTCACCCTTGCGTAAGCCGTGGGTCTTTTCATTCAGTCCATTGTAAGGATATGAGGCAGCATCTACCCCATCATCAGCAATAACTATGTCCCAGATTTCTTCACCAGCTAGGATACCGTCAGGTCTGTGGACCTTAGCTTCCCATACTGCATCAACCAGCTCCTTAACTCTGCTGGCCTGCAACATATCGCTAGCATCTTTAAGGGGTAGCTTGGCGATCTTACATTTTCCAGGTTGGAAGAGTCCTGCACAATCTTCAGCAGCCTTGCGGCCTGCCTCGTCTTGATCAAACATCAGTACGATTGTGCCAAACTTCTCTAGCCATTCAAGTTGATTGGATAGGCTACGCTTTGCACCAGCAGCACCTTGACCTATAGAAACTACAGGCCAACGGTTCTGAAATGCTTGGCTCATAGAGAGAGCGTCAAGCTCCCCCTCTACAACAGTGATCATCTTACCACCGTCACGCCACAAGTGCTGACCAAACAGCCCAGCTTTCTTAGCGTCACCCTTGAATAGAAAGTCCTTGTTAGGAAACCGTAGCTTCTGCCCTACGATACGACCATTCATATCTTTGTAGTTAGCTATCTGTACGGCTTGCCCATTGTAACTACCCACTTGGTAGCCCCACATCTTGCAGGTTTCAGATGATAGCTTACGCTTGGCTAGAGCTAAGGTGTCCCCCATAATTGGAGTGAATGTAGTCTTAACTACAGGCTCTGCATCGAACATATCGTCCTCCTTTTCTGCATTGGTGTGAGTGTTACAAGAGAAGCAGAAGTGATGCCCGTCTGAGTACAGAGCATTAGCATCACTTGACCCACAATGGGGGCAGGCTTCCTTTCTTATGAGAGTGCTTTCAGTTTCACTCTCCATCATCTTCTGACCAGTAGCCAAAGTTAATGAGGTCATCTTCAATGACACAGCACCACTGATCTAGCTGGTGATATAGTTTCTCAAGGCTATCCAAGCCGTTATGTTTAAAGTAATCTGCAAGACACTTCTCTATTAGTTCAGGCGTTACCTTTACTTTGATTTCCATCTGTCCACTCCTCTGGGATTTCTTCTCCCTCGGCCCAGACAAAACCTTGCTTGTCTGCCCATTCACCACAGGTCATCTTGCTTCCGTCTTTTCTTTTCTTCGCCCCATGAACAGGGCTATTTCCACGTTGGAATAGAAAACGAATATCAAGATGTGGGTGTTGGGCTTTGACAGCTTTCATTTTGCGCTGGGCATCTTGCCGAAAGAAGCCTTTAAGTTCTATGTATATGTCATTGACTAGCAGGTCAGGATAATACTTCCGTTCTACTGTGTAAGGTAAGGCATGAGGCTCGTACTGATACGAAACCCCACGCTTCTCTAGTTTGCCAATGACTCGTTCCTCAAAAGTCCCCTTGAGTTTCGCCATCGGAAACCTCGTCATGCCAAGGGGTATCACTCGCATCATCTTTAGCTACTGCTTGGGATACGAAACCATCTTCTTCGTCGAACATGCCAGCACCGCCACCAAATTCAACTAGGTCAATAACCTGAACACCTTTCATGCGGAGTGATACACCGACCTGTTTAGTTGAGGCCATCATGTAAGGGATAGGCATGTAAGCCACCTTAATGATTGAACCATTACCTACAGGTGTGTCCTTATCCAAAGGCTTGCGCTTGGCATCGACCACAATAGGTTTCTGTGAGTAAGTATCGCCAGTACGTGTCTGAACTAGAGCCTTAAGCTTTAGTTTAAACTCTATGTTACCAGTTGGATCACCATTCTGATCATACTCTGGCTCATAAGGTGACTTTGTGGACAGGGTAGCCTTTAACTTTGGCTTGGCCTTGATCTCTTCGGCATAGCGTTGGGCTACTAGACCATCAAGATACTCACAAACTTCTGCTGCCTCTGCTTCTGGAATGATAACATTTACAGAGTAGATCCCATTTGAATCGAACTTTGTATCTGGCTCAAACACTTTACACCAAAGGGCTTTACCTTTCATTACGCTAGTTTTACCAGCCATAAATACTCCTAAATTTTTTCTGAAATTTTCGAACCTAAATGTAATTGTTACACTTAGGGCAATAGTGGAACTTTAGAATCTAATTCCTTTTGGTTATAAGGAATGATTGTTTTAGTTCCGTCTGGTTCTATGATAGTTGTGGTGGAATCCATCAAGGGTGTACCTTGTTTCTGACCCCACCCTGCTATCACCTTATCATATACTTTCCTTGTTATAACTATAGTATTATTCATAGTAAGTCCTGTAGTAGTATATTCTTAAGTTACACTTAAGTAACCTTTACACCTTAGGGGCAATAGTGGAACTTTAGGCGAAAAAGTAATCCGAGTTTAGGATTCCTTGCAGGTCTAAGTTCCCTTTTATTGGTGGCTTAGGTAGGTCTACATCAGGACCAAGGTTTTGTACGGCATGATCATACAATTCCTGTAACACATCATGATCTGTGTACATATCCACGAAACAATCCCGTAGTATCTTACCAAGCTTCGGCATATTGGGACTGTGGGTTCCGTAACTATCATGCACCATTGCAAAGTCTACGATACCAGCATCCAAACAAGTGTTCACTGTTTTGGTCAACGCTGCTGCATCCATACTGTGAATGAAGTTAGGGCTGGATCCTGATGCAGTTTTGCTCTTGCTTATGGTGTCCTGTAGCTGCTGCTGGTACGCCAGCTTAATTATGTTCCCATCAATTAAAGTCTTAATTCTACGCAGGCGTAACTCAGGGTAAGACTGTCTAACTAACAGGTTAGTAGGGGTGATCCACTCCATAGGCTTGTTGGCTTTAGCATAGGCTCTACCAATGTCTTTCACGTAGTCCATGACTTGCCTTGCCGCAGTGATTACAGTGCCTATAGCGGCCCACACATGAGCTGCTAGGTACAAGCTTGGGGAAAAGTAATCATCACCCCAAGGTGAAGCTGCACCCTTGGCTACCTTTTCCTCAATTGCTTCCTCAATGTAGGACCGGCAAGCATGTTGAGTACCTGAGTATGGCACAATCATTACACTGCGCTTGGTCATCTTCCGATCAATGCCAAACTCTAAGCATTGCTTTGCCATTTCATCACCTTTCCTAGCTTCGATCTCAATGTTACGCTTGGCTTCATTGGCTACGTCAGTGTAAATATCCTTGGGTAAATCACTAGGCATTAGGTTAACTGCACCACCAGCCCTTTCATCCAGTAGGATAGAGGATAGGTGTTGGAGTCCATTGCAGCTACCATCTGCTGCACAAGGTTGGTGCGTTATAAATCCTGGTCCTTGCTTCAGCCATTCTGCCCACTCAAAGCACCAAGCTAGGAATTGGAATGGCTTATCAGCCTCAGTCCACCAAAGATAATCTAAAGGATCCTCAGCAACACGCTTGACTTGCTCTTCGTGGGCATAGGCCCAGCGTACACGCTCACTCAGGCTGATCTTATCCTCACCAAAGGTGTTGGCTCCCTGTATGGCAAGCCACTCAGCTTCTTCCTCGTTAGCTATAGGCATACCATTGGCAAACTCAATTGTTGCCTTGCCCCAATCAGCTACCTGTGGGTTCATGAAGCTACCTACAGGGTACTTTCTACCACGGAAATCTAGCTGCCATACAAAGTAGAACTGATCATACTGGCAGTAATCCTCAGCTACCTCAATGGTACGATCCACTTGGATCCGCTTGGACATAGACTTAGCATTGAACTGGTAGATAGAGTTCCTACGCTTACGCCAATCCCTAAAGCGTTCCTGCTCATACTCGTTCAGGTCTGCTGGTTCCTTGTCAAAAGGATAAGGTGGTAGGGTTAGGTCATTGCGAGGCGGTAATCCTGCCCACTCTTCACCACTATCCCATACAGCTCTTAAGACTTCGATAACCTTTTCATTGCTGCGCCAAGGTGTAGCCTGCAAAGCATTCACACACTTGTATTCTTCTGATAGATCACGCTGCTCTAATTCTTTAAAGTATTCTCTGGTATTCTTTTTCATCTTAGTGCGCCCTTACTAGTGGTAGATTATTGATAACTTCAGAGTGATAACCACCCCCGAACAACCCATCCCACTCTCTAGGTGGAATGATGCAGGGTGCATAACGTGGCCGCTTGACCATGTTGCCTGTGTTAAAGTTTTGAATCCATTCCAGCGTTGCTGGCGTAGCTTCTACGAAAGTGGTGGTCTTATTACGGGCAGTTTTCTGACGTTTAAGTGAGATAATACCAGTAGTCGTAATGATTATATCAACCATCCTTAGACCTACGTGTATACGCTCCTCGTTTGTCCACTCAGTAGCCTTGTACCCATCCTTATTCATCTTATGAGTTAGACCGTGCCGCTTGTTATTACGCCCGCTAGCTGTCTTTTCATTAGCTTTCTTTATGACGTACTCAGCTAGCTTTCCCTCTTCCTTAAGCCACTGCTGCAAGCGGTCCTGATCTTCGATATACATACCGACTGACCGAGCCACTTTAAGTAGGGTGTAGCGCATTGATATACCATCGACTACAGTCAGCAGGGCTAGGTAAGCCACCTGATCTGCATCCACATGCTTTAGTTTCTTTCTGGCTATATCTCTATTAGAAGTTGAGTGCTGTTGAAGATTTTGAACACCGTCAGAAACAGCCTGTACCACACTGGCAATTAAGGCCCGTCCATGCTGGGTGTTACTCTCTACATTCTTCTCAACAAGTTTACGGCTTTCATGAATGTACCGCCTGATCCCGGCCTGCACCATTTCATACTCTAAATCTATCTGATCATTTATATTGGGCATTCTGTTATTGCTCCATAGGCCACAGCTTTAGGCCACATTGGTGGCCCTAGAGTAAAATCTCTACGCTAGTGTAAGGGTTGTGTTTAAGCGCAGAAAAGTGTGGCTTATGCCCTTATTTTACTGCACTAAAGTGGTGGTTACGTCAGTGTAACAATCTACCTAGAACTTTTAAGTGGTGCGCCCGACGAGACTCGAACTCGTAAGCTATTGAAAGCGAAGGATTTTAAGTCCTTTGTGTATACCAATTCCACCACGGGCGCAGCTCTAGGCCACATGTTAGGCCACACAGCCTACTCCAAGACACCTACTATCTCTTGTAGATGCTTTGGTGCAAGGTGAGCGTACCGCATGGTAGTCTGGATAGTTAAATGTCCCATCCATTCTTTAACATGCAATAAGGGTACTCCACCCTGCACAAGTCGTGAGCAAGTTGTGTGTCGGAACGTGTGCCAGACCACATCATCGAGGTCAAGCAGATTCCGTACTCGCTCCCAAGTTGTTCTGTGCCAATCTCTGCTGGAAGTAGGAAACAATCTACCATTCTTTAAACTCCCCGCACGAATTTCCAGGATTTTACGACTCCTAGAAGTAAGAGGCACAAGACGAGGACGATCATTTTTGCTTTCTCCAATATATATTCCCTCCGTTGATAAGTCTTTAACCAGTAAGCGACACAGTTCCCCATGCCTCATGCCGGTATCAAGTGACACAATGGCTGCTTCCATTATATCGAACTGGCCCCAAGACTTAAGCGTTTCAAGTATTGAGTGTTCTTCCTCCTTAGTGAGCCAGCGTATTCTATTCTGCCCCTCCTTTTGTCTGTGGAACACTGGCAAATCCTGGATTTTACCCAACTCATTCGCATAGCGTAAGATCTTCGACAGTGTAGCAAGTTTACGGTTAATAGTAGCGTTAGAATTTCTTATAGACTTTAAGTGTAAGATGAATTCATCAACCACTACTGTAGTAAAGTTAGTAATAGGGTACTTAGGTCCGAAATGACGGGTTAGCAGATTGATATTCTGCACCATCTTTTCATCTGACTTACCGCCAGCCCAGAACATGTTGTAACAATCCTCTGCTGCTTTGCTAAGTGGTTGACCCTGAACACTGGACCCCTGAATTTCAGGGACAGGCTTGCCGTGTAACACAGCCTGCCTTGCCAATGCCTCCCATACTGTAGCATCTTCTTTAGTGGAGAAGCTTTTGCGAATGCGCTGCCCGTCAATACGAACATACGCCTGCCAGCTACTCCCTCTCTGTGAAACGGCCATAGTTATCCTCCAATGTTTTAATGAAGCGCCTACCCTTTGGGGTTAGCGTGATAAGTTTCTGTGAGCGAAATGACGGATCTTCATTCGCTTCGATTAAATCGTGACCAGCTCGTTGGTGTCTACTCCACTGTGCTAAGGAAGCTACGTTCCTGCTTGCGCTTGCTGAAGTTACCCCAAGGTACTCGCCAACATCCTTAATAGTTGCAGGTTTTTCAGTCTTTTCCATCCTTGCCACATAGAGCAAGGTAAGCATAGTCTGAGCCTGCATTTCACTATCAACTTTACGAAACTCTTCTATAAAGTTTGACAGTCTAAGTAACGTGACTGACAATTATCAATATCTCCTTTAGTGTTATTAGTACATCAGTTTCTATCTTTTGGATAGCTACTAATTTTTCACTCTTTAGTGCCTTAGCAATACTGCCACCCCAATGTACAACAACATCATAGTTAGCTATTTTCATTCATTATTTCCTTAATTTAGCTCAATTTAATGATAGGACAACTGTACCGTCACTATCGACAATAACATCTTTCCATTCATCATAAACTATAGTGGAATTTTCCATTTTCTTCTCCTTTCTCGCAAGACTTACACTTGCGTTACTGATTTTTTAAACAAGGTTGACCAAAAGGTCAATAGCATACCTGCTATGCCACTAGGACATAACAGGCTCTGCTTTTTCACCATCATAGGCTAAGTCTAGCAAGCCTTTGTGTGGTGGTCCCAAGTATTCCTCTGAATAACCCACGTATTCACCACAATCATCACAGTAAGCATCAGCTTCAGATGCTAGGTCGTCATGTACCCACTTTTGCAGTGCCATAGACCAGTAGCTTTGTGATGAAGCATATACACTAGTACCGCCACACTCTTTACAGCAATACATCACACGATCCTTAACTTTAGCTTCAAGTGTGGTAACCGTGGTGCTTGGCGATACGCCTAATTTAACTCTATCTTTAAATTTTTGCATTTTAAACTCCGTACTTTAAATACATTCCAAATCCAAAACCTACCCATAGACAAAGACCTGAAATAATGATCAATGCCCATTGCTTTGCTTCACTCATAGCTCTTCGCCTACCCATGCAACTGAGCATAGGATTTTGATTTTATCACAAAGCAATACTTTATGCTTGCTATGCCGTTTCAAACGAATACCCCTAGCTTCACATACAACAATTTCTTTGTTGGTTATATCGCTGAAATTCTTTAGGTAGGTTACAGCATCATCATAAGTATCCAGTACATGTATACCGCTATTGTACACTGTACC
>ENA-UZXC01006655-UZXC01006655.1-metagenome-genome-assembly--contig:-Day-2-25m-contig-6655_pt1 | contig 14312 bp, 23 predicted proteins | sample MGYA00260340_ERZ794900 | MGnify/ENA metagenome assembly ERZ794900 | reverse complement strand
AAAAAAGTTGGTGGGGCATGAACCCCACCAAAATTCGACGTAAGCTATTAACTAGCTTTGTATTGGTATGCCCACTTAGAAGTAGCACCATCGATAAGATCGGTGAAGCCAATTCTTTGAGAAGCAATAAGAACTCTACGCTGGTTAGCAACTTCGTAATCAGACTCAATGGTTACCCCACGTAGTCTTGGCATTACATAGTTTTTTGCGTATAGAGCAATCGCTCCAGGCATGCTCGCTGCTTGCACTGGGAATTCATCACAGACAATGACTTTAGAGCCAAAGACTGATCCAATTTCACCACGTACTTTAGTAGCCATATCGCCTACTAAATTAATGTCTTGGAACTCAGCATCTTCTAATAAGTTGAAGTAGACGCCTTGTGATACGATGTAAACTACATCGCTTGGGTTCATTCCATATTTACCCATATTTTTTCTAAGAGATAGAAGTTCTAACGCTGTAACAGTGTCAGTAGCAACTGCTGTAGAGGATTGTGATACATCACTATCTGCTTCAGCTAATGTCCATATGCCGTCAAAAGACGCACCACTGGTGCCAAATTGGCCGTCAGCGTTGTTACCCAAAAGGATAGCATTTTCAATGGATCTTGCATGAGATCTAACAATAGACTCCCTGATTAAAGGAAGAATCGGTAAGATCGCATCTTCTTCAGTTTCATTACCTAAGTAGGATTGTGAAACCAATTTTTTGGTTGAAAGAGTTCTCTCAGCCATATCAATACCACCCCAAGGAGTACCATAAGTATCTCCACGTTGTGCTAAGTTACCATGAGGATTTGTACCTGTAATTGCTTGTGTAGACAAGAATTCGGCATATCCAGAATCTGGTAAGATAGGGATGATTTGAGTTGCTGATGACATTGGAATTTCTCTAAATAGAGGAGCCAATGTGAGCTCTAATTGAATGTCTCTTTCGACATTAGTAGATACTGTTTGTTCAAAATCTGCTGATGAAACGCCAACACCTGAATGAGCGTTAACTTTTTCCATAACATCATTTGCCAATTTAGTGTTCCAACCTTTACCTGTTGCTAGACCCATGGTCCATGCATCGTTGATATCAGTTTCGAACGCTTTGTTCCAGTCACCGCTCTGTGAGCGATCACCGAATACTCTTTTTGACTCACGAATTGCTTCGATTTCAGATTTTTTCTCTTGCAGTTCTGTTTGCAAAGAGGTAACAATCTCTTCAAGGCCTTCTTGTCTGCCTTCAAAACGTTTTTCAACGTCTGAAATAAGAGCTTCCGCTCCAGACATTCCGACTTCAACGATTGTTTTAACTTTTTCTTGCTCAGCTTCTTTTTCAGCTAGGTCTGCGGCTTTCGCAGCTGCTTTCTCTTCAGCTTCGCTTACTTCTTTTGCTTTCTGTTCAGCTTGTTGCATCGCGATTTTAGCAGCAGTTGATTTTGCTACCTCTTCGGCGAATGCTTTCAAGTCGACATCAGCATTTGGAGTATTTTTTTCTGTAGACATAAGTCTCTCCTGTTGTTGAGTGGGCGAACCCACGGCTTGTGGCGCATCAATTTCTTCAGCCTTCACTGAGTCCATTACATGAGCCTGTTTACTTTCTTTTTTTGAAAAAGAAGCTTTCCATTCCTCATATTCAGATTGAGAATCGAATGATTTCGCAATCGAGAACATGGCAGTCTGGTTAGCTGGTACGCTAACAACAGACACTTCGAATAATTCGGCGTCTTTAATCTTGTACCCGTCAGTTTCATCAATATAATCGGCATCCTTGACTCTGAAACCGACAGAAAAGGCTCCAAGTACACCGTCTTTAATAAGATCTTTGATATCGCCTGCGGACTTAGAGATTCTTGCTCCAAGTTCGAGACCTTTGTCGGAAACTTCTAATGAAGTTGCTCGACCAATTGGTTTGTTATAGTCATGGTTAAATAGGATTATTGGGTTACCCTTGAAGTTATCCAATCCACCATTTTTTGTCCATGCATCATGTTCAACTACATCACCTGCGCGGTCAGTTGCGTTAGTACTGGCATATCCTTTGATATTGACAGAACCATCGTCGTCTTCCCCGAGTGATTTAAATGTAGATGACCAATGAAAAATTTTCTCTGACATAAGTTTACCTATTTTTCAGCTTTTTTAGGAGCTGGCTTTGCTTTTGCTTTTTTTGGTTCTGGTGCGGGGGCTGGAGTTGGAGCTGGTGCCATTAGGGCAAGCTGCTTCTCTGCCATCTGCGTCATACGATTCCATGAGCCAAAAGCTCTTTTTGCTACGATGAATCTCATAGGAGTGTCATCTGCAGCTTTATACTCGTGCGTGGACATAACATGTCCTTTTTTTGCAAAGTATTCAACTAGTTTTTTTAATACTGCTGGTTTATTCATTGTTTTCCTCTGATTCCTCTGGTGGTCTTCCACCTTCTGTGGGGTCTGCTGCGCTACCCGCGATGTTAGCCGGAACTCTTAAGTCATCGTGCCCTTCTAAAGGCTCTTTTCCTAAGGCGTCTCTTGCTTCGTTTGGTGACATAATACCTGTATTAACCAAAGTAGCATAATATGCAGCTTGGTCTCGTAATTCCGGTTGTAGAGCTGGAACATTAGTAACGTCCTCAACTAGTTCAAATCCGAAATAGCGTTCGCAGGCATATGCTATTTTTCTTACTATAGGGAGAACTGTCTCCAAGTAGTAAAGTCTATGATTAGGTCTAATGTTCGCATTATTCCCACCATCTAGAAGAATCGGCGGTACGCCTAATGCTTCTAAAATTACTTTTTCGTTTGCTGCTATAGAAGGTTGAAAGTCTAGTTCTTTAAAGTTTACTTTAGTTAAACTATCTACTTCTAAGCCGCCGTCTAAGATTAGAGGTCTTCGACCTCCGTTTTTTGGATTATATCTTGTACTCCAAGCTTGTAACATTCTTTCTTTGATTTTCTCAGAAAGTGTATTAGGGCTTTTAAGTACTAATCCGGGGACTGCTCCGTTTTGAAAGAAGTTGTCCTGAAATTTTCTCATGCTGTCCATTAAGTACATTGTTCTGTACGCTGGCTTTAGTCTAGGTACTCCCCTATATATTGAATAAAATGAGTTTTCCTTAATATGTATAATTTCTTTTGGGGAGTATTCTATTTGACCATCATATACATACTTGCTAACATAGGTATCGGTATCCGCTTCTATGGTAACATTTTGTGCAGGTAGATGATAAAGATGGACACCATCATAATAAATGAATATGTTTCCATCAATCAACAAATCAATAACTAGATTTCTCTTAAAGGTATTGATATCTTGAAAAGGGTTTGGTTCTTTGTTAAGTAACAAATCAACACGAGTTCTTCGAACATTTTCTACAACTGGTGAAATTCCTTGTACTTTAGTACCAACCCTATATTTAATATCAGCGGAATCGTCAACAATCATGTTGACTGCGCGATTAACTACCTCTAATTCTTCGTAAGCTGATCGATAATTATCTTTCTTTTCACGAGTATCTATTGCTAGTCCTTCTTCTAGGCCAATGTAATGTTGAGCAGGATTTAATTTCTCCTCTCTATTGATGCCTAAAAATCTATCATACCATGCCATATTTATCTCTCTGTTTCTGCACCCATCGTTTTTGTTTAAGTGCTGTAACTAGCTTTGGTCTTTTACCATAAATACTATGCAACCTTATGTGATGAGTTTTACATAAAGTAGCAGCCTCGTTATATATCTCATTAGTATATTCTTCAATAAACTGTTCACGGATATTCATTATTTCATCGGCAGATGTTATCGTAATTTTATTAGTTTGGAGCCACCCTGTTAGAAGCTCAGTCATTCCGTAGAAATGGTGAAAGTCTAAATGTTCTGTGTCTCCACAGATAAAGCACTGAGTGTCTTTGTTATATTTAGCTTTCGCTTTATCTCTAACGTACTTGACTAAATCCCTTTTTAAATCCATAAATTCCTAATTAATAAAATTATACCAAATTTTTACCTTCTTGTCAACAACTATTTTTTCATTGGTCTAAAATTAAAAACTAGTCGCTGTTGTCTCAAAAGTGTACAGCGCATATCTTAACGCATCACTCATATGACTTGCCATATTGTGTTTTGGCTTTTCTTTCATCAAATTAGGGTTTGGATCCCATTGATACTGATCTACTGCCGAAAGAGTATTAGCACATCTTTGATCTATAATTAACTTGTTATTATCTACTATGGTTGAACAATGTCCAATACCATCTAAAACAGATTTTTTCGCATTAATAGTTGAAATATCATAATTTTGAGCAAAATCAAATCGTGTTTGTTGAGCTGCTGAATCGATATAAATATAGTCAATACCATATTTTTGAATTCTTTCCTGAATTTGTATTGCATGCTGCTCAGTAGTTTTTTCTGCATCCATGTACTCGTCTATAAGATAATATTTTTCTTCGTCCCAATCATATGCTATCACACATAAAGCTGTAGGATCTTTATATCCTACGTCTAGTCCTGCAAATACATCCATCTTACTAGTATCTAGTTGACTTAAATCAGCTACACACTCTTCAAAACTAAAGTTCCAAACCTGACCTTCATAAGTATTAAAGTCAGCTAAATATTCTTGAGCAAATTCAGCTTGGGACATTGCTTTTTTTGCTTCTATAATATCTTCTTCACTAAATCTTGGATTTTCATGATAGGTGGCTCTTATAGCACACCAGTCTTTAAATTCATCATTAAACCCTCTTTGCCAGAAATCTGCAAACCAATTATTTCTTCCCCGAGGAGTAGAAATAAATACTGCTTTACTGTTTTCTTTATCTAGGGTTGGACGTAATGCTACATTAAAGGCGTCTTTACCGTCTGCTAATGCAGCTTCGTCAAATATGATTAAATCATAAGAACGACCAACAGTTGAATCCACCTGATTAACTGATCCCATTCTTATTGTTGAGCCATTAGATAGCTCGATTATTTTATCTTTAGCATTGTCTCTTACTACTTCTAAATCAAAGTGTTTGATTAGCTGTCTTTGTAAATCAAATGAAATTTGAGACAGAGCATAGTTTGGTGACATTATTAAGATATTAGAGTTTGGCACGAGAGATACAAGCTGTCCAATGACATTTGTAATATAAGTTTTACCCTGTCGCCTAGAAATGGCGGCACAAACAAATCTATATTTTGGGTTATTTATTGCATTGATAAGAGATACTTGAGCACTATTAGGTGTAATACCTAATAAGTCTAGATAACTGTGAATCGGCAATTTAATAAATCTTGATTCAGTATCAAAATCCATTAACGCATCACTCAAAACGTCTTTTCTACTTACTTCTAACATTATTAATGAATTGTTTCTTTGTTTATGTTTTTAATTAAGTACCAACTTGGTTCATCTTGAACAAAAAGTTCGTTTTCTTGACACATATTGAGTAAGTATAGATAGCCCATACATAAGTTTATAACAGAATCATCTTCTGCATTAAACTGACCAAGTTTCTCAGCTTTATATTTTACTCTTTTAAGAGTATCAGTAGCTGTCAGCTTAACTTCGTCTAGCCACTGATTTCTTGTTTCTTGTAAAGCTTGGTGCATTAGCCACCTACGTTACATGGGCTGCCTAATACTGTAGCTGCTGCTGCAAATATCTGATCAGAACTGCCTTTCTTTACTACGATGCTGTCTAGTGCTTCTAGTGTGAAACTTGCAAGTGTAACATCTGCTGAATTTGCAATAGTTACAAGAGCTTCTGCAGCACCTGTATTTACTAGTCTTACTTCAGTTGCGGCTTCAAAAGTTGAAGCAGCACCTACACTTGTACCACAGGCTGCATTCGCACCTAAAAATTTAAATGATGACATTTTTGTCTCCTATTTTACTTTGGTTATTTTCTACGAGGAATTCTATGGGCTTTTGTTTTTCGCTCTGCTGCTAGCATTGCATCATCTATATCTACCTTTCCATCCATGTTTTTATCTGAACCGTTTAATATATTCCAAACTTTTCTAAGTTTGTCTTTAATTTTTTCTACCATTTTACCTTATTTGCCCAATATGCTGCTGACATTTTGCCTTTAGCTATATTTTTGGCGTGACGAGCTTTGAATGAGGCTCTTCTTTTCTTTTGTGCGGTTGATTTTGGAGATTTTCCTGCTCCTCGCACACCTTGTTGACCAAAACGAATTGTTTTAGTCTTTTTGCCAACTTTGGCAACTACCACATGGGATTTTTTAGGGTGCTTGGGCGTACGCTTTGGTTTATTATAACCTGATACGCCCACTTTTTTTAATTTTGATGATTTTTTAACCCTTCGTTTTCTTTTTACTGCCATAGTGCCTTCCTTGTCTTTATATAGTGAAGTGGCCTACGCTGTTGTATACGAATATACTGGTACGCCACTCTTTCTAACTGCTTGAGTGGTCACTTTTTCTTTTTCTTCCCACTGCGTTTTTTCTTTTTAGGACGGCCTCTATTCTTACCATAGGTTCCTTTTCCTGCTGGCATAATTTATTCCGCCTTGTAACAAGTCCAGAATCCGTATACTAGACCAACTATTGCTAAGATTTTAGCTACGCTGCCAGTAAACAATACTAGACCACATACTAAGATTAGAAGTACTCCATCCCATGAAGTTCTTTCTGATACTCTAGCTTTTAACCAAGCTATACATTTATTTACCATATCCATTTATTTCTCCCATTTTTTAAGAGGGCACTCGGCTCTCTTAATCCTTGCTTTAAGGGGCATAAAGCATTTACATACTTTGCACACCTTAAATTTATTTAAGTGAGGGCAACTATTGCAAACTTTAAGTCTACTTGCTCTCATCTTTTTGAGGAGTAGTAACTTTTCTATAATAAACTACTACATCCTTCAATTCTGTGATATATCTTTTTAATTCTTGAATATTCATAGACATAACTTCATAATCTGGTATAGTCATAGCTAAGAATATTAATTCTCCCTCTTGTTCTTCTATTCGTGCTAACTGTTCTTCCCAGTTATCTGGTGTTATCACTATAAAAGTTGGGTTGCTTAGAGAGATTTCTCTAGGCATAATGGGTTGAACAATCGTTCTCTCCATTGGTTTTGCTGTTACTTGTATTTCCCTAGTTGGGAGTAGGCTGCAACTGGAGACCATCATCAAGATCGTCAACGGTAGCACTAAGTTTTTCGATGCCTTCAAATGCATGTTTTGTTCCATTGTTTATTTTCCTTTCCATTTCAACTGGGTCTTGTAATATTTTATCACTCAGTTCGTAATTTTTTAAAAACTCACCATATCTGTTTAGTTCTAACTGTGCTTGCTGACTCTTTAGTGTCATCTCTTGCAACTGATTAGTTTGTAAGGTGAAATCTTCTTGCATAGTAGCAATAGCTTCTTCTTGTGTTGCTACCGCTCCTTCTAACGCTCTATTATTTGCTGTTAGAGTTTGATTTTCTGTATAAAGATAGTAACTACCTAAACCTAAGACTAGTATAATTCCTATGAGTAATTGATTCATGTTCCTGTTGACGTTGAAGTCATAGTGCTTGTTCCAGTATTTGTACTAGTTACTGTAGCTGTTGTTGTAGCTATAATAGCCATAGGAGTTCCAGTTTCTGTTGCTGTTATAGTAGTAGTATTAGTACCTGTGTTAGTACTAGTATTAGTGCCTGTGCTGGTTTGTGTAATTGCTGTTAATACTTCTGCTAACGCTGTTACTGTTGTAGTATTTACTGCGTTACTTGGTACTTCTACTGTGACTGTAGCTTCGTCAGCTATTATTTCTAATTGTATGTCATCAGAAGTTGCGAATCCAAATAGTATTGCTATTAATATGAGCTCTATCATATTTCTTTTATCCTGTAATTGAGACCTTCCGCGCCTCGTAGTTCAACTATATCCCCATCTTGTGTTTTAAATCGAATATAGTTTGGTTGTTTTTTATAAAATTTTCGTACAATAAAGGTTTGATCATCTTCGTCGCCCCATTGACTGTTGTAACTAACGGTGAGTTCATGATAAGTAATAAACCAAGCAAGAAACCAGTACCACCAGTCCTTAATTTTAGCTATCGTGATTGCCACTTACTTTCTTAAGTCCTAGTTCTGCAGCTTCTCTGGATCCATAACCGCATTGTCCGCCTTTCCAGTTAAAAAAGAACATTCCGTCTTTTTCAAATATCTGACCGTCTCCCATTGTTTCTGGTTTTGCCATTGTACTTGGTTTTGGTGCTTCCATTTTTGTCTCTGTTGCTTTAATGTCTTTAGTTTGGTAATCTTTTTCCATTATTTAGGGCCTCCATTATGTTGCCTATTGTATTTTTTCTCTTCCCAATTCTGTATTGCTTTCTTTATGCCTGATTCAGCTAATACTGAGCAATGCAATTTGATTGGGGGTAGTTCAAGGGCCGTTGCTATGTCCTTGTCTTTAATTAATTTTGCTTCTTCTATTGTTTTTCCTTTTAACATTTCTACAAACATTGTAGAAGAAGCGATTGCTGAACCGCAACCATAAGTCTTAAACTTAACATCTAGTATTCTATCGTCAGTGTCTAGCTTTAGGTCTAGTTTCATAACGTCGCCGCAGGCAGGTGCTCCCACCATACCTGTTGCAACATTGGGGTCTTTAGGGTCAAACCTTCCGACCGAGTTTTGTGCAGGGTTATTAAGTACAGATTCAAATCTGTCAATAACTTTCTGCGAATAAGCCACTAAAAGTTGTAACTTAAGTAAAAAGCCATTCTTTCATCAAGGTCTATCTCAGTAGATTCTTCAGAAACTACTTCTAGTCCTAATGTGAAATTATCGTTTATGCTCTTGCTAATAGTAATTTGTTGGTAGTCAGTGTCGTCACCAAATTCACCATGTCTAAAAGTGACATCAGCGAATGTAATAAAAGGTAGTTCTATTTCTATTTGGGTATAGTCTGCGTTTGAATTGTCTTGGTCAAACCAAAATCCAAATGACGCCCATGCATAGTTCATTACTATATAGTATTCTTCTACAGAATCCATCTCACCATCGTAGTTGTATTGAATAACACCTACATCGATAGCTAAATCGTCTAATGCAACAGTATATCCTGAATAGAAATCATATTCTAATTCGGTTTCTGTTCCAAAGTCTACAGTTGATCCCCATGCTCCTGCATAGAAACCCCCATTGTTATAATCAACTCCCCCTTGTAAGGCAGATGATCCCATAGTTTGACTTGCTCCTCTAAAGAAGTAGTCGGATGTTAGCGCCATAGAACCAGAAACGCCCGCAAAAAGCGGTGTCATAGTAAACGCTAGTAATAAAGTTAATAATTTATTCATATTTTCTCCCAGTTAGGATAAGTGTGTGAGCAGAATTCCACCTGCTGCTAATAACCCTGAGGCTGCTGCAGATATTAGTATAGTTTCTAAACGAGTTATTGAGTCACCAACTTCATCAAAACGTTCGCCTGACCGCTGCTCTATTCCCTCTAGTTGATTGAATACAGTTTTCCAGCGTTCAGCGCAAATTGCTTCGTGAGTTGTTAATCTTCTGTCTATCTCCATAATACTATCGTGGTCGTTATTATTTACCCCGCTCATGTAAGTTATCCTGTTTGCTTTGAATTAAAATTCTATGTTGTAATTATACCAAAAATAACGACTCATGTCAAGAACTATTTTTGTATGGTATAGATTATAACCTGCTTTTATCTTTGTGCATGCATTTGTGCCAATCTGTTTCTATTATCTCATCTGGGTAATGAGTATAAAACTTATCTCTGCACTCATGGAAGCGTGCTTTCCAATCTTCTGGATTATATTTGTCGTTCCATTCTTTTTTCTCTGGTGGTGGCTCAGTTGGAAGGGCACAACTTGCTACTAGAGCTGTTACTGCTATTAGCTTAATCATCCGCTTAATGGATTGCCTTCAGTGTCTTCTTTTAGATTTTTTACTTCAGCATTGAGTGTAGCAATATCGGATTTAATATCTGATACAGCTTCGGACATTTTGTCTAAGCGTGAAATCCGTTCATTTGCTTCATCATCACTTTGTAATAAACCTGCGTTTAAAAACTCAATAGAAGTTTCTAAAGCTTCGATTCTTAATTCGATTGCTCCAAGTCCTTCATCAGCTTCTTTTACTCCGCCAATTTTTGCTTCTAGGTTATCTATCCTATTCACATAAGTGGCTCCTGTGTATCCAAAGCCTGCTAAAGTACCAATGATACCTACTAAGGCTATGAATTGTGTTATTTTGTTTTCTAAGAATCCCATCTTATTCTCCTAATAAATTTGGTTGTGAATTAACCATAGCAGTCATATTTCTTATATTAGTTCCTGCCAGTTCATAAAATGCTAGTACGTTGTCTCCAATAACACCACCGTCGAGTGCTTTTGGTTCATACCAGCTTGTTTGTTTCGGAAGTTGTGCATCTGTATAAGCATTAAAGCCCGGCACATATCCTAAGTAGGCTACGAGAGTACTCTCGTCACCATATTTTCCTGTCTCTTCTTGAGTGCTTTCTCCTTCTTCTTGTTGTGCTTCAATATTTGCAGCAACAATTTGGTCTGCTATTGAGTCTGCTTCTGAAGCCGACATGGCGCCGGACATAGCTGTATCAATCTCTCCAGATAAGTTAGAAACTTGCACATCAACCATAGCTCCAGCAGCGCCGCCATTCATTCCCGGCATTGGAGTTATAGATATTGATGTTCCTGAGTCTGATGAGCTTGAAGTGGATGCTCCACCTCCGCTAACTCCACTACTTGCTACAGCAGTGCTTGGACTCATAGATAAAACTTGTTGTGTTTGTTGTGAAGCACTTGCAAATTGGTCTGACATACTAGGAGAGCTAGAGACACTCATGTTACCACCGCTTCCTGAGCCACCTGAGGCTGCTGATGCTCCTGTTTGTGATGCAGATGCTCCAGCAGTACTACCACTATAGTCTGTACTTCCAGTAGCTGCTGCTATTGTTCCTGCAACTAATCGTCTTATGTTTGCGCGTCTTGTTGCTTTGTCTGATTTTTTAGTTGGTTCTGAAAAAGCTATAGCTGCTGGAGTTTCCTCAGCAATTAATTCTTCAGCTTCGAAACTTTCTTCAAGTTCTACTAATCGCTCTTCTTCGATCATTTCTTCTCGCATCTCTTGTATGTCTTCAAAAATTTCTTCAACGAATTCTTCTTCAAATATCTCTTCTTCTGGGTAAAACTCCTCTTCAAAGTCTTCCTCAGCATAACGTTCTTCTTCTAGGTACTCTTCGAACTGCTCTTCAAAATCTTCTTCGAAATTTTCAAAATCTTCAAATTGTTCAAATTCTTCGTATTGTTCTTCTTCCATACGCATTCTTTCGTCTAGTACTAGAACTTGGAATTCAAAGTCTTCGAGTAGTTCTTCAGTGCCATACCCACCCAAAACATCGAAAGTTTCTTCGTGAGGCATAACATCTATGAAAGCATGATATTCTTCTATCTCTTGATCCATGATATCGAACTGCAGATCAAGATCTTCATAGTGATCCATATCACTGTGATCAAAGTCTACCATTCCATCATCATTAAAAGAAACTGTCTCACCATATAGTTGATCTACTTGTTCTTGTCCAAATTCTTGTATGTCTAATGCATACCAATCGGCATCAGTAAAGCTATCACAAGCTCCTTCATAACAAGGATCACTTGGTTCAAGGTATTCGTCGTATTCTTCATCATACCACATATCTTCTTCTTGATAACCATAGTCATCTTCTATGTTATAGTATGCAACTGATTCTGTTGTTGTATATCCTTGGCAGAAAGGAGCATACTGTGGATCAAGGTCACATTGCTGGTCATCATAAGCTTCCCAGTATAAAGGGCAAGTATCAGAATATAAAGAATCTATACCGCACTGTTGTGTTAAGTATGCTGCTGCATATCCTGAGCAACTGCTATTATTTAAAGCGTCACTACAGTCAATTGAAGTTCCAGAACCCCAACCAAACAATGAGCCACCATTTTCTAAATTGGTATTTTTATCGCTGCTATTCCAATCTGTGTTTACACAGTTAGAACCATTCGTTGTGCCAGTATTGCACTCATCATGATAGTAGTAAGTATAAGCTTCAGAAGTACCGCTTCCTATTTCACCTATAAGTACATCATGATTAATTACATTAAGTCCGCCATATCGTATATCAAAAGAATCATTTCTCCATAGTATGACTTCAAAGCTGTTATCAGTACTACCTCTATTATATTCTCGTAAGTTATACCAACCAAAGACTGTCTTATCACTAAAGCTTTTAGCTAACATCTTTGAATCGTTATCTCGTATGAGGTCAGTCCAAAAAGGATAGATAGTATAAGTGTGTTGTCCTGTTAAAGGATCGGGTGTATAGTCATTGCAGTATGCACCACTCGTTTTGAAATGAAGACAACCATTAGTTGCCATTCTTGCCTGTGTAAAAGACTCACCGTAAAAATCAAAAGTAAAACCTAAATTAAATGCTCCTGATACGCTGTCATCTCCTACTCCCATGTTTACTGATGTTGCTATATCATTCGTTTGAAGATCAATAAGATCCTGCCCGCTTTCGTAGGTATACTGGGCTGAAAGAGAACTTGCACTGATAGCTAAAGCCACGAGTGCAAGTTTAAGATTTGAAAGTTTCATTTATTTACAGATTGCGCCTGGTTTTCCGTGAGCTTTTCGTTTACAAGATTTACCCTTTTCTACTTCTGCTACGAAGTTAGGTTTATCTTCTTTGTTTTCTTCCCACGCTGCTGTTGCTTTTTTACCAATTTCTCCCATGTAAGGACATGGTGTTCCAGCCATCTCCATAGCTGAGAATACTCTTTCGTCTTGGCAAAGAAGTGCAACTGAGGCTACTTTCATTCCCATGTCATATAAGTATTTAGATAGTTTTAATCTTTCACAATTTTGGTCAACAATTGCTTTACCACCAGAGAAACCAAATATTTGAGTTTGAACTGCTCCAGAAATTCCGCTTGTACATAAGTCTTGCGAGTATGACATTATAGAGGGTGCAATAGCACTTGGAGGTGGAGACTTAACATTCTGGTTAATTGTCTGCACTGATTCAGATTTATTATAATTTTCATTTCTATTATCTGATTTAGTATTATTGTTATTGTTATTAGTATTATCAGTTGTTACATTACTGTCAGAAGTTGAAGTATTATTATTTGTATTAGTGTTATTACTAGTATTGTTACTGGTACTATTATTAGTATTAGTATTGTTATTCGTATTAGTATTGCTACTTGTAGAATTTGAAGTGCTGTCAACAGTGGAGGTATTTACATTAGTATTACTATTAGTATTATTGTTATTATTAGTACTAGTAGAAGTATTTGTGTTATTATTCGTATTGTTATTAGTATTAGTATTAGTACTTGTATTTACATTTGTATTACTATTAGTATTAGTACTTGTGTTATTGTTGGTGTTGTTATTTGTATTAGTATTTGTGTTGGTATTTGTATTGGTATTTGCGTTAGTATTTGTATTGGTATTTGTGTTGGTATTTGTATTGGTTGTAGTTGTAGTGTTAGTTGTTGTGTTGTTATTATTCTCACAATACTGTGATCCATTTGTACAAGCTGTACCTGCCTGCTGATTGGATTGCGCATAGGCAACCGAAACAAACATTGATAGTCCTGCTAATAAGACTAGTCTCTTCATCGTTTTCTCCCTTCTGATTAAGCTATCGCTGAACCAGTCTTGACACGGTCTGTGTCTATTGATTGCTTATCAATCTCTTCTTTCTTTTAACCTTCTTTGGTTTTGTGTAAATTGCTTTTACAACTTTTGTAAGGCGTCCTGCCTTCATTATTCTATTAAATTTCTTAAACATAAATTATTTCTGGTCTTTCATTAACTTCTTTATCAGCTCTCCATAGTTTCCTTGGCCAAATGGTGTCCCAGAGTTATCTTGTATGTTTACTTGCGTTTTCACTACCTGTGCTTTTGCTTTTTCCATTTCTGTCTGAGCCTTAATTTCTTCTATTCGCATTTTATGTGCCATCTGAAGTAAATCTGCCATATCTTTGTTTGTATAAATCTCTGTCTCTTCGGATTCTTCGAGTTTCTTCTCAATGAGCATATCTAAGGTTTCAGATATTTTGAATCTATTTCTGTAGCCAGTATCTAAAAAGACCGTATCTATATACTGTTTAATCTCCCTTTTATTTAGGATCTCACTAACTTCACTTTCGGTTACACCAAGTTTTGTGCAAACGGCTGGGATGCTTCCCTGTTCAAGATATGTGTTTGCGATCTCTAATCCTTCAGGACTCATTTTGGTTGCGATTTCTTTACTCATGGTGTTATTATATCAAAAATTCAGTTCGGTGTCAAGAATTATTTTTAAGTATCT
>ENA-UZXC01003221-UZXC01003221.1-metagenome-genome-assembly--contig:-Day-2-25m-contig-3221_pt1 | contig 14357 bp, 27 predicted proteins | sample MGYA00260340_ERZ794900 | MGnify/ENA metagenome assembly ERZ794900 | reverse complement strand
ACGGCCCGTACCAACATCGCCGGAATAGCTCAATTGGTAGAGCAGGGTTCAATTCCCTGGGGGTGTACCAAATGCTGGAATAGCTCAGTAGGTAGAGCGCCTCACTTGTAATGAGGATGCCGTGGGTTCGATTCCTGCTTCCAGCACTGCTTTTTGAACTTCCAACCACTATTTACTATAGAACAGGGAGGAAGGTCAAATGACAAAAAAAGAAGAATATGCAAAAAACCCTAAAAAGTGCGATGAATGCAGTTGCAGCCTTAGTTGGGATAAAAGAAAGAATAAGTTTTGCTCTTCTTCGTGTTCTGCAACCCATTCAAATCAAAGAAGGGCGATAACATATCGCAAGCACGACAAAGAAAAAACTTGTGCTTTTTGTGAAAAAGAATATAATACAAAACACAAAGATAGTAAGTGGTGTTCTAATGATTGTCACCACGATTGGATGAGAGAAGAAAAAATCAAAAACGGCACTGCAAGTCATATTGTTATAAAAACTTATTTGATAAAAAAGTATGGTGCAAAATGCATGGAATGTGGTTGGGACAGAATAAATGATTACACTGGCAAAGTTCCAATAGAGTTGGAACACGTTGATGGTAATAGTTATAATAATACTCTAGAAAATGTAAAGTTGCTTTGTCCCAATTGCCACTCTCTCACACCCACTTATAAGGCTTTGAACAAGGGAAATGGAAGGTATAAAAGAAGGCAACGTTATCAAGAGGGGAAATCGTTCTAGAACATAGGATAGGTTGGGGGTTCAAGTCCCTCTTTCGGCACCGGATTTAATAATGAAAGAAATAACTTTAAAATTTGATAAAGATTTATATAAACGTCTAAATGACGCACGAAAGTTGGAAAGCCCAAGTATCAGAAACACAAAATTTTGTAAAAAATTAATAGAAGCGATGATTGGGGCTATTGAAGACGACCATAAAAGTAAAGGAGACAAAAATGAAAAATAAAATAACTCAAAAATTAAAAAAACTAAATTTAAAACATAATGCGGTAATTACATTACAGTATCAAGACTCTCGTCAAGTAACCCATTATACTGGCGATTATTTGGACGACGTTCTACAGGATACAAATGCAATTGGGGAAGTCTCTCATGTTGTCTCTTATAGCGGCATCCGTAAGTTTAATTCAGTAATCAATGAAATGCGAATCAACGGCCTGTTGAATGACTACAAACAAGGTTCTTTTGATTTTGACTACTATGTTCAGGATGTAATGCAAAAAAATTGGACTGAATACCTTGAAAACGATCTTGAACATTGGGACCATAAAAAAGGAAAGTGTAGCCTTTCTACAGAAGTAAAAGTTCCTTTAAATTTACTAGCAGAAGCAGAAGCCAATGGATTGAAGCTTGACACTTGTTGGAAAGTGCTAGTACATACTGATGCTGGATTACTGGAGTTGGACCACTAATGTTTGTAGATGAACATAGATATGAAAAAGAATCTACACAGGTCATGTGGGCATTTGTTGTAGTATTAACAGGTACAGCGAGTTTATTTTTATATTTAGGATTGTTATGACTTTAAAACAAATAATTTATGGTAGTTCAGCCGGTATAATTGTTGGACTTTTATTAATTAATACACTTCCTAAGCTTTATATTTTAATATTAGGATAAATAATGTTACTAAAAATGAAAATCCCTCTTTATGAGGATGGTAAAGGTTTCGTAGAGTTGGTTGATGCTGTAGGAGATGACCTCACCGTTGTTAATTCTGCTCGTGTTTCCTTTGGAAAACATAAGACTGAACTTGACAAAAAAGATAAAAAACTTATCAAGTATCTTATTAAACATAAGCATACTTCAACTCTGGAGCATTGTTTCGTGACTTTCCGTGTCAAGGTTCCGCTGTTCGTTCGCTCACAGCATCACCGACACCGCACTTGGTCTTACAATGAGATTAGTCGTCGCTATACAGACTTTGATATTCAGTTCTATGAGCCAAAAGCATTTAGAACTCAACACAAGTCTAATCGTCAAGCAAGTAATATTGAAGAGTTAATAGATCCAGTTATTGAAAGCTGGCAATATGAAGCCTCTGATTGTATTACAATGTTTCATGATACGAGTATAAAGTTCTTTAACGAGCTTATCGAAGCTGGCATTTGCCGAGAACAAGCAAGGGGGGTCTTACCTCAAAATATGTATACTGAATACTATGCCTCGGCAAATCTTAATAACATTCTTAAGTTCATTGACCTTCGCACCCACGAAGGAGCACAATGGGAAATTCAAGAAATGGCAAAGGGTATGCTAAAGATTATTGAGAAGTTATACCCAGCAACTGTAGGGGCTTATCATGAACTCCGAGGGTAAAGAATGGTCATCACTTCAAAAATTATCTGCGCTGCTATCATATCTAACGCAGCATTGTTTAGTCATTATGGTGCAATTCGTGCTTGTCGCTATAGCAAGATCGTAATAAAGGCAAGTAAAAAATACAATTTAGATCCCTACTTATTAACGGCTTTAATTAAAGTCGAATCAAATTGGAAACCTCGTGTTGTTTCATCAGCAGGAGCTTGTGGATTAACTCAAGTCCTTCATAAATACAGCAAGTATAATTGTGAGCAACTAAAAAACCCAAAGACATCAATCTTGGAAGGTGCTAAAAAATTAAACTTTTGGATTTACAAATACGGCAAAGGCGATCTAAAAACTGGACTCTGTGGATATAACGCAGGTTTTCGATGTAAAGGAAAGAAGCCCAACAAAAAAGGGTTGACATACGCAAAAAAAGTTGTTACAATGAGTGACATGTTAAAAAGGAGAAAATAATATGCGAAATCTAATTCTAATTATGGTATCACTATCAATGCTGCTATTCGGTTGTGATGATGCCGAAAAGAAGACTGAGCCTAAACCCGACGTGGTTGATGTTCAGTCCGACGATAGTGTTGATTCTGCTGACGCAGTAACGGCAACAGATGCCACAAGTACACCAGATTCAGTATCGGGGACTGATGATGTAGTACCACAAGGTTAATTACCTTTCCGTGATAGCTCAGTCGGTAGAGCGTTTGATTGTTAATCAAGTGGTCGCAGGTTCGAATCCTGCTCACGGAGCCAAGTAGGAGAAATTAAAATGCAAAGAACCACAATCGGAAACTTATTTTTAGAAGCAGCCAAACATCGTCTTGAAGCTCAGATTAAAGACGCAGAAGCAAAGGTAAACCTCTATCTAACTCAGACGGTTGGAGTTGGTGAACATCCAGAAATTACTGATGAGCTTATCAAGGCAGCAGAACAAGGCTCCCACGCTCAAGATCTTTTAGATTTTTTTAATGAACGTTGGAATTAATAAAACGCTCCCATAGTTTAGTGGTTAGAACACCGGGCTTTCATCTCGGTAGCGAGGGTTCAATTCCCTCTGGGAGTACCAAGGAGGTATTATGTTTAATACACTAAAACAAAATAAAGAATCAGATAACAAAGTTGATCCGTTTGAGATGCCAGCACAAGAATCCGAAAGGAATTTAAACAGAAGTCAATTAAAAAGTTATTCAAAGTTAATAAATCATCCTGACTATTACAATACCGGAAAAATTGAGGTTATTGATGCAATACAGGATTGGAAACTTGACTTTATCGAAGGAAATGTGATAAAGTATGTAGTAAGATCAAGACACAAGTCATCTCGTGTCGGTGATCTAAAGAAAGCCAGATGGTATCTGGATTATCTTATTAGACAATTAGAAGGAGAATAAAATGTCAGTTAAGGTTTCACTTGAACAGGTAGTTCAACAACTTACAGAGGCACTTGCTGATGCCGAGAGAGCCGATAGTGGTAATAAGGCAGCAGGTACTCGTGTCCGTAAGGCAGCACAAGGTGCAGCGAACGCATTAAAGGAATTGCGTAAGCAAGTTATTGAAGTTCGTAATAGAGATTAACGTGGAAAACTAGAGAAAGTAATGTTTGAAAAGGTTAAATTATGGCTCGGTTTTAAACCTGACCCGGTTAAAGGCGAAGTTTACAGATATGAGCCTGAGAGTCCGTATGATGAGACTATTGAAGTCACTGTTTTAGGGACAAAAAAAGATTATGTCGAATATGCTTATACTTTTGGGAGCAAAAGTAATAGTAAGATTGGTGTATTTCACAGAATCTACCAGAAAGTAACAGAAAATTAGAAGGACAGGGGAAGGGAAATAACATGACAAAAATAAAGCAAATAATTAAAAAAATAAAACTAGAAGAGAGTCTCACAACACAAGAGGTCTTGACAAAGTATCCAGATCTTGCTATACTACTAGAACAAGAAGAACAACAGGAGAAATTAGATGAATCAAAAGGCCGACGAATTCTTCTCAATGGTTGAGAAGAAACATAATATTAAATTAGGTCGCTTTGTGAAATGTCCAATCTGTAAAAGTTTAGGTCATCCAGTAGATGGAAATCCATTAGTGATGGAACACAGAGTGGCAGATTCTAAAAGAATTATTTATCATCGCTGGTCTTACGCTTCTGGTCGAAAAGTAGAGCGTGAATCTCAAGATACCAATGTTTTATAGGAGCAAATAATGGAAAATAACAATAAAGCACAAAAAATGTCAGAATATATTCAATCTCTTGCAGCGATTGAAGATTGTATGAAACCTTACCGTGAACAACGTAAAGATTTACGAAAGAATTTTATTGAAAATTCATGGTTGGATAAAGATCAAATTTCTTTAGCGATCAAGGCTTATCGAATGTGGGAACAACAAGTTGATTTTGACAATTTTGCTAAAATTTACGAAGCTGTAGAAACTAGTTTTATCGATAAGGAGGATGGTGATGATTCCTCTGAATAGGTATCTGTTAGTTAATTTGCCAAAAAAAGTTAAAGAAGAACAAGAGAGTCCGAGCAATTTTTATCTACCAGATGACGTTGTTTTAAGTAAAAACTCTTACGAAGTTGTAGAAGTAGTTGCTGTGTCGGCTGAATCAAAGTTTTTTGCAGTATTAAACAAAGGCGATTCTATTGTTGTAGAAGGTCATATGCTTAGAATCGTAGACGTATATGGTGAAACTTCAACTTTAATCGAAGATAACTACGTTTTTGGAAAATGCTAAATTATATTGCCCCTGCTACTTTTGAATGTAACGAATTAGTGGTTGGGGCAACATTAGAAGCTTTTACTTTTGCTGAAAAAAACAACCTTCCCGTCTTAACAACCGGGAAGGTTGTTTATTATCATCATGAGTTAATTGGTAATAAAAAAAAACAAGATAAAGTCGCAACATTTAAAATCACAGCAATTTTATCAGGTAAATTAGCTTTTCCTTTTTGTGATAAAATCTTTTTAAGAGAAAAATACTTATCAATTATTACAAGAACTTCATCTCAAAAGCTTTATTTTAATAAAATATATTTGTTTGATAGCGAAGAGATCGAAAATTTAAAAAAAACAATTGTTCGATTTGATATCGTTGATATTCTTAAAAAAAGATACTTGCGGACACCACTACAAAAGATTATTAAAACTGGCGAAGAGAACTTTATTAAAAGAATAGAATTCGGCAAACAAAACTTAGTTTATTGTCATTCCACTCTAACTAAAAAAGAACTAAACCTCCATGAACACACAGAATTTATGGCTAGGAAAAAAACTGCTTGGTGGTTTAAAGAGAATGGCTACAAGTCCCATGTAAAGGACAATGTAACAAAACTAAAGCATTGTGAGCGATTGAAAAGAGCTTATTATGAATTAGATTTGCCAGACAATATAGTAGATAAAACAAATGAGCAATATAGACCATAGACATCTTGTTGGGATTGTCCCATTAGCTAAACGTTATTCCATTTATAATAACATTTGGGATGATGGTTTTATCAATATTAGCGAGACTGTTAATGCTATTCAAGGAGCTATTTTAGAATGTGCTTCAGCAGGTTGTAGCTCTATTTGGGTTAATGCCGACTATGAGCAAATTCCACTATTAAAAAAAAGAATTGGCTCGTGGGTTGAAGATCCCGTCTATTATCGTAGAACCTTTGAGAAAAAACCAAGCTTAACAAAGAAAAAAATTCCAATTTATTATTCATGGAACCATCAAAAAGATATAGGTAGGCGAGATTCATATGGTTGGGGAATAATTAATGCTGGATTCGTAGCATCAAAGATAGCCCAGAATATCAGCAAACATTTAATCCCTGATCGTTTTTATATTTCTTTTCCTTTAAGTGTAACTAACTTTTGGCAACCACAATATCATAGAAAACAGATTCATCGCGGTGATCGGATCTGTTTTCTTTGTGATGGAAAAACATTCCTAGATGATGAGTTTGTTTCATTTATTATTACACAACAAGATTTGAAACAGGCAAATAAAAATGTAAAAGACAAAGGTACAGGGTTCAAAATGGTAGATCCAAAACTAGGTAAGGGTCTGGATGCTTTAGTTAAAAGACCACCAGAAGAAAGATGGTCTGCAAGAAAATTTAAAATTTCAGACATCTTTTCATTTTTAAAACTAGAGAATTTCGAAACTATTGAAGGAGACTTTTATCATCGTATCGATACCTGGGAAGGTTACAAAAACTTTATGAAATCAGAAGATCATTTTAGAAAACTAAACACCAAATACTTCTATAACCGAGGAAAACATAAAATTAATGGATACGAAGAAACTGAGCAAACACAGAGTTATAGCTTCTCTAAAGAAAGTGAATAAACAGCTTTTAAAAGAGTGCAGCCATATGTAGAGGCAGATCATAGCCTTAAAAGAGCTTGCCATTATCGCCAATTTGCGTTATAATGAGAACGTATCAAGAACAAGAGGAGTCCACAGTGAACAACCATTTAATTTATGGCATGATACCCTATCAACTATTGGGAAGAATAGGGTTTCCAACAACCTATACACAATTATCTTTAGATCAAAAATTTTTTATTGATAATGTGTTTGGAAACAATAATAAAGTTGCAGCAGAAAACTTAGATTTAGTTGATAAGGTCTATCAATTGGAAGATAAAGTTGCAGACCTAGAACACGAACTTAAAAACTTAACAGGAAAAAAATGATTTTTAAAAACACACGTTACAAAAACAAACACCACATGGCTACACAGCTATTACTTAACACAGCAGGGGTCACTGGGCATCTGGATGAGGAAGTCCTTCAGGTGTTGTATTCCGCTTATAAGACAACAATAAGTCGGGCTTACAGTCACACACAGCCACTTTCATTCCGAGCTTGGAGAAATTGTTCATTAGGAAAGGGAATTCCTGTTGACGAATAAGTTTAGACAGTATACTAACGATAATGGAGAATAAATGAGTAATGAAATTAAATTTGTGGGACTTCATGCCCACTCAGTCTTTAGTGTGTTCGATGGATTAGGATTTCCGAATGATCACATTGACTACGCTATCGAGAATGGTATGGACGCCCTTGCCTTGACCGATCATGGCAATATGAATGGGCTTTCTTATCAAATCTTACACTCAAAAAAGTTACAGAAAGAAGGTAAGAAATTTAAGCCAATTTTTGGTATTGAGGGTTATTTTATTGATTCTATCGCGAATTGGAAAGAAGAAAAAGCAGAAATTGATAAAAATAAAAAGGGTCGAAAAAAGAAAGAAGAGAATAGCGCAGTAGTTATTGAAGACGAAGAAGCAACAAAGCGACAAGAAAAGAATATTCTGAACCGTCGTGCTCACTTGGTTTTGTTAGTCCAGAACCAAACTGGTCTAAATAACTTATTTACTTTGGTAAGTAAGTCGTTTGACCCAGAGAACTTTTATCGTTATCCCCGCATTGATTATGATATGTTGCGGGAACACAACGAAGGTATTATTGTATCTTCAGCTTGTATGGGTGGTCCTTTGTCAAAGGATTACTGGAACAACCGGGAGGAAGGTGATGAGGCTGTACAGCGGGCGATGGTCGAAACCATTGAAAACTTTACCTCTATTTTTGGAGATAGATTTTACGGTGAACTTCAATGGAACGCAATTCCAGAACAACACGAAATTAACAAGCACATTATTAAAGCAGCTAAAAAAACTGGGACCAAACTTATTTCAACAGCGGATAGCCATTATCCTCGACCAGAACTGTTTAAAGATCGAGAGCTTTATAAACAGCTTGGTTGGCTTGGAAAGTCTAAACCAGACTACGCAGATTCAAAACTCCCAGAGAAGCGAGAGGATCTAAAATATGAACTTTATCCAAAAAACGGCAACCAAATGTGGGATGCTTACAAAACTTATTCGGAAAAGTGCGGTGTAGATTATAATGATGACTTTATTATGGAAACAATTGAGCGTACTTATCAAATCGCTCACAATCGTATTGAAAGTTTCTATCCCAATGTTACTGTTCGCTTACCTGATTTTGTTGTTCCTAACGGAAAGTCGGCTGATGAAGCATTACGAGAACTATGTGCTGAAGGGCTTGAGCGAAAGGGGTTGGCTTCCAAAGATAATTATTCCAGTCGGATTAAAGAAGAACTAAAAGTCATTGAGGATCGTGGATTTTCAAAATATTTTTTAACAATGAAGGCGGTAGCAGATGAAGCAACAAAAATTCAACTGGTTGGTGCTGGTCGCGGTTCTGCTGCTGGCTCTCTTGTGGCTTATGTACTTGGGATTACTGGCATTGACCCCATCCATTATAACCTCCTTTTTAGTCGATTTCTTCGACGCGATGCTATTGATTATCCAGACATCGATTATGATGTTGCGGACCCAATGGCTTTAAAAGAAATTCTTATTGATAAGTGGGGTAAAAATGTTGTAGTTCCAATTAGCAATTATAATACTTTACAGCTTCGCTCTTTAATTAAAGATATTTCAAAATTCTATGGCTTGGATTTTTCGGAAGTTAACCGTGTTACTTCAGTAATGTTGAAAGAAGCTACACCGATTGCCAAAAAAGCGCACGGGATTACAGCAGGAATTTATGCTCCAACATTTGAAGAGGTAAAAAAGTATAGTGATACACTTAAACAATTTCTTAATAAGTACCCACACATTGCAGCACATGTTGACAACCTTTATGGTCAAGTACGATCTATCAGTCGTCATGCTGGCGGAGTGGTTATTGCTGACGGATTGAACAAACATATGCCGCTGATTAATTCAGGCGGTGTTCAGCAAACTCCGTGGTCAGAAGGACAGAATGTCAGACACTTAGAGCCACTCGGTTTTATTAAGTTCGATATTTTAGGTTTGGCTTCTCTGCGAATGGTTGAGGGCGCAATTAACCATATTCTTCGTAGGCATCATGGGGTTAAAAATCCTACATTTGCTGATGTTAAAAAGTACTACGACGAAAACTTAGATCCGAATGTTCTAAATCTTAACGATCAAAAAGTTTACAAAAATGTTTTTCATCGTGGTAAGTGGGCAGGAGTGTTTCAATTTACTGAAAGAGGGGCCCAAGGTTTTTGTAAAAAAGCCAAGCCAGAATCGATTATTGATATCTCTGCTATTACATCCATCTACCGTCCTGGGCCATTATCGGCAAAGGTTCATAACCACTATGTAGCGGCAAAAAAGAATCCGTCGAGCATTAAGTACATTCACCCGTTAGTTAAAGAAGTCACAAAGGAGACTCATGGGTTCCTTATCTTTCAAGAGCAGATTGCTCTATTGGCTCATAAACTAGGTAACAATCTATCACTTGATGAAGGCAACATGCTTCGAAAGTTGTTAACAAAGAAAGGAACAGGAAAAGGTCATGAAAAGAAAATGGCAATCCACAAAAAGTTTATTGAGGGTTGTACTCAAAAAAGTATTAAAGAGAGTGACGCTCAGACGCTTTGGCAAACATTTGAATACTTTTCAGGATACGGATTTAACAAGTCTCATGCCGTCAGTTATTCCATTCTGAGTTATCAATGCGCTTATCTTCTTACTTACTATCCCGTTGAGTGGATGGCAGCTTTTCTTGACAAAGAGCCCGAAGGGCGAAAAGAACAAGCGATCAATATCGTTCAAAGTCTAGGCTACAAAATAAAACGACCAGACATTAACGAGTCGGGGCAAGTCTGGGAAATTAGTCAAACAACTAAAAAGACACTAGTTCAGCCTCTAACATCGATTAAAGGTCTTGGAGATAAAGCAGTTGAACAGATCCTACAGCACCGCCCATTTAGTAATGTTGAGGAGCTTCTGTTTAATGACAACATCGTTTATTCAAAATTAAACAAGAAAGCTCTTGATGTTATGACACGTTGTGGTGCGATGAATTGTTTGATGGACGAAAGGTTCACAGGGATGAAGCACTTTTGGTCTGCCATTGCAGTTGATCGCCCGAAGAAGGAGAAGAATTTACTTGCGAACATTGAACTCTATAAACCGGAAGGTGACTTCAACGATATGGAAAAGATTGAATACCTGACAGGGCTTACTGGAATCTTTCCATTCAATTTGGTTTTAAAAGATGATGTTTATAATAATATTAAAAAGAATAAGATTCCAGCTTTAGGTGAATATGATAAGGCTATTGGTGTAGCTTGGTTTATTCCAAGGGAAGTAATTGAGAAAAAGACGAAAACTGGTAAGTCTTATTATATTGTTAAAACAATCGATGACACAAACAATCAATTTGCGATTAAGTGTTGGGGCGTTAATCCAGCTTTGGATCGTGTAGCGATCAACCGTCCTTATTTAGCTAAACTAGATTATAATGAGACTTGGGGCTTTTCTAGCCGATCAATTTCAAGAAATTGGCGAATGATTGGATAGTTATTAAACGGAGGGGTTAAAATGACGATTTATGAATTTATTTTAAAATATTCAAAGTATGGCAAAGAACTGTTTGAAAGCAAAGAGATTATTCTTAAAATGAGAAGAATGACTGACGAGGACAAAACAAAGTTCTTAAAGTCCTACGATGAGAAGAGAAAACCTAAGAAAAAAAATAGAATTAGGGTAAGAAAAAAGGTTGACAATAAGAAAGAAAAAGCTTATAATAATAAAACAAATGGAGAGAAAAATGAAGCTAAAAGTGTATCGGATAAGAGAAAACGCAAAACTGCCAGTAAGAGCACATCGGACTGATGCTGGGATGGACTTGTTCTTTTGTCCAGAAAATAACAAGGGAACTACGCTTTTTTCACAACATACAAAATTATTTCAAACTGGATTAAAGTTTGAAGTTCCCGAAGGGTATATGCTTGAAATTAAAAATAAATCCAGTATAGCTAGCAAGCGACAGTTGGTAGTTGGAGCCTGTGTTGTTGATAGCGGCTATAATGGCGAAGTGTTTGTAAATCTTCATAACATTGGCTTTGGCAGTCAACATCTTGAGCCAGGACAAAAAATTGCACAAGCTGTATTAATCCCAGTTTCCTATTGTGAAATTGATGAGATGATAAATGATGATCTAAATAAAAGTTCTACTCGTGGAGACGGAGCTTTAGGAAGTACGGGTGACCGTTAATGGTTAAAAATATAAGTAAAGATTATTTTAATAAATTTTTTGAAGACAAGGTTAATCCACATGTAGTTAAGTTGTTTAGCAACGACTGTCATGTTTGCCATGATTTAGCTCCCGATTACGAAAAGCTTTCAAGTGAGTTGGGTGATTACACATTCGTTAAATTTAATGTAGATACCGATTCTAAGATTACAGACTTATTAGCTCCCGATGGAGTTCCAACCATTTATCTTTTTAAAGATGGCAGTATGTCTGAAATTAGCTATGGTGATAATGGTTATGATTATAATTATTTAAAAGAATCTATCTTAAATGAAACTAACTTAAAAAAGGATAGCAAATGAAAAAAGCTTTAACTTATGATGATGTCTTGCTTGTTCCACAATACAGTGATATTCGTTCAAGAGCAGATGTCAATTTAAAGACCGACTTTGGTAAAGGCATCTTGATGAACATGCCTATTATTTCATCGCCTATGGACACGGTGTCAGAGGCAGATATGGCATATAACTTAGGTAAGTTGGGTGGCCTTTCTATTATCCACCGTTATAATACAATTGAAGAGCAATCCGCAATGGTTGCATCCATTAGTGAAGAGGTCCAAGTTGGTGTCGCGGTGGGAATTGTTGGAGATTACATTGAAAGGGCAATGTCTGCTGCCTTTGCCGGTGCAGAAGTTATTTGCATTGATGTTGCACATGGGCATCACATTCTTATGAAAGAAGCATTAACAGCTTTAAGAAAGAGAATGGGTGAATCAATTCACATTATGGCAGGAAATGTAGCAACCTTAGAGGGTTATAATGATTTGGCTGATTGGGGCGCTGATAGTATTAGATGTAATATTGGAGGTGGTAGTATTTGTACTACAAGAATACAAACGGGGCACGGTGTTCCAGGGCTTGAGACAATATTCCAATGCGCCCAATCAGACCGAAATGCAAAAATCATTGCAGATGGCGGCCTTAAAAATTCGGGTGACATTGTTAAGGCTCTTGCTGCTGGCGCTGATGCTGTTATGTTGGGATCACTCCTTGCAGGAACAAGTTGTTCCCCAGGCACAATCTTTAAAACAAAAAGCGGAGAACTAAGAAAGACTTATCGTGGCATGGCTTCTGCTGCTGCTCAAGAGGATTGGAGAGGTAAAGTTGCATCATGTGAAGGCATCTCATCTTCAGTTGCTTACAGGGGCAAGCTAGCAGATACAATTAAAGGGCTGGAGAAGGGTATCCGTTCAGGCTTATCTTATTCAGGTGCGCGTACTGTAAGGGAACTACAGGCGAAGGCTCAATGGCTACAACAAAGCGGCGCAAGCTCTACAGAAAGTTCAGCACATATTAAAATAAGATGAACAAAAAGGGTAAAAAAAGAATTGTTGTAGAAATTGATGAACATATCCATGTAGAGTGGATGACCAAGCTTCACGATGATGAAATCACACAAACTAAATTGTTTAGAGCAATTATGGAAGCTTATATTAAGGACGATGTTATTATGCGAAAATTTATTGACGAACACAAAGAAAAATTTAAAATTCAATCAAGAGCCAAAAGATACAGAATTTCTAAAAATATAGAAAAATCTAAAAAAGTAAAAGAAAATTTAAATATAACCGAAGATGAATTAGATAACATCTTCGATGTTATTGAAAATCACCATTCGGAGCTATAATGGAGTGCAATAGAGAAAAAGGAAAAGACTCACCTTGTTGTGAGAAAAGTTGTCGTCACTGGATTAATTATAAAAAAGATAACAATTGTTGTTTAATTACAGTAGACAAGCATGGCAGGCTAACGCTGCGTGAAGTAGCAGATAGATTAGGCGTAAGCTATGTTAGAATCAAACAAATACAAGATAAAGCCATTTCTAAAATTTCAAAAGAGAATTTTGGTGATGAGTGAACTATTTAATAATGTAACACTTTAAGGGGAATTACAAAATGTCAAAGAAACCACTACTATCAGAAGGAACTGCTCGCAAATGGGCAAAATACGCCGGGATTCAAAATGAATCTAAAACTTTACTTTCTGAAATGTATAAAGAAGAATTAGAAGAATCAGAAGAACCAGAAGAGGACGTCCAGGCCGAAGGGTATGCCGAAGAGGAAGATATCCTTAAAGAACTAGAAGATATGTTGGCTGAACAAGACGACGGCGACGAGCCAGACGAGCCTGAGTTAGACGAGCCTGAGTTAGACGAGCCTGAGTTAGAAGAGCCAGAAGAAGAAGCTGAGTTAGAAGACGAAGCTGCTATGATGTCACAGGAAAATGTTGAGGCTGCTCTAAAGGCTGGTCTAGAAGCAATGGCTTCTGCCGTAGCCGATGCTCTTAAAATTAAAATTGATGTCCGTTCAGGTGATGATTCCGGCGAAATGGACATGGAACCGGAAATGGAACCGGAAATGGACATGGAACCAGAAGAAGAGGTCATGGAAATGGCTGACCCATTGGACGAAGAGCTTTATGAAGGCATCAATCGTGATAAACTAGTTGAGAAAGTAATGAAGAGAGTTGCTGCTCGCCTAGTTAAAAAGTCAAAAAAGAAGTAAAAACTCTAATTTAGAAGTGTTACAATGCAAAGGATAGAGATTTAATCTCTATCCTTTTGCTATTTAAACAACTATTTATTCAAGAGGAAAGACATGAGCGCCAAATTAATTTTAAACCTTATTAACGAAGTATTAAATAATCCAAAGATTGATATTATCCATGAGCAGGAGGAAGGCGAGAAGACTGTAATCAAATTCCCCAAATTCAAGATTAACGAAAAACACTGGGGTAAAAACTTAGGAACAGAAGACCGCGCTGTCATTGAGAGAATTGGTTCTCAGTTACAAGGTGACGACCCACTTGCCAGAGTTCAGTATTTAGAGACTTTCCTTGCAGAAGCAGAAACAGTAAAAGAAGATATTACTGTTGGGGAGGTCATGGGTGCGCTCATGTTCTTAGACATCTTTGC
>ENA-UZXC01000356-UZXC01000356.1-metagenome-genome-assembly--contig:-Day-2-25m-contig-356_pt1 | contig 14385 bp, 19 predicted proteins | sample MGYA00260340_ERZ794900 | MGnify/ENA metagenome assembly ERZ794900 | reverse complement strand
GAGAGGTTTCCTCTGGGGTCTTCCATTCCTTTTCGCAATCCAGCGATTGAGAAAGATTGGCATGGGGTTCCTCCCACAAGAAGGTCAATTGTTTCGGCATTCCATTCCTTAAATTTTGTCATATCCCCGTAGTTAGGTACGTCTGGGTAATGGTGGTTTAAAACTGCGCTAGGAAATTTATCGATTTCACTAAAAAATTGGGCTTTCCAACCCAAAGGTTGCCAAGCGATTGATGCAGCTTCTACACCGCTACATACGCTTCCAAATCTCATCTGTTGTCGCCACTGCCTGTCAACATTCCACGGGCCATGCGACTATTCAGTTTGTTTAAATTGCGCTGGGCAATAGTTTCCATTCCGATACCCAGATCGGTGCAAAGGGCAGCAATATACCAAAGCACGTCACCTACTTCGTCGGCAATTTTATCCCGCTCTACAGGATCAAAATTGCCGTTTTTGTCCCTTAAAACTTTCTTAATTTTACCTGCGACTTCACCCGCCTCGCTCAACATCCCTAGGGCTGGATAAATGATAACATCAGCATCATCGTAGATGGCTGTTTTCGCAGCCTGTGTCTGGTAGTCTTGCATCTTCATAAATGTTCACCCCGTTTGTGCATTTCAATTAAATCTTCGATGAAAAACTTCATCTTGTTCAGGTCATAAAGAGTGTCTGTTCCCTGCTTTTCGCCTAGCCTGTAGCAAGCCTTGAATATGTCGCCACGGCTCTTAGACATGCCTTTGTGGCTAATCAGATGCCGCAGTTCTTTGGCGTGTTCAGGAAAAGCATAGTAGCTTGTGGAAAGCCCGTCTGACGCCACCTTGGTGCGGTCAGTAGGAGGCTCTATCCCGATAGAGCCAACGGGTATTTCTGCCCACTTTGCCATCAGTTCAGTTTATTTTTATTTATTGGAATGACTTTCGCATCAGCAACTGCCTGCTTCAGGTCGTCATCAGGCTCGAAAATAATTTCTTCCCCTTCAAATTCATCAAGCTTGTTAACCATGTGACCCAATGCGACGGCAAAGTCGGTTCCTACATTTAAGAAGTAATTAAGACCCTCTAGCAGTCCTTGAAGGTACTCACATTGTTCGTCAGTTAACTCATCATTGAAGCGGTAGGCTGTGTATATTTTCAGATCGCCAGACTCCAGTATGTCCATGCGAAGGATCATGCTATTGTGGGGAATATCAGTTACGTCCATTTTTAAGCACCTTAATGAGAGAGAAGAAGTGTTCTGCGTCCAAAACGGCCAACGGTTTAAGCCTGTCAGCTTTTATTATGGCAATAGGCTCTGCCTTGGGGGGGCAGTTGGCCTTTGCCTGCTCCATAAACTTGTAAACACCAATCTTTTTGAGAGATTTACACTCAATTGAGTAAGGAAAGACCTTTCTAGCGGCGGGAGATAACTGGATGTCTTCTCCATTCTGCCCTGATGCTGTTGAACGGACATCTGACGTTTCCAATGCAGTAAAGATTTCAAGAATTTTATCCCTCACGTACTGCTGATGTTTCCGACCTTTTTGCTTGGCCGAAGAGGTTTTAATTGCCATTCGGTTATTCCTCCGTAACGAACCAGTAATACGGCGGCTTTTTAGCCTTGCTATGAGGGTGAGGTTTATACTCAGCGGTAGGCCAACAGACCTTTACAAAGTCACAAAATGAGCAAGAGATACTCAGGCGTTTAAGCCCAGTAGAAGTTGCCTTAAACTTATCATCTTCTGCTTCAAAACACCGTTTAAACGGACGACCCTCACTGATGGTAGCTACGGTGTCTTCTACTACCTGTTTGAGACGTTGTTTTTCTTGGCCGTGGATTTTAGCGTCTACTACGCATACTTCTCCACTACTCTTATCAACCACAATCCACCCGCCAGCCTCTTTGTCTTGGGCAGTGGAGTATCCATACAGTTGGCCTAAATACCCAAAGGTGTCGTCGTTCTTCAGGTTTTCATAGCCTTGGTGCCATTTATGAATGTAGGCGAAGGGGCTGCATGATTTGATGTCGTATACTTTTCCATCGATTTCAATGTCATCCTCCCCTTTTATAACGGTGTCACCGACCTTTAACTCGACCTTGTTCTTACCACCTGTGATATTGGCCTGTGCCACTCTCAAAACGACTTCCATGATAGCCTCGACAGCGTCACCGTGGAGCATTCTCATTATGAAGTTGTAAGGTTTTCGCACTTCCTTTTCACCCGCCATAGCCATTTGTAGCTGGCAAGTCGGGCGTCCAATATTAGACATACGTAATCTTGGAGGTTCATCAGTACGAGTGAATTGCCGGGTAAGTGCTTGTTTAAAGGACTCACCCGCATCTTCAATCCACTGAGGGTCAACGTATAGTTCTGAACCCTCGTTATTTGAAAGCTTGGCTAATACATTACGTATTTTAAACTCAAGCATTAGGCTACATCTTCAAAGTCTGCGTCCAGATCCTCACCTAATGCGTTTAATGCCCCGGAAATGTCAGCACTTTCCTTGATACTGTTGAAGTATGCCTTGTCCACTGCGTCGTTTTCTTGACGGATCATCTCAGCAATAAATACAATGCTGTCGTATACCTTTTGATCAACGGCCAAAGGTGCCTTTGGATCAAACGACCACTCCATAGTATGCCAGAACATTTGATTGTCGTCGCTAGTGTGTTCTTCAGCGGTAATGTCGAGTTCAAAGTTCCAAAGTTCGTATCCACGGGGAATACGCTCACGCACTTGGCTGTCAAACCGTGAGTAAACACCTTTTTCTGTCGATTGGAAGTTATTCTGCCCGGAGAGTTTAACGACGCACGGAACATTGTCATGCTGGACGACATCACCGCTCACGGTAGTACCCTCGTAGGTCACAAGACCCCGGATTAGACGTACATTCTTTATGTCTTTGTACTTCTTTCTCTCTTCCTTAGTCATACTGTTTACAATTTTACTGTCGGGTCGCCCACAACGAATTGTACCCCTTGTATCTCTAAGCTCTTCCTTCCAATTCGGAACCTGCCTAGTCTGACACACCATTTTGTTTTCGTCGCTGTCGTACTGTGTGTACTGGTAATGGTGGGAAAGTGGTCTAAACTTCACACTGTCTGCAAATGTTTCAACGTCTTGCCCAGTGAGGTAGAATTTCCCCTGTTCAAGTTTGCGATTGTTACTATCCTTCAAGCGGCGGTTAGTAACAAGCCTCGGCAGGTATGCCCCACTAATTCCATCTTTTTCTGCGCCCATTTCAGCGGCGAGGTCGTCTAATTCAAAGCCGTCAACTACAACAAGGTCTGACATTATTAAAATTTCCCTTCAAACTGGTAGATAGTTTATGCCATTACTAAGTGTTGTAGTCAACACTTAACTCTTCCTGATCTAACCAATTAGTACCGCTAGAAATTTCAATATCTAGGGGAAGGGCGAAGGTATACCCCCAGCGGTGGTATGCTTCCTCTGGAGTACCCGTCATTGCTTCCGTGAGTATCTCACATACCTGATCGTCCTCGCCGGGATAGACATCCGCAGTGATGGAGTCGTGTACCGTGAGAATTAAGAGTGACTTTAAGTTGGCCTGTTTAAACAGTCGGTACGCTCTCACACAGGCCAGCACAACGAGGTCGGCGGTGGCGAAACCTTGCACGGGCCAGTTTACAATCTTAGTTGCGGAAGTAGTACGCCCATTGCGCAGCCTTTTAACACCGGGAAAGTAATACTGTCTGCCACTCGGTACTTGGACGAGGCCATGTTGTAAAACTCCCTCCATAAGCTTCTTTTGGTACTGCTTTAAGCCGCTGTATATGTTGAAAAACTCATCATAATACTTTTTCTCATGAGGCTGTAAGCCTTGGCCTGATGCCCCGTAAAGGGGAGCAAAAGTATGAAATTTTACACTACCTCTAATTTCTTTTGACACCTCGTCCGAGGGAATCTGATGTATTATTGAGGCTGTCTGTTTGTGAATATCCTTGCCATTCCTTATGTCCTCAAGGATTTGCCTATCACGGGATAATTCCCCAGCAACTCGAAATTCCAACCCAACAAAGTCACAATCGTAAATTTTCCCTCCTTTAAAACGACTGACAACAGCTTTTCTTATAGGAAAGCCTCTCTTTGGCTGATTTTGGAAGTTGGGATTAGACGATGATAATCTCCCGGTACTAGTGATACATTGATTGAAATTACTGTGTAGAATACTATCCCGGCGGGTCCATGTTTGGATGCCTTTAACGAAGCTATTCAAGTATGTAGCCACGGCATTTAGGCGGGACATTTTTTCAAGAAACTCAATAGCTAAAAGGTTTCCCTTTGATTTGGCTTGACCAGTTAAAACTTTCAACGTGTCTTTATCAGTCTTAAATCCATTAATTGATGCAAACGAGGCGTTGGCAGGGCTTAATTTAAGTCCAGCGACCTTGCTTGTATTAACGTACACGGCACCTTCGCCGTTACAGGCTGAACACTTCGTGCGATTTTTATATGGATCGCCTGTTATCTTATATTTTTTTCCATTTTTCTGACGTGTTAGGCTTTTAAACTTTTGGATAGATCCAAATCCTGAACAAGCAGAGCAGCATTCAGCAGAGGTGCGCTTAACAACACTTGTTGTCGATCTAACTGCGGCAGCAAACTGGGACTTAGTCATATAAGGAGGCATCTTAGGTCTGCCGTCAGGTTGCACACCAATATTCCATATCTGGGCGTGTTCATCCCGGTTATTAACTGTACGTGAATACACCAGTGCCGTTCTGTCGGACCCACTGTTTAGGTTTACAGGCTTATCACCCATAACCTCTTCAGCAATGTCTTGAAGTCGGCGGCTAAGTTGTGCGTGTTCGCTAGTTAAAACCTGCTTAACCTCGTCTAGTACGTTAAGATCGACGTACACACCGTTTGTTTCAATTTCGAGAAGGAACTTAGTATTTTCATTCATCAGGATTACGATGTGATCAAGGCTGGTGTTTTCGTCTTTTGCAAAGTCTACCTGCTGGGATAAGTATACTTCACCACAACTCACCACGTCGGCCTCTGCGTATTCTATAACCGTGGACAGATTTATTTCTTCAAAACCTGTACCTGATTTGAATAGCTCATCAACTAATGCTGATTTCTTGCGAGTAACTTCTCTCCGCTCTGCAACAGCTTTTAAGGATAAGCTCTTAGATTTAGCCTGTCCCTTCAGCAGAATATACTCGGCAATCATCGTGCAGCGCAGCGTCTCAGGTAATTCGAAGCCCATTTCCTGCAGCCAGAGACAATCAAACTTGGTGTTATGGGCAACCAGTACCTCTGCTTCTCTCAAGGCTTCTTTAAGTGGTTTTATACTATCGGGTGCTGGTTTTTCATTATGGTTAAGTATAAGGCTGGTAACCTCACCCACACCCTCGTCAGTAATCCAAGCAAAATGGGCTGAAACACAGCGGTTGCTTGGATTAAATGGACTGTTATCTATTTTATCATCTAAGCGTTGTACGGTTGTTTCTAAATCTAAAACCAGTACTCGTTTCAAACTTTTAATCCTGCAAGCTTTGCAGCAATTTTTGTTTGATTGAGAATGAAAGCATTTAGCAAATCAAATTGCTCATCCAACAACTTCTTAATCTCAGGAGATTGCGCTTTTTTGTACTCTGCTTTATTTTTTTCAAGCATTTCATAAAATTCTTGCAGGTCTGTTTCATTTAGCATCGTGTATTTTCCTTGTTGTTATGATTTAGCTCAAACGACGTATCGACCATTCTCCAAAAGGTTACACGGGATCACGCCGTGGTATCCCGACAGTTTATTTTTGCTGACATTTAAAAAACGCATCGTGTTTGGTTCACCATCATCACTTTGTGCGTGTTTACCTACGCCAATGACCAAATCAGCTTCCGCTGCTTTGCCTGTCTTGCTGTTTTCCATCATGGAAAAGTCTAGGCGTGTACGCCCTTCGGCGTCAGCACTCGCTTGAGATACAGCTAGTAAAGCGCACTCCTGACGCTTCGCCATTTCTCTTGATTTTCGATACACCTCTCGTAATTTTTCATGAGATGAGGCATACGTTCCCTCAATGTTTACTTTGTCTAATTGGTCTATAATCACGATGTCGGCTTGGAAGCGGTTTATATAACGCTCAACCATGCTGAGATCCCATTCCTGTACGTCCCGCATAATAAAGCGGTCCTTGATTGCCGCAAACCTTGCTATTGCGGCGTCCGGGTCGGCTTCAACTTTCTTAGGCGTCCATCCATTCCATGCCTGAATTGCTCTCAGGCGTGTGCGCATCATGCTTTCCTCATTACCCAGCATTAAGACTTTAGCACCTTGCTGGCACCAGCCATTCGGAGCGGCAGCAAGGGATATGCACAGCGATGACTTCCCAGTTTCGGGTCGGGCAAAGATCACAGCAAATTCCGAAGGCCCAATGCCGTACACACACCGACTCAGCGACTCAATATTGAACTGCCAACGGGATGCGTCACTGGCCGAGGCGAGTAGTTCATGAATGTCGTCGGTAACTGGGTCGCCTAGATCGTCTTCATCCACCAGACCCTTTTGCACCCGGTCTACTTTCTCATAGATTTCGGGAATAATAGCGGTACTACCTTCCGATGCGTTTATTGAAAGTTGAGCTATCTCTCTAAACGTCTCCTGTAGCCACAAGCGTTCAATTACATCTTTAGCTATGTCCATACTCAGGACATCAGAAGTGCTTAATACCTCCAGCGTGTCTTTAAAGTTCTCAGTTTCTGTCCGAGTGGCTGTTGGATTATTCACCGTCCACATGGCTGCGATATCCGCTGGTGATATATCGTGGTTATACTTGGAATGAGCCTGCTGGATAATGCTGTATAAGTTCAAACAGGCTTCATCAAAGATGCTGGCTTTTACCAAGTGCTGATGTTGCTCATAAAATGCCGAGGATAAAAGAGATTTCAAGAGTGATGTCTGCATACTGCCCCACTAGTAATACCCTAACTAAGACACTTGTTAAGGTAATAGTGTGGAGTAAGTCAATAAAAAAACCCTAGGTGTTTGCCTAGGGTCTTACTAATATTAAAGTATTCAGTTGGAGTTAGTTACTACGGAACTTCATCCGTCCCATGTCAACGGGGCTATCTCCACGTCTTTCTTTCATGTCTATACCATGCCAGACAACACGTTTATTATCCTTTACAAGTGTATCAATTGCTGCTTGGATTTTAGTCTGTTCATCAGCAGCCTCTAGAAATCCCTCGACTTCCAAATCTATAATGATTATTGCTCTGGCTTTCATGCTAGGTGTCCTTTCACGTAGCAGTAGGATGTGGTTTATGTATGCGTATCCTCTATCCTACATTAAATACAGTAATGATTAGTATGTTGGCGTTTACACAGGCGGGCCGTGTGAGGGATTTTGAAAGCTACTAACTTTGGTATACCAGTATATACTAAAGACTGCCTTAATTAATTGTGATTTATGTAAAAGGCAAGCTCTTACACGCCGGGTTTTACTTTCACCATCTCCAAAGATGAATGCCCACTTGTACTTACTACACTCGAAACAAGTTACTGCATTACACTTACAATTTCTGGAACACTTAAACATTTAAGGTCATCCTTAGTTATTCTTACTTTTGCGCCATTAGCTAGGGCTTTAGCTAAAGATATAACTTTATTAGATGCGTCGTTGTCAAGTATAATATATATGTCAAAGTAATCTTTTATACTCATCTTTATAGGTTCAGTAATACTTGTCCCAAGTAACGCCACTCCAGTAACGCCGGGGATTCGTGCCACAGAACATGCCGATGGTACGTCCTCAACTAACACCGCAGTACTTCCGTTCCCTACGTGTATACCTCCAACTACACTACCATACGTCCACCACTTAGCCTGATGACCTATTAAGGATCTACCAACTGCTCCGGTTGAATCTTGGTTATAAAATAAGACACGCTTGAGCGCCGGGGAATATCTAATACTGATTAGCCCAGCTTGATAGGCTTCAAGACAATTGTACTGTGTGACGTACTGCAGAGCCTTTTCATCGTTAATTATATTCTTGGTAATTTTTGGTAAGGGATAAATCTTGGGTTGTTCCTGTACCACAGGGATTTTCCCGATACTTCGTTTTAATGCTTCTGCGCTCCGCTTGCCCCGATAGCTGCCCTTCACTTCGCAACTGGCCCGGTAGCAATTCCAGAGCGTTACGCCATCTTCGTTTTTTGTAATAGAAAATTTATTACGGCCACCGCAAAAGGGACAGGTAAGAACACGTCGGTCACCCTCTACCATATGTATCTGTTTAATGATCTTTAACTGTTCGAAATAGTTAAACATCAATTCTCTCCTTCACACAGGAGACGCAACACTTTTGAAACTTTAAGGATCTACCCGTGTCGCCTACCTCGTAAACTGGAAAAAAGTTTTTAGGTATTGAAAAAGTTAGTAAGAAAACCTCGGTTCCGCTCTGTAACCACTCCCCGCAAATATCACAACCGTACATTGCAGTAAGTGTTGTGACGCAACTATTAATTAAATACATATGACTGCCCCTAGTTCAATGACTAATAAAGTCCAGTGAGCCTCTTTTACAGTGTTTATTGTAATTTGTGTGTAAAGTGTGTCGAGGCGCACTGAGTTATGAGATTAGTAACATCACAGTATGGCGAAGTAACTCTAACATTAGTTATATGACACGAACCTGAAGGTCGTAGGTTCAAATCCTACTCCCGCAACCAACGTCAATAAAATCAATGACTTAGCCGTACCGTGCTTGCTAAGTTTATTTTTGCTGAGATTCTCCCTCTTTTTTACATTTATCCACGACATCAAAGTATCACTTTCGCAGACTAAAACGCCAGAATAAATCTCTCAAAAGTGTAAATACGAGGAACACTGTTAAGTAACCCATCAGTCCTAACAGTACTATTCCTAAAAATTCGAGATCTGTCATTCAAATAGCTCCATAGTAAATTTAAGAGGTGTCTGCACAGCGTCAATCCTATCACACATTTGTCTTGGACACTTTTCTTTCCCCTTGTTTTTAAAGTTCCTAGCTACGTTTGTGCTGTCTGCCGAAGCGAAAGGCCACCTTTGGTTAGAAAGTCTTAATCCACGCATCATATGGACCCAAGGCCTTGCGTTAGACTTAGATATTAAACTCCAAGCCTCATCTGCTCTCCGAGACCAGTCAGAATTTCCGACATTCCAATACCGTCCAGATGAGCCAAAACAAAACCTTGGGTAGTTATCGACTATCTCAGAAAGCCAATCTAAAGGCAGGTCCATGTGCCATACGGGAGCAGACACGTTTTTAGGGTAAGTCCAACCTTTCATATATTCCCTCTGATCTTCTACCGTACCTCCAATTACATCTGGGATCACCGCCCAATTAGCTCCATGTAACTTGTCGTCCAGCCAAGAGATATAACCATCCTTATCGAAGGGTTTACCTTTTGTGTATGCGGAAAAGGCTCCGTTGTCCCACATAACACTTTGAGCATTACGGACGCACCAGCCAGAGTCTCTAGGATGAGCATAGGAAACACAGAAGTTTTTACCTACCAGCTTCTCCAACTCTACCTTTGGTGTTATAGGTGTCCCGTGGTAATGTAGCAGTTAGTACAAGCCTCTTATCTTCCTTTTATGATATAGGTAAAGGCCAACAGCAACAGCAACACCCGCATATATCTTACCTAAAGAGTTTCCTAGAGAGAAGGCGAGTGAACCGAAAGCAATGTAAACAAACAAGGCACTGTCTATAAAGGCTCCCACAATCTGAGACCCTAATACAGCCATAGGTTTAGACTTCTCTCTAATCTTCGAATAGACCAAGGTATCTGCCAACTCTGAAAAGGTGAAAGCTATAAATGAGGCTGTGGCAACAGTAGTTGGAGCAAAGGACAAGGAGGCAAGGGAACCTAAAAGAACAGCTACCAAAGAAGCCCAAAGTCCAGATGTTTCGTGTACCCAATCCCGTAGAACCAAGGCTAATCCAACAGCAAGAACACCACTAGGGGCCATGAGACCGAAACCTACAGGTATCAAACACGGTCCTTGCTCTACACAAAAAGTTCCGACATTTGATATTAAGTAGTTAGCAAGAGGTACTGTCATCAGAAACAGTGTGAAAGGTGCTAGGTTCTTAATCATATGGTTTTCTCTCTTATCTGTTGTCGCCTGATCCTTGGATAACCTTGACCCTTCATAAAAAGGACATTGCGGCAGTTTTTTCATCACGTTTGTCATCCAAACCTCTTGTTTATCCCGCCCGCCGCCAGCTTGCGTGTTGGTCGGACGTAAGTGTTTAAAACACCACGACCACGATGGCCTGTAGTTGCCCGGAGTTCGTCCTCCGTACAGCCAGCCTCGGCCATTTCAGTGGCACCCGTTCTGCGTAAGTCACGTAGTTGTAAGTGTGCAGGTAGACCCGCACCTGTTCTAAGACGGGCCGCAAGCTTGTAAGAGGCGTAACGATCAAACCCCCGGCCTGTATTTTCTGAGATACAGATAAAATCGGCAGGTTCTATGGCAAATCCTTCCCTGTCAGCTAAACGCTGGATAAGGCGGGGAGAGGCGGGAAGGGTGAGCCTGACTTTTGTCTTCTCTTGAACAAAATCAAAATGACCATCAGTATAGTTTTGCCAGAGAAGTTGGCGCATGTCGCCCGGACGTTGGCACAGGTCGTAACAAAGTAAAGCAAGTGTGCCGATTGACCAGTATCCTTGCAGATCACTGTATTGAATGAATGCTGCAACCTCGGCTGGTTCCCATAAGACAGTACGCTCTGGCAGTGACCTCAAGCCCATTTCTCGGAAAGGGTTGTGTCTCACTAGGCTCTTGCGCTTTCCTACCTGCCATACCCGGCGCAAGACTTTGATAGTGTGATTGGCCCGATGCTCTGACACACTCTCCTTGAGGTGCGTATACATATGCTCCGCTAACATTCCAGACACATTATGCGCATTCATTTCGCCAAACGTCTTGGAAGATTGTCCCAGACGAACTTGAAAAGATGCGTATATGAGTTGATTATACGTCCGTTTACTATTCTGAGATAACGACGACCAAGCATTTGTTTTTTTGTACGAGGCAACTAAAGACATTACAGAACCAATTGGGACTGAAGTTTGTTTTTTCTCGGCCCGCTTGGCTTGCTGGTATGCCTCAACAACGGCCTCAGAGTGCGCCTTGGCGTCTAGGCGATTGTCGAACTGCGTGTAGCATACATTGAAATCTGGCAGGGTATGCTTCACATATGCCGGGGGATTAAACGCCCATATAACTGAGCCATCTGTGTTAATCCGACGCTGTACATACTTCATACCTGTATCCTCCATTCTCATAACCCAACTAGGTAATACTTAACAGTGGCACTAATAAACGGTCAAGCTAAAAAAGTAGTTGCAAGTATAGAAGAGTGTGGTAATCTCCACCTAGTGCATTGAATACCCTCCCAATTGATGTACTGCCCGACTCAACCCCCGGAGTGTCGTAGAGAGACACACTCCGGGGGTTTTTTCTTTTCATGATCGCCTGTGCATAAAAAGTGGCCCCTGTGGGGCCACTAATTCATGTTTTTAGGAGGTTTATCTTGGGCGTCGAGGTATTACGCAGCGCCATCTAATACAACTATATGCGTTGTTTCATCTGAAGCTTTTAAGGAACTAAAGGTCACAGCCTTGTCTAATCTTTCATTATACACAACTTGATACGGGCGACCCGTCCTTTCTGCTAAAGTTGCAGCAACGAGTAGTGCCTCGCCCAATTCACGGGCTTTAGTGGTACTAATAAGCATGTGATGTCCTTTGAATTTTAATTCCTCTTGGGCGTCGAGCATAATACATAAAAACTCACGCCATCTTTAAAATAGTTACAAGTGTAACAAATATAACAAAGGCCAGTATAATTGGCAAGGCTGAAAAATCTCTAAAGTGTTAGTTAACAAATTAGTTAAATGTGAACGCATTGATATTTTTGTGCCGTCTCTGTTATTTTAGTTACTGCATCAGTCGATGCCCGCCCAATTGACCACTGAGCGCAAGTAAACTTGAAAGGACTTTGAGCAATGTTTGACTCAATTAGTAATGAGCAGATTCATTTAACTGCTAAATCTAGAAACCGCAAAATTGGCAGAATACCCGCCAGCACGTCCAGCGCTGAAACATGCCCGCCAAATTGTCCATTAAAGGATGCCGGGTGCTACGCCGATGGGGGGCCGATGGCACTGCATTGGAAAAAAGTTACAACAGGCGAGAGGGGGGTTCCATTTTTAGATTTTTGTCAAAGTATTACTGAATTAAAAACAGGTACACTTTGGAGACATAACGTCGCCGGGGATCTTGCACCTTTGCCGAATGATAAGTCTACAATAGACGGGTTTAAGCTTGCCCAACTTGCAAGCGCAAATATCGGACGTTGTGGTTTCACCTACACTCATTTCGATGTAGTGGATAATTTGGCTAATCGAAGCGCAGTGTATTCTGCAAACGATTGCGGTTTTACTGTAAACTTATCAGCTAACAATTTACACCATGCTGATCTGTTGATTGATACGGAATGCGGGCCTGTCGTGACAGTTCTAGGGGCTGGATATCAGCGCAGCTCGGTGGAAACATTAAAAGAGTATAAGGGCAGGCTGTCTGCTCTGCCTAGCTCCACCCCGTCAGGTCATCAAATATCTGTCTGCCCTGCAACGTATAAAAGTATTAACTGCGCATCTTGCAAATTGTGCCAGCGGCAAAATCGAAAAACAGTTGTCGGTTTTCCTGTTCACGGTTTCCGCAAAATGGCGGCGGGTAGAATTGCAGTGCAGGCTCCTCAATGAGCTTTGTATATAAACTTATCGGTTTCTGCGTTGTGGTGATGTGGTTAATTGATGCGGCAAACGGGCTTTAGTTAAACACTTTACTAAGTACTAAACAAATGTAATAGATAGGGCGGGGCAATCCCGCCCTGTTTAAATTTGAAAGGACCGAAAAATGGCTTTTGATCTAATCCACCGCCATACACAAGAGAACACAGTACTGACGCTTGATGATGTGCGCTCAACCTGCCCGGCTGCGTTCACAGATCACGCAGCACCTGAGACCTCCGGGCGCTATGGTTTTGTGAACACGTTGCAGGCCATTGATATTCTGGCCGATCATAACTTTCGGCCTGTCAGGGCTATACAGACGCCAGTTAGAAAGGCCGGGTCTGAAAAATACGCTGCGCACATGCTGACATTTTCAACAGTTGGAAATGTTGCTGATCTGGAATTTCGGCCTGAAATCATTTTATACAACAGCCATAATGCCCGGTCATCTCTGAAATTATTTGCGGGGTGTTTTCGTTTTATTTGCTCAAACGGCCTAGTGGCTGGCGAGGGCTTCCAAAGTCGAATGCGCCACTCAAAACTAACAGCAGACGCATTTTGCAATTTGGTCAAAGAGCAGGCCGATAACCTACCAGCCATGATGCACAGGGTCGAGCGTTTGCGTGAAACAAATCTAACAAGTCGAGATTCTGACACCGCTGTTTTGAATTTTGTACAAAACGCTGCAAATTTGCGCTGGGAAAATGCACCCGATCAGGAAAAAATCGACAGCCTCAAAGTGACCGGGTCATATGTCAATAATAGTACACTGCGGGATCTATACACTGTACACCGCAGTGAAGACAGGGGTGCGAATGCGTGGAAAATTTTCAATAGAGTTCAAGAGAGTTTGCTGGCCGGAAATGTTACTGTCACATCATTTTCAAAACGGCACCCCTTTGGAACTTTTCGCCGCAGCAGAGGCGTTGCAGCTCTTGCTGAAAATATCAGGATCAACCGCCGTCTTTGGGACTTAGCCGACAATCTTGTCTGAGTGTATAAAAACAGGCGGGGGCTGATACCTCGATTACTCTTGAATAACTTGAAGGATAAAATTATGACCCTCACAGAAATCCGCAAAATCGCACAGGCACTTGCTGACACTTTAAAGGTAGAAAAAAATATAGACACCCGTGCCGGTATTATTGACGCCAAAAGATCCATTGGAGATTTGCTTTATAATGATGGCGCAAACTTTAAATCACGGTCTGTATTCGAAAAGCAATGGCGGGAATCTTTAGATGCTGAATAACTACGCTAGTTAAGTGTTTTAGAAACCCGCTTTAAGGCGGGTTTTTTTTGTTTAATACTTCCAAACATTTACACCCTTTGATTGTAAATTTCCCGGACAGGTGTGCTTTGGGCGATTTTCCGGGCTGTAGTGTGCCAATTTCTACATTAACTCTGGGGTGCCTCANNAAACACTTTACTAAGTACTTAAATGCCGCTATTTAAAAAGTGGGCAATAGTCCAAGAAAACTTGAAAGGTTGAAAAGATGACTGCAATAGAGATCACACGGGCGCTTAAAGCGGATCGCAGCAATGCGGTGCTTTGGATTAACGAGCAACGAAAAGAGGCGGCGTTCCACCCC
>ENA-UZXC01001111-UZXC01001111.1-metagenome-genome-assembly--contig:-Day-2-25m-contig-1111_pt1 | contig 14486 bp, 25 predicted proteins | sample MGYA00260340_ERZ794900 | MGnify/ENA metagenome assembly ERZ794900 | reverse complement strand
CAGGCTTATCTGTTAACTCTCAATTAATAGGCACTAAGGATGCAAAACTTAATACACTTATTAAACATGCAGGTGGGGCTAATGTAGGGTTATATAACTTGATAACTAAATCAGCATTCGAATATACTAAGAGTGGTGCTGTAGGTCTTATTGTAGAGTATGGTAAACCTAGAGATGGTAAAACTATTCCTGATGGTATAGTAAGAATCAAAGTTGTTCCTGCAAGAGCAATGAGATTTCAAAAACCTGCTAACATTGGAGACCCTTTTACGCACATAGTATATAAGCAATCGTTTAAGTCAGGAGCGCAAGTAGCTGAAGCCGAAGCGATTCCTTTATTTGACCCATTTGCTAAGAAAGTAGAAAAGCAAATTATTTACGTAAGAAACCCTTACTCTACTTTAGATAGTTATGGACTACCCAATTGGGTTGGTGCATTTTCTTTTATTGAAGCTGATTTTCAATTCGGTATTCAGATAGAGAATAGTGCTAAGAATGGTTTCACACCAAAGACTCATATTACCATGATTGGTAGAAACATGAGTAAAGAAGAAAGAAGATTAGCGGCAACTAATATCCAAGATAAAATGTCTGGTGCTAAAGCTGACCAAATCGCAGTATCTTTTGTATCAAGAGAAAGTGAAAAACCACAGATAGACACGATAGAATCTAGTCACTTAGACAAGACTATTGAAACTATGAGTAGATTGAATGATGCTAAGATTTTAACAGCACACAATATCACATCACCAACTTTATTCGGTGTTATGACTACAGGACAAACGATGGGTGGTACAGGTACAGAAATGATATCTGCATTTAACTTATTCAAGGCGACAGAAACTGTTCCCGATAGAAAGGTTTTATTAGATGCTTTTAGTTCTTTATTTGATGTTACAGAATTAATAAATGTTGAACTAGAAATAGTTGAAGAAGATATTAATGTTGATTTCAAAACCAAACCTGTAGAGGGTGGTAATGTTGAGAAGAATGAAAATGCTAACACTAAAGATAAAGCTAAGAAATAATGGAAGAAGTTTTATTTATAAATGAGGAATTCTACAAAAAGAATATATCTCACAGACAAGCACAAGATACATCACAAGTTGTATCTACGATAAGACTGGTTCAGAAGACGAATTTAAAGAGTATAGTCTCTGACCCTGTGTATGATTATTTTCAAACACAATTACTAGCTTCAGCCACATTGACTGAACCTGAATTAAAGTTGTTTCAATCTATACAGATGTTTTTAGCAGTTAAGGTTGCTGAGGAAATGGTATATGCTGCTCCTAGAGCGGAGGAAAATGAAAAAGGAGGCTCACACCTATCTTATAGGAGTAAAGCTTCTCTAATGGAGGCTAGGATAGTTAGAGACATCAATAGAGACTCTACACTATTAGCCTTAGCACAATCGGGTACTGAAGAATTCGATGATACTGAATTTGATAATCAGGGTGGCTTTTATTTCGGGTAATATATAAACAGTTAGCGTTCTGTTATAAAAAACGTAATGGCGGTAAGGTTTGTTGTTGTTCCTTACCGCCTTTTTTTACGTCTAATTTTAAAATAGTTGTCTGACTTCTTTATCACGAGATAAATTTGAAACTATCTCTGTATGTTTTTCGATGGTTAATTCTCCACCTATTAACATCTCAAATAATATACCTAGTCTAGTATTTAATTGTTCTCTTGTCTTGTTCATACATCTTTGTATTTACTTACTTCCATAAAAGTTGGTTCGTCACTACCTGTGTCAGCATAATATCCAACAACATTATTGACTACTTCAAGTTCACTAAACCCTACCGATGTAGGGTCTAGAAACTTAATTTTTTCTCCGTAAGTCATTAGTATTTCTCTCTGTAGTAGAACACTCCTTTTTCATCAAAATATTCTCTAGTTAAATCAAAGCCACATGGCACTAAAACATCTTCTGTTCTAGTAGGGTTACTTGTACTTAAACCTGTTCCTTCAACTATTAACTCACAACCTTCTTTAACTATTATTGTTGCATCATTAGATACATCTCCTTCAACTATCAACTTGGCATCATGACCATTAATAGTAAAAGTACCTGTACCTGTGATACTACCTGTAACAACTAAATTCACATTAATAGCACTATACTTAGTGTTATCTTCTAAATGTAAGTCTCCTTCGATTTTAGCCCAAAAACAAGTATATCTTTCATCTGCGGGATCTAGACAACCACTAGCGATAATATGCCTTTTGTTCTCTCCTAAGTAATCCCAAATGTAAGCAGTCTCTCTTGTGTAGTGGTCTCCATCCACTAAAGATGTTGAAGCGGCACTATATAAACTTGGGTCTTGAAAGTTATTAGATTTCTTATAAACCTTTGTAACTGCTTGTTCACATTTATCTTCACATGATGTTAATAAAAGCATACCAATTGTAACTATTGCTATTGATATTAAAACACTTTTAAATTTGAAATACTTAATTTCACTAAACTCTTTTCTTAATTCGTTTGTACTTTTCATAATTTATTTATTAGATTTGGTTAATATTCTCTCTTACTTCTACTTCTGCTTCTTGTCTACCTTTGTACGATTTACCTCTTAACTCAGGAAACTCAGCTTGAACTAATCTTCTTGCTCTTGATATACTACTATAGCTTGATAATGCACCATCAAATAAAGCAGGTAACGTATCTTGCTTAGAGTACTTGGTACTTACTCCTAATTCATAGCCCCAAATAAGTGATACTAATTTGGCATCAGAGTCTCTAGTTTCGTCAAGAGCCTCTAATAAACCTTTTACTATTCGTTGCAAACCTTTAATTTCTTTTGTTTTCATTTTTTGTTGTTTTTAAGTTCTTTTTTATAATCATATCTATGAACAAAGTCATATATCTCTTCGTCTGTTAAAACTTCAGCGTTAAGCCTATGTACAATATCCTTTACTATACCCATTTTACAGGCGTAATTTTCTTTATTTTTATCATGTTGTAATCTATCAGTATTAGCAGTAAGTCTTTCAGCAACTTTAATTGTATCAAACATAAGTATTCTATTGCTATTATATATTACTGTTAGTTTTTTACCATGCTTAAAATCTCCTTTAGACCATCTAAAGTGTTCGTCGTCGTAAGTGTTTTCCCTGACTTCGAAGTCTTCTCCCAAATCTTTATCATTGATTTGGAAGAATAACTTTAAAGCTTTGGTTGCTAAATCTCTAGTCATTACAGTTCAAAATGTAATACTTGTGGTTCGAAATCTTCAAACCTATCATAGTTATCTAGTGCATGGTTAATCTTATCTGCACCACGTTGCATAAACTCTTTAGAGCAAGTATATACACCAATATCATAAGGTGCTACAGTCTGCACTACAACGAATATAAATGGCTTACCATTGACAGCATTTGTTAGACTAGCTTGTATGTCATAACCTAAGTCATTTGCATCCCATTTAAACTTATGTAAAGGTTTACTAGTTGTCTTTAAGTCTACAGAATAATCAATCAAATCATAATCAACAATACATAGAGCATCGAATCTAGTATCGTACTTCTTAACGACACCTGTAATAGTTTCTTCAGCTTGACCATCAACAAACCATCTATCCATAACTCCTGATGCTTTTAGATTACCTACAATAGTATCTAATACTACTTTTTCATCTTGAGTAAGGAAGTCTTTGCCTTCGTTCTTTTTGGTATAGTCATCTAACCACTCTTTATAAGCTTTTGTAGAGGTAGGTCTTGCACCACCAATTTCTTCTCTGATAACTGCATCGTCAAATACAATATATCTTGAATCAAATAATTCAGGTTCTAATACCGCACAATGAATTGCACTACCTAGATTCATCTGTCTAGTTGTTGTGAATGTTCTACTTAGGTAGGCTTTAAATTGACCAACACTAATGTATAATTTCTTTAGTTGCGAGGGCGAAAAGTAATCTCGCCCATGTTCCATTTGTAACTTCATTATATCTTGTTATTAAGTTTATCTTCTAGGTACTTCATATAGCTATTATTAGCTATCTTATAGAGAGCTTTAGTCTCATTTGACTGCATTATATGCTGAATAGTTCCTGCGGTCGTATAAGTCGTCTTATAGAGCCTTACATCTGTACTACCTGTATCGGGGCAAGTGTATTTTTCACCACCATTAAATACTCCGAAGTGTATTTTATGACCCGCATACTTTTGAATTCTATAATAGATTTCTTCAGTAGTAACAATATCACCAACATTATACTCAATCATTTTAGCAAGGTACTCAGCTTTCTGTTCGTCTGTACCATCTTCAATCATATCCCACATCTTAATTCCTTCGTGAGATTGTTTTAATGTTAGTCCAAAGAACTTAGCAATAAAGTCCATAGAGTAAGACGGTATTCTAAACAGCCTTTTTGTTTGTTTCATTATATCAAAAGATTTAACGAAAGGGTTAAACTCTAGGTTATGTAAAGCGGCTCTACCTGCTATCCATCTGTTATCGAACTTATCATTGTTCTGACCGATAACCATATCACAATCATTATACTCAGGTAAAAACTGCTGTAGCATTTCTTTATCGTTCTGATATTCATCCCATGCTAAAGTATAAACAGTATCTTCTCCTAGATATTTCCATGCAATAGATATGATTCTAGGTAGCTTAGTAATTTGCTTATAATTAATATAAGTCTTACCTGTCCACCAGAATTTACCTTCTGCTCTACTCGTCTCAATATCGTAAACCATTATTCTTTGTTTGTTAAGTGGTTTAGCTGAACCTACGCCAATATTCTTAGCCCATGCTCTGATAGTTCTAGTAGACACATTAAAGAAGTTAGATAACTCTGTCTGAGTATAACTCTGACTAATGTTTTTATCTTCGTATAACTCTCGGATATACAATAAATCTTCTTGGTCTAATTCTTTGAATTTCTTTCCCATAATTAATTACTGTTTATTAGTGATTGCATTTCGCCCTCTGTTAATAAGGGTGCTGACAAGTTGTCTTTCAACCGCCATTTTCCTCTGTTTGTACGCTCATACTGTAAGAACCTACCTGAGTGACTTAAACGAATAATCTTCGCTCTACCTCTTCTTAATCTTCTTGCTAAACCCATTTTATCTTAGTTTTACGATTCCGTTATCTACATAAACACTTGTCTGAAATAAATAAGACGAGTCTTCTATGTTCAATATTTCTTTTTTCATATCCTCAATGTAAAATACATTGTTAGTATCACCTTTCTCGGCTCTCCTGATGTCTCTAATAGAGTCTAGTATTGCTGATGTAGTTACCATGCTAAAATATGTGTAAGCTGATGATTCGCTCTTTTTATAATTAAACACTTTTAGTAATAACATATCAACCATTCTAGGCTTTATGATGAAGTTTATTTCAAACTCATTGTATCTGTAAAACAAACCTCTTTTAAATACGGTTACATCTACAAACAGCAGTATAGCTTTCCCTAAACCTTCTGTGTACTTACCACTATCTATAGTAGCATCCACTTCTCTTTGAATAATATTCTTATCTAAAACCATTACTCTATAGATAAGGTGTCCATTATCTGACCTATCTCGTATAGGTTCTCATGAATATCCCTTAGAGGGTAATTACTGATTACAGCTAACGCTCTAGGCGTCACTTTAATCTTTAACGCAACACACTCTACCAATGCTGAAGTCATTGCCGCTATAAATCTATTGTTGTCATCGCTATCAAAACTCATCTTTTAAAATATTTTCTATTGTTAATACTTCTGTCTCTAGAACACATAGGGCAACCTTCTCTTTGAGTAATAAAAGCAGCTTTACGCTTTAGGAATATACCATGAGTAGGGCATTGTATGTGTAATTTATTTTTGAAAGTTATATCTCCTTCAGATATCAAGTCATAGTTGTATCTGTCAACTCCATGTACTAAATTCGCTTGATGTATTAGATATGTTTTTCTATTGACAACTTGAATTCCTTTAGGTCTACGCATAGCTACTACTTTATCAAAACGTATGCGATAAATAATATCGTTAACATCTGTTCCAACAACATAAAGCTTTCTAGTACCTTTGGTTCTGTTGATTTCAATCTCGTAATCTAATAATCCGAATCTCTTACAATACCTAGCAACGACTTTGCGCTCTTCCTTGTTCACTCCTATTCTTTTATGAGTTCCCATGCTTCAAAGTCTTTTGTATAGAACTTACCTGCAATATTGTCATTCAGGTAACTGTCATCTCTTAGTGCATCGCTAAGGAATAACTCTCGTTCTTCTAGGTAAGTTAACTCTTTTTTACATCTAGCAATACTTAGAACCTTTTTAGTCACAGGTAAATCACCTGCTTTAATTCTACTTAGTATTAATTTGTTAGAAGAGTTATAACCTTTCCAATCACTCTCTTTTGTAACTATTTCATATTTCTTTCGTCTTTTATCGGTTATTAATGCTAATTCCTTTTTACCAAAGTTACGCTTTCTTCTTGAATAAAAGTTCTTTTTTCCGATATATTTTGTATCGTCTTCAAACTCAATCTCATAGATGAAACCAAAAGCGTTTTTAGGTGCTTTCTTCAGCTCTCTGTTATTTAGTATCCACATTGTTTTTAAATTTTATTTGTTCTTGTTTAGGCTTTGGTCTTGTATGCTCAAGAATATCTCTAGAGAATAACTTATTACCTAATCCATCTTTCTCATAGAACCTAGAACTTATGTTGTCATAGAATAAACTTACTCGACCCGTCTCTCCCATTATCTTGGGTTTGACTTTTAGTATTTCGATTATCGTTTCATTCTTCTCATAAGGTTGTTCTGTATCAGGATTGATTAATTCTATAGGTGGTCTCCATAAACTCATTACCATATAGCCCTTTCTACTCCACATCATACCGCCCATAGTATCGAAGAAAGTTGGTTGAGGATAATACAACATTGTAGTACCATCATCTCTTTTCTTTGATAACATAGTCATAGCCTTTGTATGTATAGCTATAAATGTATGAATCATTTTCTCTGAACTGAATTTTCTAACCTTTGTCAAGAAAGAACCTAAAGCAAGGTCATCTCTATCATTCGTAGGATTGAAATTAAGCTCTACAATGGGGTCAATCACCATTCCGTTTATCTTTATATCATCTTCTTTTTCTATGTCCTCTATCGCTCTAAAAAAGCTTTCAGCAGTCAAGTCTTTAAGACCACTATCAATAATATAAAAGTGCTTGTCTAAAAAAGCCATAGCATCATTTACTTCTTTCTCTGTAGCATTAGGAATAGATTGAATCTCATGTTTAAGAAACGGTTTTCTAAGATATGCCCAAAGCATCTCAGCATATAAGTCAGTAGGACTACCACCTTCAGGTGAAAATATTGCAATCTTCCAATCACTAAACTGTGCTAGATTAATTAAAATCTCATACAGTATGGCTGTCTTTCCAACAGCGGGTGATGCAATTATAAATGTCATGCTACCTTCCTTAACTGAATACTTTTGATATAAATTTTGAAAGCCTGTGTGTTCTCCACGTTTTAGACCATTTGTTCTAAGATTATGCAAAGACGCTTTATGGTCTGATAATCTATGTATGAACTCGTTACTAGGTCTACTCTTTTCTAAATCTATTTTCATTGTATTAGTTTTTTATAAGTGCTTTAATCATTTTCCAACCTCTAATAAACCACATAGCGATTCTTACTAGTCTATAAAATATAGCTTTCTCTCTAGCAGTTAGGATTGTTTCGTTATCGATACCATCTAAATCTATAGCAGTCTTTAATACTAAATTTCTGAAGTCAATTAATGAACTCTTTTTGATATTCATCTTTGTAACATCATCACTTACATCTTTAACATCTACTATAGAATCCTTATCACTAAGAATATCTATGATATCATTGTACTCTGTAATATCGTTAGTTAATTCTTCAACTAACTTCTCTTCTAATACTTTGCTTTTTTCTTTCATTATAAATCATTAATTAATAAGTCAGCTAAATCATCACCAACAGGCATGTCGCTTTCTTCCATACAAGTGTTAACAGTTATACCTAATGGCTCTAATTTCTCTTTCCATAGTTTATAACCACCCTTGTCAGGAATAGCTTCTACTTGATAGTTATCTAGTACCGCAAGTTTCTTTCTAGATAGATTACTTAAACCGCCCGTAGCGATAAATAAATCTTCTTGATAGAATAGCGATGCAATAAGACAAGTCTTTTCACTCTCAACTAAATAAATATTTCCTTTAGTTTGGTCGAACTGTCCTAATAAATGCTCTCCAAATAAACATTGTTCTAGAACATAGTCATAACCTTTAAATTGATTATGTGACCAAAAGATATGGCTGTATGGGTCTTTAACTCTTTTACCGTATCTATCGTAAAGAATTATTTTACCCGTTCTATATCTCATCTCACTATCAATCTGATAGAAAACTGTGCTACCTTCCCATTTACTTCTATCTGTTCTAACATCATACATATTGTATAATTTATCTACATACTCTTTATGCGCTATAGTTATCAGATACTTATATAAGTTATCTTCATATCTACGTGTAGACAACTCTTCTTGATTAAGGTATGTTGTAACTTTAGGAACATACGTTACGTCATTATTGAAAACAACTTCATTACCTTTTGGTGGAAGATGGTAGCCACAACTCACTTCTGAATTGCACCTACCAACATTCGTACCAACATAATTTCCGTCAGAATCAATATATCTAGCTAAGTTCTTTTTCACACCACATCTAGGGCATGTAAATCTCGTATTCTGCCCTTTGTATGGCTCTAGTCTATATTTAAAATCTGTCATAGTCTTTCTATTAAATTTATATGGTCTTGCTTGCTCAAAACAAAACCGTCTTTACATCTATACATTAAAATAGATTCGTCATAATTGATAATGTTATGTAATTGAGTATGAACCCTTCTATCTAAAACAATTACGTCTTTATGGTCTACCGTATTATAACTCCAATGATGAGCCTCCATTCCTTTAGGAGCGATTCTCTGAGAAGCTATTCTTGCTTTCCTTTTTATTGGGTCTGTATTCGTTTTGTATTTGTATTTAGCATACTTTACACGATTCCTTAAACGTTCTTTATCCATGTACTCTTCTGTCGAACTAACTACCTTGTAGTTTTTCTTAACATCTTTCTTAGTGCAGGATTTACATTTGTTAAGATAGCCATCGGCTGTTCCTGAGTGCTTGTAAAACTCAGAAACAGATTTGGCTTGTTCACACTTAAAACATACTTTCATTTATATCAAAATGGCAGGTCATCATCTTCTACACTAACATCATTAGATGCTATTTGACTTCCACCATCGCTACCGAATACAAAAGCTTTACCACTTGATTTAAGGTAGTTTTTAGGTGCTTTAGCAGCACGTTCATCCTTAGACTGACCTTCTACTACATAATGTGTATTTCCGAACTTGTCAGGGTCTTTTCTTTCCATGACAGTAAAGTTAAAATAGTGTGACCCATTTGCATGGATTTTGATTTTGTCTTTGTCAATCATTTTTAAATCGATACTGCAATTGATAATTGTACTCATAATTTTACTTGTTTTTAATGTTAATAATTAATCGTTGTTTGTTTTGTGTAAGTATATCCATACTGCACACCAAAAGATAATGGTTAATAATACTAAAGGAATTGTTTGCATGATGCTTTTTCTAATTCTTTCTGAAGATTCGCTAAGGCTCTCCAAGCCACTTTAGTTGAATGACGAACACCATCTGTATCGATAGTACCTGCCTCCATTAGATGCCTCGTTAAAGCATCTAGTTCATCGCCACTTTTTTCTCTAGCCCAATGTAGTGGTTCTCCTGCATGATGTTGGTCGTTACCAATTTGACTGCATTTAGCAATCTCTCTAATTGCATCAGGGAAATACATTAACACTCCTGAGAAAACAGGTGTGGTCTTTCTTTCTTGAGCTACAGATTTATTATAACTGTAAAGACCTTCAGTCTCTTCTAATTCAGCCCATTTCTTTATTGAGTCGCTCATACTTTTGCATCTATTGCGGTTGCATCACACTCTAAGTCTGTAATACTATCAAAGTCAGCAAGTGCTTTAATTATTATAGTCTTATTAGCATTAGAACCATAGTTACTTAATTGTTTCTTAACAGTAGCCACATTACCATCTGCTATGTATGATAACATAACATCTTTAATAGGGTCTGTTAATGATTTAACGGTAGGTTGTTTAGGTGCATGACTACCCTTGTTACCATCGTCATCTTTATCAATAGATAAACCTAAATAAGCCCCTACTGCATATCTCATCATGTAAGTAATAACACTTCCTCTATCTTGAGGTGTATCTTTTACTGACTTCATGTAAAATAGACCTTGAAAGAATTGACCGCTACTATGCGATAATCTTGTTACTAATCTATTGTCTCCTACAGGAAAGTGGTTAATGGTTAAATTAGCCTTCTCCATGTGAGGTTTAATACCTATCATAATTGACGGTAAGTCTGCATAGTCACTTTTAAAGAATGGGTTCTTAGAACCTTTCTTAATGACTCCTGCACTTTTGTTAAACGCAAGTAGAGCAGTTGTAATCTTGTCTACTTCATCTGATGTTTTAAATACATCAGGATAAATCATTTCATCCATAATTTGTTGTTTTTAATAATTTTTTACAAAGATAGTTTATTTTTATCAAACTACCAAACTTCATCGTCATTATTAAATGACTGATAGATAGCAACACCTGCACCTATCAAAATGATATACACTATCATCATAAGCATAATTTTTAATTTTTAATTAATTCAACATTTGCGATATGACCTTTATTTATCAAAACATTAGTCTCAATACAATAATAATCATTATCAACTTTTTTACATAAAGGATAATTCCATAAGCCATCTTTACAGAAATGATGTACTCTAAATATTTTCATACTTTATATATTTATATATTATTCTAATAGTATATATATACTGTTATTTATATTGTTATTTATATGTGCAATATTTGCACTATGGGTGTGCAATATTTGCACTACGTAATCAGAAGTCAGGAGTATGTATGATATCACCATTTTCATCTGATAAAAGCATAACCGTCACATTGTGAGTTTTTATTTTTCTTCTAGGATTATCTTTCTGAAACAAGTATGCTGCAAATCTAGTCGCTTCATAACTATTGTCAGCTTCCAAAACCTTGCTTTTACTGCCTAAGAATGCTTTATATTTGTTCATAACTTTCTACTAATTACTTCTTTAACTTGTTCCATAGCTAACTTATAGCCGAGATTAAGTGCCATTTGCATAAGTAAAAAGTCATTAGCACCATGATTAGCACTCGCAAATCCCTCTAAGTACTCTCTTGTTGGAGTTGCAACAATTCCTCTGTCTAAACTCTTTAGATTGTCTTCAATAAAATTTAATGCATCCATTTTTTCTTGTTTTTTGTTTTATAATTTCTTTAAGTTTTTTAAATAATTTTTATTAACTGAAATAACCCTTTTCTTTTTGATATTACCATAAGGCGTAGTTACAAAAGAAACAATAAGTTCTTTACTAACCAAGCTACTAACAGAATAATTAATGGTTCTAAGTGAAACATTAAAGGTTTCTGCCATAACTTTGTTTGTCTTAAAAAATTCGTTACCACTACTGCATAAAGCGACTATATCAGCTAGAACCAACTTCTCAATAGGTGACAGATTAGATGTTAAGACATTAATATTAATCCATAATCCTGTATGTTGATTTAACTTAGACATATCTAGTCCTTTATCACGTAGTTTTCATCGCTCTGCATCTGCCTTGTTCCTTTGATAATTTCATTGCTGAATAAATATATTTCTTCAAAAAGTAATTCATCAAATAAATCATCTAATGATGGTGGTCTGTACAGATTCTCTAAGCTTTGGTTGTTTTTAAATTTCATTTATTTATGGTTTTAATTATTAAAAAGGAACTATATTATCACTACTTATGTTTTCTATCACGCCTTCGTCATAGTCATAATCTAAACAATTATTACAGAAATACATTTTAGCATCTCTATCTAAAGTAGTTTCGCATCCACAAACATGACATTCTGACCTATTAGACACATCTTTGTAGTCTTGTAGTTTACGAACTTTGCCGTACCCATCATAGCTATAACCGCTCCACGTATCGTCAAAACCATGATAAGAAGCATAAGTCCTGACAACTCTCTTGAAGACATTTTTCTCTCCGTCGATATAAGCGTCTTTAATTATATCTCTGAACAATATACTCGTTAATATTAGTTCGTCTATTACAACGTACTCAGAATCGCAATGAGGGTTATAATAACCGCAACTGAAGTTAGCCATAGAGACTTGAACACCATCTTCAGCTAATTGCATTACATCTGTCATTCCGCCATTATTTAATTCTCTTTTATAAGAATTTAATGTGTCATCTATTTTGAATAAAAAGTCAGCGTCGAACATTTCTATTCCACTAATATTACTGACTATATCATTATAACCTTTTCTGTCTGCTTGTAAAATAAAGCTAACATCTTTAAAGAAAGATAAATCGGCTTGAGAACTACCTACGCATCCGATTTCTTCATCGACAAAGAAGGCTAATTTTATCTTAGGCTCTCTTATAAGATTGTCAAGACAAGTGTATATGCCACATTTATCATCACCACCAATACCCGTTAAACTCATTTTGTTTTTATCTATAGCAAAGAAGTGATTATCGTTATCTATAACCATATAATCTTCATTAGGTATAATCCTATGCACTGTATCTATGTGAGAAACAATACAAGGATATGTAATAGCCTCTCCTTTAGTGACATACATATTTCCTATTTCATCACTCTCTACTAGAATAGCGTGGTCTTCTAACTCTTCTATAAAATCTTGAATAAAAGCACTCATCCTTCCGCACTTACCTGAAGACGATTGTACTTCGAATATTCTACGCATTAAATTAATATGTGAATCACGTTCACAAGACTTTATCTCTAACATAGGAACAATCTTTTCATCTTTAATTGATGTAAATGTTCCGTTATTATTTTTTGTAAAATTCATATTATTTGTTTTTAAATTCCCGACCTCGGGAAAAATTAATTTAAAAGTGGTTTTAGAAGACTAGTAATCATCATCATCCCAATCATCATCATCTCTACCCGTTAATTGTCCTTCAGTCTCTTGTGCGACGTAGTAACCGAAATTTTCATCATTCGTGGTATAGGTGTCATCAGACCAAGCGAAAGTGTCACAGAAAGGCACTTTTGAAAAATCATTCATTGAAAATGACAACTCCATAATTAACCTTTGTTCAGTACCGTTCGTATCAGATATAGCGTTAGGTGAAGAGTAGCTTTGGTATCTTCTTCTGAAATAACCATTATCTATAGCCCATTGCTTAAACTTAGGGTAAATAGCCTCATTCGCATAAATCCTATCCATGTACATGATTTCTTCATCTTCATAAGAATCTCTATCATAATCATCATCATACCTTTCGTCTTCAGTAATAGTTACAGAATTCCATAATAAAGCCCTACCGATTATTAAATCAGTTTCAGGATTAACAAGAATTAACATCTTAGCGTTTTCTTGATAAACTTTAAAATAACTACTGCACGAAGGGTATCTCATGCAACTAGTAGATAGCGAGCCTGTATTAAGTACGGGGTTATTCTCGTATTTATCACCATTATAGTATTCTACAATACTTTCACCTTCTACTACTCTAAACTCATAATCATCAACAGTCACGTTTAAATCGTTTACAATGTTTTTGATATTCTCGTCAGTAAAACTTATATTATACTTCTTTAGAAGTTTTCTAATACCTTTACCTACCCTCATATCTACCTTTCTACCGTCTTTACTATATGATATCTTCTTTTCATCCGAATCATATCGAAATTCACTCTCTACATTAGAATAAACATGGCTAGGAATTCTACCGCATTCTAAGTGATTGCTTAAAACATCTCTTAAATCATTATCTAATAATTTTATTTTATAAAACACATAGGAATCAGAAGGGTTTTCATAATCTTCACCATAAGGTTCTCTGAAAATATTTTTATCTACAATATAGTCATAAATAAATTTACTAATATTTGCATATCTTTTCTCTAAATCAGTAATACTTATAAATTGGTTTTCGGCTAATCTTCGTGAACAACAATTAATTTGCATAGAATCATAACCATCTGACAAAATATTGTAATAAGTACATTCATATTCTTGTAATCTCTTAGCGTATGGGTCTATTTTGAAAGGGGTTTTAATACCGCTACCATGAACTTTAAAAAAGCCATTCTTTGTTAATAAGCTATAACATTCACTATTATTATAAGCTTCTTTTCTTTTATCACTAAAGAAAGCATCTAGTGCTTCTATTAAATCTGTCTTTATATAATTGTTAAGTGTTTTGAACTGAAAAGCAGTCATAGAATCTCGCTTTCTATATACATCGGCTTCTAGTCTTTTTAAATCACTCTCTTGAGCTGCTTTTAAGTTTGATAGATGGTATAAA
>ENA-UZXC01002555-UZXC01002555.1-metagenome-genome-assembly--contig:-Day-2-25m-contig-2555_pt2 | contig 14587 bp, 12 predicted proteins | sample MGYA00260340_ERZ794900 | MGnify/ENA metagenome assembly ERZ794900 | reverse complement strand
TCCTTGACGGAATAGGTGAAAAACCCGAGTTCTATGATGAAGCTGCTTTGATGCGTACACTTTTGCTTGAGCTTCCGCCAGGTAAGGCGGCAAAAGTCGCACATCAGTTAACCGGTGTCAGCAAGAAAGTGTTTTATGAGATTGCTCTGAAGGAAAAACGTTAAGCTAAGTGGTCCATGACAACGAAGCAAAATGCGTTGTTCATTGTACGTCAGAAGTGTAACCTTCGATGGAGAGTTGACTAGGCAATCGCTGTTATCAAATGGTAGCAGAGGAAAGTCCGGGCTCCATAGGGCAGAGTGCCAGGTAACGCCTGGGGGACGTGAGTCCACGGAAAGTGCAGCAGAAAATATACCGCCGACTTTGTCGGTAAGGGTGAAATGGTGCGGTAAGAGCGCACCGCGCGGTCGGTAACGAGCGTGGCAATGTAAACCCCACTCGGAGCAAAACCAAATAGGAATCTGTGGTTGCGGCCCGCAATTGGATTCGGGTAGGTTGCTTCAGGTACATGGCGACATGTATCGCAGATGAATGATTGTCCACGACAGAACCCGGCTTATCGGTCAACTCTCTATTCTTTAGGTTATATAAACCTCGTTTTATATTCTAATTCGGTCTATACCTGCGCCGTTTGCTTATTACTTAACAAACCACTTTAAGTATCGAAAGTATCTCAATGTATTAAATCGTGATTTATCCCGGTAGTTAATCTCGTTCGCTCAAAATCTGCTAAGTCCTTGTGTTTTAAAGACAAATGCCGGTTTTGCCTCTATTGACAAGCAGTCTCCCCATTCATAAGGTGCACAGTGAAGAAAGGTGGGTAATTGTGTGTTTTTGTGGGAGTTATTGGGAGTCACAACCGTATATTGGCTGAACATCAGTATCCGAGTGTGCGATTTTCGTTATCTTTTCTCCTCGTTGATCAAATGAGCGAACTCAGGCGAAGTAATTGTGAATTTTCACGGTATTAATAATCCAAGTCTCGACGCGAAGGGTCGCATAGCGATGCCGAAGAAAGAGCGCGACGAGCTTGTGAAGCATTGTAACGGGGAAATGGTCGTGACAATAGATACCCGGGAAACCTGTTTGCTTATATATCCGAAGCCCGAGTGGGAAGATGTTCAGAGAAGAACGCTGGCATTACCGAGTATGCACAAGAAAACCAGTGCTTTTATGCGGTTGTTGGTAGGTCATGCGACAGACATTCAGCTGGATGCCAGTGGCAGGCTCCAACTCACGCCCCCCTTGAGAAACTATGCAGGATTAGAAAAACGAACCACGCTAGTGGGGCAGACTAATAGATTTGAGTTATGGAATGAGTCGCACTGGGACGCTTGTAGAGCAAGCTGGCTGGCGGAAAGTGAGATAGACGAAGAAGATCCACCAGAGTTACTGAATTTCCATTTGTAGTTGATACCGTGTTGGGCCTGAGGTGCCGAAGCATGACAACAGGAATTAGCTCGATGTCTACCCAGCATGAAACGGTGTTAAGACATGAAGCGGTTGAAGCATTGGTCACAAGCGCCGAAGGTGTTTTTGTGGATTGCACCTATGGTCGAGGTGGACATAGCGCTGAAATACTGAAGAAGCTAAATAGCCGTGGCCGACTGCTTGTTATAGACAAGGATTTGGTTGCGATCGAGCACGCTCGAAACCAATTGGGGAGTGATGACCGTGTTTTGATTCGACAGGGATCTTTTTGCGATCTTGCTGTGTTTCTTTGCGATGAGGGTATAGAGAAGGTTGATGGCGTCCTGATGGATCTCGGAGTTTCGTCTCCGCAACTAGATGAATCGACGCGTGGTTTCAGTTTTAGTCAAAACGGTCCTCTGGATATGAGGATGAATCAACAGTCTGGTCAGACTGCATCTGAGTGGTTAATGACTGCGGATGAGAAAGATATCTCATATGTGTTGTGGAAGTATGGCGAAGAAAAATTCTCACGAAGAATCGCCCGCCAGATTGTCGCTGCGCGAGCAAGCAAGGCGATAGAAACAACTCGTCAGCTTGTCGACATTATCGAAGAAGGTACGCCACGAAAAGATCCTAACAAGCATCCTGCTACGCGGTCTTTTCAGGCAATTCGGATTTACATTAATCAGGAATTATCGGATTTGGAAGCGGGACTGAAAGCTGCGGTTAAGGTATTAAACCCGGGTGGAAAACTTGTGGTAATCAGTTTTCATTCTCTTGAAGACAGGATTGTAAAAAGGTACATGAGAGACCTCGCCAGAGGAGAAAAGTTGCCGGATAAGTTGCCAATTAGGGATAGCGAGATAGAGCGAACTTTGAAGTTGGTCGGAAAAGCTGCAAAGCCCTCAGTTGAAGAAGTAATGCGAAATAGAAGATCACGTAGCTCAATTATGCGCATAGCAGAAAAGTTGTAAATGACGTATGAAAAATTCACCACTAGTCAAATTGTTTGTATGGCTGTTCCAATGGCAGCAGCTGCAAGTTGTTGGGCTCGTTATCCTGATAGGAGTCTCCGCGGTGGGTGTTATTTACTCGGCTCATTTGACAAGGGTGCAGTATTCAAAACTGCAAGATTTGGAGAAGGAGCGGGATTTGCTTGATAGCGATTACGAAAGGTTTTTGTTAGAGCAGGGTGCTTGGGCTGGTTACGCAAGGGTTGATGAGGTTTCTAGGAATAAACTCGGGATGAAAACGCCCTCGGCAAAGGATCTTGTTTTGATTGATCGAGAATCAGGACTTAACGAGATTCAATTGGAACAGGTTAAAAGGTAGGTCAATTGGATAAGCTTGTTGGAAAAATTGATGCTATTCGGCTTTATTTAATGATCGCATTTTTTGTGGTTGTCACGGTGACGCTGTGTGCCCGAGTTATTGTCCTGAATGTGGTTGATAACGACTTTTTGCAGGATCAAGGTGATGCAAGAACAATTCGCATCAAACGCATAAATGCTCATCGGGGAATGATCCAGGATAGAAGAGGAAAACCGTTGGCGATCAGTTCGCCCGTGGTTTCTTTGTGGGCAAAACCGAAAGAGTTGCTCAAAGCAGATGCTTCTATAGATGAGCTTGCTCAAAAGCTTGAAGTGCCGACTCATGAGTTCAGAGCGAAGATCGAAAGGAATAAAGGCAAAGGGTTTATCTACTTGCGTCGTCATCTCCCACCGGCGGTAGCAGATGAAATACTTGCATTAAAAACCAAGGGGGTCTACTCGGAAAGAGAATATCACCGTTATTACCCGGGTGGAGAAGTGACCGCCCACCTTGTTGGTTTTACTGATATCGATGACAGAGGTCAGGAGGGGATAGAGCTGTCTTTTGATGAATGGTTAAAAGGTACGCCTGGCAAGAAGAAAGTACTCCAAAACCGCTATGGCGATATAGTCAGAGACATCATGCCCGTGTCTGAAGCTCAACCAGGCAAGAATCTAGAGTTGAGTGTAGACCTCCGTATTCAATATCTGGCCTATCGTGAGTTGAAGTCTGCTATTTCCTACTTCAATGCCAAAGCTGGTTCTGTCGTGATTCTTGATGTTCAGACTGGAGAAATCCTAGCGTTGGTCAACCAACCTTCTTTTAATCCCAACAATAGGACCAATTTGGACCTTAGTGCGGTAAGAAATAGAGCTGTAACCGATATATTTGAACCGGGCAGCACGGTGAAGCCTTTTACTGTTGCTGTAGCTTTGGAATCGGGTGAATACACCAAGAATTCGGTGGTTGACACGCATCCGGGGTTTATAAAGGTTGGTGCGAAGACAATTCCCGATCCTGCCAATTATGGTGAGCTGGATTTGGGTGGCATTATCGAAAAATCCAGCCAGGTAGGAATTACCAAGCTTGCCTTGAGTCTTGATGAGTACGAGATCTGGAACATGTTTTCCTCGGTAGGTTTTGGTGAAAGTACCGGTATCGGCGTGCTCGGTGAGAGTAGTGGATTTCTGCCAAGTCACCGTCGCTGGAAAGATATTGAGCGGGCTACGTTTGCCTATGGCTATGGTCTTCAGGTGACCCCTGTTCAGCTCGCGGCATCTTATTTAACAATCGCGTCCGGGGGTATCAAGCGGCCGTTGTCTCTGGTTGGGCGCAGCCCTATGGATGACCAACGGGTCATGTCGCGGGCGGTCGCTGCGGATTTAATCAAGATGTTACAGCGGGTTGCTGAAAGCGGTACGGGTAGCAAGGCATCAATGGAAGCCTACTCTGTCGCTGGTAAAACGGGCACAGCGAGAAAAGTGGGTAAAGCAGGTTACGATGACACAAGGCACATTGCCTTCTTCGCGGGAATGACGCCTGCCGAATCGCCGCGACTTGTGGGCATTGTCATGATAGATGAGCCAAAGGGCGACCAATACGGTGGTGGTGCGATCGCTGCACCTGTTTTTTCTAGGGTGATGGCTGGTGCGCTTCGCCTTCTGAATGTCACTCCGAACTACTTAGATAAGGCGGCCTAGGTGCAAGCGATGCTTAACTCCCTTCTGCCCGATCATCACTTGCCAGCAATCTCGGTGAGTGGCATTGCGTACGATTCTAGAAAAGTAAAGTCTGGAGATCTGTTTTTGGCCACCAGAGGTGATCAAGTGGACGGAAGGCAGTTCGTGAATAATGTCGCAGGTACTGCAGCGGCTGTTTTGTGCGAATCACCCTATCGGTCAGTCTGCGGTAATGATTTTGAGGTGCGGGACCTGTCTGCGCATAAGGGAATGATCGCATCACGTTTTTATCAAGAGCCTTCAAAAAGCCTTAAAGTTATCGCGGTAACAGGTACTAACGGCAAAACATCGGTGAGTCACTACGTGGCCCAGGCTTTGTCACTATTACAGCAGCCCTGTGGCGTCGTCGGTACGCTAGGCGCTGGGCTAAATAGTGATCTTGAGGATGTCGGCATGACAACACCGGATGCCGTCGATCTTCAGCGAATGTTATTTGAAATGAGAGGAAAAGGAGCGGATGCAGTATGTCTTGAAGCTTCATCCCACGGATTGGTTCAGGGTCGACTCAACGGTACGAGAATAGAGACAGCCATTTTTACCAATATCAGCCGCGATCATCTTGATTACCATAGTGATTTCGACCACTACAAGGAGGCAAAGAAACAGCTGTTCAAATGGCCCGACCTGAAGCACGCCGTGATAAACCTAGATGATGAATTCGGCGAGGCGCTCGCAAATGAAATGATAGCGCGGCTAGAAATTCCGAGTCGGCAAATGAATGAACCATCGATAGGCAGCGGCACCGGCTGTATCACCTTTTCCTTGGAGCGGCCTGATGCTGATGTGTACTGCGACTCGATTGAATACAAAAGAACAGGTGTTGCAGCCTTAATAACCTATCAGGGTCATGCTTTGCCACTAGAGAGCAAACTTTTAGGCGGATTTAACTTGAGCAACCTACTGGCGGTTGTATCTACCTTGCTGGTTGAGGGCGTGCCCTTTGCGCAAGCTTTACTCACGGTTAGTCAGTTAAATAATGTGAAAGGCCGCATGGACTTGTTGGCCTGTGAGGGCAAGCCTACAGTAGTTATCGATTACGCACATACCCCTGACGCTTTGGAAAAGGCGCTTTTAGCGACCCGGCAACACGCTGACGGCGCGGTGTATTGTGTAATGGGTTGTGGGGGTGATCGTGACAAGGGAAAGAGACCTCAAATGGGTGCAGTTGCTGTACGTATAGCGGACCATGCTTTTGTGACAAGCGATAATCCTCGAACAGAGAATCCAGCAGAAATAGTAGAAGACATAGTCGCTGGAATTGCCGGCAATAACAGAATTACGGTGGAAGTAGACCGTGCGACAGCAATTGTGCAGGCGCTGAAAAAAGCGAAGCCCGCCGATTTGGTGTTGATCGCCGGTAAAGGGCATGAACCCTATCAGGAAGTAAACGGGCAGAAGTTACCGTACAGCGACTATGCCGTAGTCGAGAAGTATTTTAGTGAACACTAACGGAGATGTTTCTAATACGCATGTCTCAAATGACAAGAAGATCAGGAAGATGATTTTGGGTTTAGGAAAAACCGGCCTTTCCTGTGCGCGTTACTTTTCAACGTTGGGTGTTCCTTTCAGCGTGATGGATGCCAAGTCTCAACCTGGGTTGCTCTCTCAGCTACGTAGACTGGATCCCGAAGTTGCGTTTTCACAACTTGAAGAAGACACGAGGTTTAGTCCTCAGGAAATTGATGAACTTATCGTGAGTCCAGGAATACCCCTGTCGACTCGCTCCATTCAGCAAGCTATATCTGACGGTATTGGTGTTAATGGTGATGTGAATATATTCCTGAAACAGACTGTTGTACCAGTAGTTGGGATTACCGGCTCCAATGGTAAGAGCACTGTCACGGCCCTGCTGGGAGAAATGCTTGAAAACGCCGGTTTTAAAGTGGGTGTAGGTGGCAATATCGGTACTCCCTGTTTGGATTTGATTGATCTCGATTGTGATATTTACGTGCTGGAGCTTTCTAGCTATCAACTTGAAACCATTGCCGATGCAAAGTGTGAGTTAGCAACGGTGCTAAATCTGTCGCCGGACCATCTTGATAGATATGAGAGTGATACGGATTACTACCGAACCAAGGCAAGTATTTATTCCAACGCGAACATAGCGGTAAAAAATGATGATCTGGATTTTGATTTCTCTTTTGATGACGCCACCGAACTGATCAGTTTTAGTGGGCAACGCCCGGCTGATTCTCAAAGCTATGGTATTCGAACCGATTCCGAAGGGACTTTTCTTTGCCAGGGTAAAAGAAGGATTCTGAATTGTGACAGAATTTCGATGCGAGGCAGTCACAATGCCGAAAATGCATTGGCGGCAATTGCGATCGCTGAGCGATTGGGCGTAGCAGAAGAGGTGATTGCCGCGACCCTCGCAAGTTTCCCAGGGTTACCTCACCGTTGCGAACTAGTAGCGGAGCTAGATGGGACAACGTTTATAAATGATTCGAAGTCCACAAACCCCGGATCAACGATAGCCGCGATAAAAGGTTTTGCCGGCACAAGTGAATCACTGACTGTGCTAATTGGAGGCCAGACCAAGGACGCCAACTTCTCTGCTCTGAGAGATGCGCTGATAGATAATAAGGCAACAGTTGTTATATATGGTGAAGACGGGCGAATACTGGAACGAAGCTTTCAGGGATGTTCGGCAACACGGGTATCGACACTCGACGAGGCGCTAAAAGTTGCAGTGGCTGCAAGCACCACCGCCTCAAATACTGATCATATCGTTTTGTTTTCGCCGGCATGTGCCAGTTTTGATCAGTTCGAAAATTTCGAGGCCCGTGGTGAAAGGTTTCGTAGTCTTGTTCAGGGAATGAATTGATGAATGGGCTGGCAAACAAGGCGTTTCCTTTGGATCCATACGTGGCTGGAATCGCGTCGCTTCTCCTCTTTGCAGGTGTTCTGCTGGTTGGGTCGGCCTCAACTGAAGTTGCGGCCAGAACGTACGGCAGCTCTCTCCATCTTTTAATTAAACATGTTGTTTATCTTTGCATCAGTCTGGCAGTTGCCGCCGGTGCTCTGATGGTGCCCATTCGAGCCTGGCAACGACTGGATATGGTTTTGCTGCTGGTCAGCTTTGTCTTGTTGATAGCGGTGCTAGTTCCGGGTATCGGGCATAAGGTAAATGGTAGTACTCGCTGGATATCACTCGGATTTTTTACCGTTCAGGGCTCCGAATTTGTTAAGTTTTTTAGCGCAGTCTATATCGCCGGTTATCTGGTTAGGCGTAAGGAAGAGGTGTTAACGACGGTTTCCGCTTTTGTCCAACCTTTGGTCGTCCTTGGTTTGATGGTAGGTCTGCTTCTCATGCAGCCAGACTTTGGCGCCTCCGTAGTCATCATGGCTGCAATGATGGGAGCAATTTTTCTAGCGGGTGTGCCGTTTAGCAGGTTTTTGCCGCTGATCGCACTTGTGTTTGTTGTCACTATTGTCATTGCACAATGGCAGCCATATCGTCTAGAAAGGCTGACCACTTTTTCGAATCCATGGGATCACAAATTTGATAGTGGGTACCAATTGACTCAGGCGCTCATTGCGTTTGGACGTGGTGAATGGTTTGGGTTGGGAATGGGAAACAGCATTCAAAAGCTGTTTTTCTTACCGGAAGCTCATACAGACTTTTTGTTCTCTATTGTCGCTGAAGAATACGGCGTGCTAGGTGCCGTGCTGTTTATCTTTTTGTTCTTTTGTATGGTAATCCGCGGTATCTGGATTGGTCGTAATGCACGGCGATTGGAACTCGAGTTTCACGCGCTTCTTGCTTATGCAATCTCAATTCTTCTGGGTGTTCAGGCAACGATCAACATCGGTGTGAATATCGGCTTGTTGCCGACTAAAGGGCTAACATTGCCATTGGTAAGCTATGGAGGCAATAGTCTGATCGTTAGTTGTGTGCTGATCGCTGTGCTTCTGAGGATAGAATACGAAAGCCGGGAAGCAGCAGTGCATGCGGGAAACAGCAAGGGCATTGCTAAAAGACCCAAAGCGCAGAGAGCCAGAGCGCTTCGCTCTCCATCAGCGAAACTTGCAGGAGGAGCATCCTGATGCGACTTGCTAATGATGGAGCGTTGAAGCCCGACACGAGAGGCGGGGCAATAGACGTGCCTGAGATGAGGCGTATAAGTCTCATTCATTTTGTAGGTATCGGTGGCGCTGGTATGTGTGGCATAGCAGAAGTGCTTCTGAATCAGGGCTACAGAATCTCTGGCAGTGACATGTCTGACACCCCGGTTACACAAAGGCTAGCAGTTTTGGGTGCCGCCATTCAGATTGGCCACCATGCCCGTAACGTTGCGGGTGCTGATGTGATTGTCATTTCTTCGGCTATCCGCGATTCGAATCCCGAGTTGGTTGAGGCGAACGCAAACCGTATACCGGTTGTTCGCCGTGCAGAAATGCTGGGTGAGTTGATGAGATACAGGCATGGCATAGCAATCGCCGGGACGCACGGAAAAACGACAACCACGAGTCTTGTCGCGTCAATTTTAGGACAAGCAGGGCTAGACCCAACTTTTGTCATTGGTGGCCTTCTTAACAGTGCGGCGTCTAATGCCCGATTAGGGGCAAGCAGATACATGGTGGCAGAAGCCGATGAGAGCGATGCTTCATTCCTTCATTTACAACCGATGGTGTCGGTTCTGACGAATATTGACAGGGACCACCTCGCTAATTACGAGGGTAGTTTTGAAAAGCTGAAAACTGCTTTTCTTGAGTTCGTACATAACCTGCCGTTTTATGGCTTGCTTGTCGCCTGCTATGACGACCCTGGTGTCAAATCGATCCTGCCGGAAGTAAAGCGTTCCATGCTTACCTATGGTTTCGATCCCGAGGCTGATATTCATGCGACAAACCTGGTGCAATCCGGTGCAACGAGCAAGTTTTTGGTCACAAGAGTGGGGCACGACAAGTCGCTCGAAATATCTCTTGAGTTGCCGGGTGAGCACAACGTGCTGAATGCACTTGCTGCGATAGCGATTGCGACAGATGAAGGTGTCAATGACGCGGATATACAGCTTGGCCTATCAAGCTTTCAGGGTGTTGGACGGAGATTTGAAAATCACGGCGAATACCTGATTGATACAGCAGATAACGATTCTCGATATGTTGTTTTTGATGATTATGGTCATCACCCCAGTGAGGTAAAGGCAACAATAGAAGCTGTGAGGCAGGGTTGGCCCGCAAGTCGTCTTGTAATGATTTATCAGCCTCACAGATATACACGTACCCATGAGTTGTTTGATCAGTTTGTAGATGCGCTTTCCATGGTTGATCAGCTTGTTTTGCTGGATGTTTATGCGGCTGGTGAGTCACCGATTCCCGGCGCGACAGGAGAGGATTTGTTTAAGGCAATAAAGAGAAAAGCTAACACTGAAGTCGAATTTTTGACATCGATAGACGAAGTACCTTTGGTTCTCGACGAGATGGTGCGAGCAAACGATTTTGTGTTGACTCAGGGTGCTGGGGAGACCAGTAAGCTTGCCAAGGCATTAACAGCTCGTTGGGAATACAGGCGAACCAGAGGATGAAAAACGATAATACAAATTTTTTCAGCGGGTTAGCTGTTTCGAGACTTCAACCTGGTAAGGCATTGGGGATGTCGTTGCTGATTCTGGGGCTGTTAGCCACGATTATTTTTCAGAACAGGGAAACTGGTTTGGAAATAGAGCAGCTCGCGGTGCACGGCGAAGTAGATCAGGCACAGAGAAAAGCTATTTATGAGTTTGTTAAAAAGCAGGAAAAGCAGTTTTTTGATATTGATGACGTGAAAACCGGGATCGAGTCCATTGGCTGGGTGCACCATGTGAATGTTCTACAAATTTGGCCTGATAAGCTGAGCATTGAAGTTGTCAGGGAGCAGCCAATCGCATATTGGAACGATGATGCGTTCATCAACGTCGAAGGTAAGGTTTTCGAGTCGGTGCACGAAGTGGGCGGCGCCCTGGCGCAATTGCGGGGTCCCGTTGGGTCTGAAGCCCAAGTGATGAAACAGTATCAGCAACTCACTATGGCAATGTCACCCGTTGATCAAACTATCGAAGTGCTGACACTCGATGAGCGGGGGTCTTGGCAGTTTACCAATCAACATGATATTCGGGTTCTGCTCGGGAAAAATGACATCATGGAGAGAGTTCATCGATTTGTTTTAATCAGTGCAAGCACCGGTTTTGCAACAAGTATGGAATTCGTACGGCAGGTTGATACCCGTTACTCCAATGGAATTGCGGTCGAATGGAAAGATGATTTTGAGGCGCGAGGTATTGCTACTGCGTTCAATACGCAAAGAGAGCTAAAGCTATGACGATAACAGGAAACAGAATGGTCGTTGGACTTGATATCGGTACGTCCAAAGTCGTTTGCATTGTAGGTGAAGTGTCTCCTGAAGGGGATGTTGAGATTATCGGTATTGGCAGTCACCCTTCGCGAGGCTTGAAGAAGGGTGTCGTGGTTAATATTGAATCAACGGTGCAGTCTATTCAGAGGTCAGTTGAAGAAGCCGAGCTAATGGCTGGCTGTGAAATTCGTGGAGTATATGCAGGAATCGCAGGTAGCCACATTCGCAGTCTGAACTCGCACGGTATTGTCGCGATAAGAGATAGGGAAGTTTTTCTACCAGACATCGATCGGGTCATTGATGCCGCAAGGGCTGTCGCGATTCCTGCTGATCAAAAAATCTTGCACATATTGCCTCAAGAGTTTGTCATCGATTCACAAGAAGGCGTAAAAGAACCGCTTGGCATGTCCGGCGTTCGACTGGAAGCAAAGGTTCACCTGGTGACCTGTGCGGTAAATGCTGCGCAAAATATTGAGAAGTGTATCCGCAGATGTGGCTTGGAGGTCGAGGATATTGTTCTTGAGCAGGTGGCATCAGGATATGCGGTTCTCACCGAAGACGAAAAAGATCTTGGCGTTTGCCTCGTCGACATCGGTGGTGGCACGACAGATATAGCGATTTTTACGGATGGCGCGATCAAGCATACCGCAGTCATACCCATTGCGGGCGATCAAGTTACAAACGATATTGCGATGGCGCTAAGAACACCCACGCAAAACGCCGAAGAAATAAAAATCAAATACGCCTGCGCTCTTGCATCCCTTGCAGGAGAGAACGAGACAATCAAAGTGCCTAGTGTAGGCGAACGAAACGATAGAGACCTGTCCCGGCAGGCGCTTGCCGAGGTGGTGGAGCCGCGTTATGACGAGCTTTTCACGCTTGTTCAAGCTGAGTTGAGGCGAAGCGGATTCGAGGATCTTGTTGCTGCGGGGATCGTTTTGACCGGCGGTACTTCAAAAATGGAAGGCGTTGTCGAGTTAGCAGAAGAAATATTTCATATGCCTGTGAGCATCGGTAAACCGCAAGGTATTACAGGGCTAATCGATATTGTTAGGAATCCTATTTATTCGACGGCGGTTGGTTTGCTGCTGTATGGCAGCGAAACTCAGACGGAATCGATTTCCAGACCACAGGAAGAAGGCGCGACCAAATTCACTGACAAAGTGAAAAAGTGGTTTATGAAAAATTACTAGTAACAACAAGAAAAGATCTGGTGCTGAAATCGATATTGATGCACGTTGATTTTGATGTAGAACAAGAGCTCTAGTGCTTGTAGATAATGAAGTAAAACCTGGGAGGGTTGATAATGTTTAAACTTGTAGATAGCGAGCCACAAAGTGCGGTTATCAAAGTCGTCGGAGTGGGTGGAGGCGGCGGTAACGCTGTTGAGCACATGGTGCGGCAGGATGTTACGGGTGTTGATTTCATCTGTGCTAACACGGACGCGCAGGCGCTTCATAACCTGTCGGCTCAAACAAGATTGCAACTTGGTGAGAATATCACCAAAGGGCTTGGTGCTGGCGCGAATCCTGATATGGGTAAGGAAGCTGCGCTTGAAGATAAGGACAGAATAGCCGAAGCGCTCAATGGTGCCGACATGGTGTTCATTACTGCTGGTATGGGTGGTGGAACGGGCACGGGTGCCGCGCCGATAGTCGCGGAAATTGCCCGCGGCATGAATATTCTGACGGTTGCTGTTGTGACTAAGCCCTTTGTGTTCGAAGGCAAGAAGCGCATGGCATTGGCTGAAGCTGGTATAGCAGAACTGTCACGCCATGTTGACTCACTCATTACAATTCCCAATGAGAAACTGCTCTCAATTATGGGGTCCGATGCGCCGTTGTTACAGGCTTTCGGAAATGTCGATGATGTACTTTTGGGCGCGGTCCAGGGTATTGCCGATCTGATTATCAGACCGGGCATGATTAATGTTGACTTTGCTGATGTCAGAACCGTTATGTCGGAGATGGGTATGGCAATGATGGGTAGCGGTAAGGCGAGCGGTGATTGCCGAGCGCGAGATGCAGCAGAGGCTGCTATCCACAGTCCGTTACTCGACGATGTTGACTTCAATGGTGCCAGAGGCATTTTGGTGAATATTGCCGCAGGCATTGATATTTCACTTGGTGAGTTCGCCGAAGTTGGATCGACGGTTGAAGAATTTGCCTCCGAAAATGCAACGGTCGTTGTTGGTACTGTTATTGATCCGGAAATGGGGGATGAATTGCGGGTAACAGTGGTAGCAACGGGTTTAGGTAGACCTGAGCTTGAGGTCCCACGAACAATTGTTGATAACACTAAGAAGAAAGTTGCCGGAGATGGCGCTGTCGACTACAGTGATTTCGATAAGCCAACGGCATTGCGAAAAGCAGCGATAGAAGGCCGAGCCGAGCAGGCCCTCGATTCTGAAAAGGATCTGGATTATCTCGATATTCCAGCATTCCTGCGGAGTCAGGCTGACTAGAAGGAGCGATTCTACGTAGTTAGGTAAAAAGTGACGTGTTATTGAAACTATTCGGATAATTTGGGGTCATAAGTTGATCACCGTTGATGTCCGGTACCTGCTTAGCGTGTACAGACATCACTTGATGTGTGCCAGTACTCGCCCCAGATGTATTTGTCTGGAGTAAAGATAGGCTTTTTGGTAACATTCGCGCCGCTTTTTCTGGAACCTGCAGCAGGACAACAACAAGAATAATGATCTATCAAAGAACGTTGAGAAATGTCATCCGGGCAACCGGAATCGGTCTACATACCGGTGAGAAAGTATATTTAACCCTCCGACCTGCACCTGTCGATACTGGTGTCGTATTTGTCAGGATTGATCTTGATGAGGCGATCGAAATACCAGCATTAACAGAATATGTAGGTGATACGACTCTGGCAACAACGATCACGAAGGACAATCACGGCATTTCGACGATCGAGCATCTAATGGCCGCTTTTAGTGGGCTGGGTATTGATAATGCCTATGTCGAGGTCAGTGGTCCGGAAATGCCGATTATGGACGGTAGTGCTGCTACTTTTGTGTTCCTCATCCAGTCTGCGGGTATCGAAAATCAGTCTGCGCATAAAAAGTTTTTGAGAATAAAAAAGAAGATTGAGGTCTGTGATCCAGTAGCAGGCGCCTGGTCGGCAAAAATAGAGCCTTTCGATGGATTTAAGGTGAACCACACTATTGTGTACGACAACCCTGTCATCAAGGAACAGCGTGCGAGCATCAATTTTTCAACTACCTCCTTCGTCAAAGAAGTCAGTCGCGCCCGAACATTTGGTTTGATGCAAGATTTTGAACATCTGCGCGAGCGCAACCTCGCCCAGGGTGGGAGCATGGATAATGCCGTGGTTGTAGACGAATTCAGAGTGCTTAATGATGATGGTCTTCGTCACGAGGACGAATTCGTCAGACACAAGATCCTCGATGCTATTGGCGATCTTTATGTCTTGGGACACAGTATCATTGGTGAGTTCACTGGCCACAAGTCAGGCCACACAAGTAATCATGCGCTCCGAAGAGCGCTCTTGGAGGAGGTAGATGCCTGGGATATCGTGACGTTTGATAAACCTGAAAAACTACCAATGTCCTACGCCACGCCTGTTCTGGCTGAATAGAGACCAAAAGTCGCCAAAATAACGACTGAAATCAAGCGTCAAACAAGTTTTACGTCTCACCGCGTCTGGAAAGCCTAATTAGCGCTTTGCGCAGAGGTTCATCTTCTATATATTGAGCGGTTTCAGCGATAAGACGCGCGGTCTCCGGAGACGGAGCAATGGCGGACCTTTTGGGCGC
>ENA-UZXC01008185-UZXC01008185.1-metagenome-genome-assembly--contig:-Day-2-25m-contig-8185_pt1 | contig 14611 bp, 10 predicted proteins | sample MGYA00260340_ERZ794900 | MGnify/ENA metagenome assembly ERZ794900 | reverse complement strand
CAAAGTTTTAAAGCTTTGGAGTATGTAATCATTTTTACTTCCTCATTTTCAACATCATCTAGCTTGATTCCTAATGAATTTAAATTGCTAATCTCCAATGTCGAAGTCCCTTTTGCCCATTTGGGATATTTCAATAAACTACTACTTTTCACTTTATACAATAAAACATCTGCATTTTTAATTCCGACAGCAAATTGAAAAGGTTGTATATTTAAATTATCTGCATAATTGTTCTTCAACTGACTATAGTATTCTTGAATTGGCTCAAAACAATATCCTACTAAATTCAATTCCTTAGTTAGTGGGTAAATAGGATCAAAAGAAACTCCATCATTTGCTCCAATTTGAAGAAATGTGGGATTTTCATATGGCAATCCCCTTGCCAGTTCAGCAAGTGTTATATGTAAATCTATTTTGGTTTTATATCTAAAAAAATATTTAAATAAAGACGAGTGTTTGGGGGTTAATTCAACAGGTGTCCTTCTTAATAGAGTATTTAATAAAGCTAATTTCCCCATGATTATGTTTGTTTATAAGAAATGGTTCGCTGCTCAATTCGTTTTTCGTAGTCAACTCCCTTAAAAATTCTATTTATAAATATAGAAGGTGTATGTATTTCATTTGGATTTAACTCTCCAGGCTCAACCAATTCTTCAACCTCAGCTATGGTAATTTTACCTGCCATTGCCATCATTGGATTAAAATTTCGTGCGGTTGCTTTAAATACCAAATTCCCATCGGTGTCACCCTTCCAAGCTTTAACAATGGCATAATCTGAGTCAAAAGCTTTTTCCATAATGTACTTTTTACCTTTAAACTCCCTCACCTCTTTACCTTCTGCCACTTCTGTTCCATAACCAGCAGGGGTAAAGAAAGCTGGAATACCCGCTCCTGCTGCCCTACATCTTTCAGCTAAAGTTCCTTGCGGAATAAGTTCAACTTCCAATTCCCCACTCAAAAGTTGTCGTTCAAACTCTTCATTTTCTCCTACATAAGAAGACACCATTTTTTTAACCTGTTTTCCTTGCAACATTAACCCGATTCCAAAGTCATCTACCCCTGCATTATTGAAAATACACGTCAATTGTTTAACTTTAGATTTGACCAACGCATTTATTGAGTTTTCGGGAATGCCGCACAATCCGAAACCACCTAGCATAAGCGTCATTCCGTCAGAAATACCTTTGATAGCCTCTTCGGCATTTTGCACTACTTTATTCATACTTTATCATACGAAGTTAAAATTTCCCAGAATAGGAAAAAATTTTCCTTAAAATTATACATAATCGTGCAATATCAAATAAGAAGGTGCGGTTTTAACAATCGTTATCAGTTATTTTTGAGTTTTAAAGAATGATGCATTTCAAAAAAACTTACCTACTGCTTTTTTTTACTTGTCTTTCCTATATCTCGTTTGCTCAATTTGGAAATGAATGGATTAACTACGATTTGACTTATTATAAGTTTCAGATAGGTGAAGAAGGCATCTATAAGGTAACCTATGAAACCTTAGATTCTTTGGGATTACCGGTTACCACTCTAAACCCAAGCAACATACAACTATATGCAAAAGGTGAGGAAGTTGCCATTTATGTTTCGGGTGAAGCAGATAACTCTTTCGATCCTGGAGATTTTATAGAGTTTTATGCAATAGGAAATGATGGATGGTTGGATAAAATCCTTTATAAAAATTCTCACGAACAAACTAACCCAAATTACAGTCTATACCAAGATAGTTTACCGTATTTTTTGACTTGGGAAACGAGTACAACAGGTATTCGTATGGAACAAAAAACTAACACAATAACTAGTTCAAAAACAGACAGTTTCTATCTGGAAACAAAATACTTTAACTACAGCAGTAACTTCTACTTAGGTATTCCAAACAATAATGACCCTCTGAGTTCTTACTCTACGTTCGTCGAAGGCAAAGGATTTCATAAATGGATTTGGAGTCACTTGTCAAAAACGCCAATTGAACTGCCAGATTTTTTCGCAAACGGACCTGACACAAAAATCAAATTTAAGGCATATTCGGCAACACATAATACCTCAGCCATAATAAATGGTTTTAATCATGATTTTACAATTTCACTTAACAAAACAGACAACAAGGTTTATAGCAGAAAAACACTTGGACATGCACTTATAAATGATTCAATTTTCATAAATTCTCAAGATTTGTCAAACATCATTAACTTGTATATAGGAGACAACACATTCTCAAGTAGTGGAATAAATTTAACATATATTATTGCTGAGTACCCAAGAAAGTATGACTTAAAAAATCAAGATTTTAAAGTACTAAAAACAAGTGTAAAAAATAGTTTACTAAAGTTTTCCAATTGTGCATGGAACAAAGGTTTAGTATACGACTTAGCTAAAAAAACACGATCACTAGTAGAGATCGTAGCTGACACATTAGCCTTTGACCTACTATCTGCAGGTCAATCTGACATTGTATTATGTAATCCATCTAGAGTTAAACTACTTACAACCGATAATTTTCATTCTCCACTTAAGTTCACATCTTCAAATGAAAGCAACACTAGTTATTTAATTATTTCAAATAAGAAATTAGAATCAGGAGCTAATAGCTATAAAAGCTATAGGTCTAGCTCAACAGGAGGTAATTTCAATACTGAACTTATTTTCATGCAGAATATCTATAATGAATTTTCATTTGGAATTGAACATCCCTTAGGCCTAAAAAGGTATATAGATAAAACAAGATCCGAGAACCCAACGTTACAACATATTCTTCTTTTAGGAAAAGGCCAAGGATTAGATAGGATTAGAAATAATTCAACTCTCAGAATAGAATACAACTTAGTACCTATGATTGGGCATCCTGCAAGTGACAATTTGTACGTCTCTGACCTAGACAATACGGATTTAAGTATAAAAACTAGTATTGGAAGAATTCCGGCAAAAAGTAATGAGCAAATTGCTTCATATCTTGCAAAACTTAGAGATTTTGAGTCCTTAAAAGGTAAAACTGGACAATGGAGGAAGAGCATGATACAACTAAGCGGCGGGAGTTCATTATCTGAGATAAATCAATTTAAATCATATCTAACTTCTTATTACAACATCGCCAAAGATTCTTTTCTTGGTGCGAGTAGAATAGTGTTTGCAAAGGATGATGACATTCCAATTCAAACAAGTTTAGAGCAAGAAATACAAGGAGAAATTAACACAGGAAGTGTTGTTTTAAACTACTTTGGACACGGAGCTGCTCAAGCGTTGGAGCTTAGCATAGGTAGTGTCTCCACACTTAACCAATCATCTATAAACTCGCCTTTATACATATTTAATGGGTGTGCTTTAGGAATAACCTATGAACAATCGTCTCTTTGTGAAGAATTTCTTTTTGCTGAATCAAAAGGACCTCTAGGCTGGATAGCAAGTACAAACTTTGGTTATTCAAATTCGCTATTCGCACATACCATGGAAATTACCAAAAGCTTATTTCAAAGAAAGTACGGTGAAGGAGTTGGGTCCGCCCTCAAGGATGCTTTAGATTTTTACAATTACCCTAGTAATATTCTATCAACATTGCAGGCCAGACAACTTAATTATCTAGGAGATCCAGCTCTAGTTGTTACACCAATTAATAAACCAGACTATACTCCAATAAAAGTCGCAAGCAATTATGATTACAGTTTGGAGGAAAATCAGTTTGTTTTAGAACTTGAGAATTTAGGCAAGTACACTTCAGATACTCTAAAGGTGATTTTGCAACTATCTAGTAGTGACGGTACTCTTTTACTATCAAAAATTCATAGTGTAAGTGGATTTGCATCAAATAAAAACATAGAATTCTTAGTAGAAAAAGACCTTTTAGAGAATTTAGTAAAAATAAACATTATTGTCGACTCTGACAATAGTATTGAAGAATACGGAATATTAGGAGAAACAAATAACCAGTTAGAAGAGGAAATTTATTTTGAGAACAATAACGTTAAAATATTAGCACCAAAATTGGATGATATAATTACAGATAATGACTTAGAATTAAAATTTGATTTTGGTTTCAATTCAACCGAATTAAAAAGTTTGATTTTTGAAATCGACACAACAAAATATTTCAGTTCAATTTTGCTTACCAGCAAGATTACTGGTAAAAATTCTATTCTTAGTAAAAAGATTAAAATACCTTTCTATGATAAAACAGACTTTTATATAAGGTATAAATTAGAAAACACTTCAGAATGGCAATCTTCATCGTTCGCATTAATTTTAGGCGACTCTCCAGGTAAATCTCAAGGGGATTTCCAAAAATTTACGAATTTTGAGACAAGTTTCTTAAACACTGATACCTTATCAAAAAAATTTTTATTCGCAAATGGACAAGCTGTTAACTATACAATACAATGCACAGGAAGTGACCGTGGTAGGTATAGCCATAGACGATTCTATAAAAATCAAGAAGTTCTAATTTGGGATTGGTGGCCTCCCAATGGCGTATTCATTATCCCTATAAACCCAAAAACAGGAGATAGATATTCCGAAGAATACAACACTTTTAACATGACATTTGTCTCCACTTGGGGTAAAACACCAAGTTATGGGATGAAGTATTTTATTGATGGTCAAAAGTGTGGTATATACAACTATAACACTAATGATTCCATTCTTCAAGATTCCTTCGTTTCTTTTCTCAATCGGATTCCTGAAGGATATCATATCCTTTTTATGAATTCTTACAACTGTGACTTGACACTTCTAAAAGAAAATGTTTGGACAGCCTTAGGTGCTTTTGGTATTGAAAAATTAAGAAGAATTGACAAAGGTGAACCATTTGCAGTATTCGCAAGAAAAGGATTAGCCATTGGAAATGCTATTGAGCACCTTCCTGATTATAGTAATCAAGTAACTCCTCCCACTGAACAAGAAATCTTCAAGCAACAAGGTTTAACAGAAGCTTCTAGTTCAGGCAGCTTCACTTCTAACATTATTGGTCCTGTGGCAAAGTGGCATAAATTATCTCTTAATTTTAAAGATGTTACATCTAATGATTCATTTAGCACTAATATATACTGTAGCAACGATCAATCAAATTGGCAAAAAATTATAACATCGAACAATAAAAAGATAGTAGACTTAGAGTCAATTGACCATTCTATTTATCCTTATCTTAAATTTAAAGTCTCATTATTTGATGATGATGATAGAAGTCCAATAACTCTTAAGAGGTGGAAAATAAATTATCAAACTTTACCTGATGGAATAATAAGTTTAAGTAATAGTCAAGTAATTTCTGACAGTGCTATAGAACAAGGGGAACACATAATTCTTCAATATAATATATCTAATGTTAGTAATACTAAGTTAGACTCAGCTTATATTGTTTCTTACATAAGGGATGAGAATGGAGATTTAGACACCTTTGCAACTAAGAAAAGAGAAATATCAGAAAATGACATAATCACAATTACTGATACACTTAATACAAAAAGCTTACAAGGTGAAGTAGATTTCTATTCCGTATATAATTTCAACAAAGGTGTTTTAGAGTCAGATTACAATAACAACACCTATTTTACAAAATTTCAGATAAACTCAGAAAATAAGAATCCACTTTTAGATATCACATTTGATGGTAGACATCTAATAAATAATGAAACAATATCTCCTTCATCCAATATAGAAATTTCATTACGAGATGAAAATGAACACCTATTACTTGATGATATAAAAGTACTTAACTTTAGTATTTACAAAAAAACTGACAATATATTCATTGAACTAGACAGTAACAAATACGGTTATCTATTTCTACCTTCTCAAAACCTGAAAGAAAACACGGCTAGAATCAAAATAGCTTTAATTAATCTTGAAGATGGAGATTATAAAATTGAAGCAAATGGCGTGGATAAATCTGGAAACAAAGCAAGTATAGAGGACTTATCTTATCTTTTTAAAGTAATAAATGAAAGTTCTGTATCAAATATTTATCCATATCCAAATCCATTCACAACTCAAACACAATTTGTATTTTCTCTAACTGGTCAAAATATCCCAGATTACTTTATTATCAACATTTTCAACATATCCGGCAAGCTGGTGAAGTCAATAAATCTCGGAGAATTAGAAAATTTGCACATTGGAAATAATATAACCAAATACTCTTGGGATGGCTCAGACAATTATGGAGACAAATTGGCAAATGGCCTGTACTTATATAATGTAAAGATAGCAGTAGATGGAAAACAAATACTTCCACAAGATTCGCAAAGTGATAAAATGTTCAAACAACAACTTGGGAAAATCTATATCCTTAGGTAATAACTAGCTAAAGTATCCTTAAAAACATATACTTTATAAACGAAAAAAGCAACTTCTTTTTTTGGTTTGGTCGAAAATTCATCACGAAATACTTATAATATAATTCATAGTTAGAAGTACTAATTATTTCATTCGATTCAGCTAAATGAAATGTATTTCCTGGTATATTGAACCAAATATTATTAAAATTACAAGCAATATCATTTCCAAAATCGCATATAGAATGTTCACACCTTTTTATGGTTAAACAATACTTTTTATTTTGATATTTTGACTTTAAACCAAACAAATCTACCGTAAAGTCATTTCCGATTTTATCAAAGCACTCTCCTTTAAAGTGATAAGGTAAAAGCTCAAAAAAAACATCAAATTCAAAGAAACTACTCGAATTAGTTCCGATAAAACTTTCATAGTCAATTTCATTTGAAACCAAGTTAGAATTTAATGGAGCCCCTGAACTTTCATTTAAATGAGTTCCTACATTTCCTAGGTGAATTGAATAATTACAATTAGGATAAATGTAGTATAAATTATGTTTTATACAATACAACACTAACTCATATTTCCAAGATGAACCTCTGTTCCATGCCTCTATATCTTTTGGAAGATCAATGGACTTTGAAAAGTTTGTAATTCTATAATTAACTAATGAAATCGAAAACTTCATCCAATATTTCCGCTTAATAATCGAACCCCAAGAGCACGGAAATTGCACCTTCGACAAAAGAAATTCACCACTCAAATTTCTAGCCCAATTATTCCAAGGGTTGCTTGTTTGAGCGTATAAACTTAAGCCAAAAACTGAATGGTCATCCTGCACAACACTAATGATCTGCTCAATATAATTAAAGGCAAATGGGCTCAATAATAAATCGTCTTCGAGTAGTAGTATCTCGTCAAAGCTAAAATTATTAAAGGCATCATTAACTGAATCTATAACATTTACTTTTAGACCTAGTTGTTTAGTACGAAAAATAAAATTTAAATTTAATTTAACATACTTGTCCTTTAAGCTATTAACATCATTAAGAATTACACCTTCCTCATCGTAATCAACATAAATTAGAAACGTACCTTTAATATTATTATTTTTTTGACAACATAACGAATCAAATAACATCTCTAATAGATCTAGCCTATTAAAGGCTATTATTACTACACCAATGTGAATCTCTTTCATTTTAAAGCATTCCGTAATTTATAATAAAGAGTACTAAATGACATCACTAGATGCTTTAAAGATAAAAGTAAAGCTACCTTGAAAGTATACTTTTTAAGATTTCTAATAAACTCTAGAGGAAATCTGAATAATGACTTAATTAAGTTTAGTATAGTTTTTAAAATTGATATTTTATTGTAAACTATATTATTAGACCTTCCTTTACTCCAAAAAGAAAATATAAATTCTCGTATAGTTGAGTGATGAGAGCGATGAAACATCTTGATAGATGGATCATAAAAAACAGGTAACTCTTGATTTAGTAATTTTTCAACAACCATAGTATCCTCACCATACATAATTTTTTCACCTTTCATTCCAAGATTCACATCAAATCCTCCAATTTTATTTAGTTCATCTATCTTAACTAAAGTTATTCCACCTTTAGCAAAATGACTTTTTCTAACTTCACATATTTTATCAGAGGGATGGTTTGTGATAAATAAATCCTCATGTATCCAAGTAGGTACATAATCACTCCATTTTAATACTTTACCAAATACCAAAGCAAACTTATCGTCTTCAAGCCACTTTATACATTGTGTAACAACATCTTCAGCTGGATAGCAGTCATCATCTAGAAACAAAGCATATGGTGTTTCGCAGCAGTTTAAAGCCTTATTCCTTGCAAAGGATAAACCTAATCTATCTTCTTTTATTACTTTAATAATTAAGCCTAGATTTTGACATAACTTATTTACTCTAGTAAATGTAATATCATTATTATTATTATCAATGACTAGTATATTAACAAGGTGCATATTTTCGAGATTCAAATATTGTCTTAATGAGGTTAACAATACATCAGGTCTGTTGTAGGTAGGAATTACTAGAGTTATTTTTTTCAAAGCTCAAATAAATGTTTGCTAACTTTAAATTACAAATACACTTGCAAGACTTTGTATGACCATACTAAAGTCAAAAATAAAGATATAAACGAAGTTAGTTCTAAAAATCTTTATTGACTCAAACTTTATTTTATTTGAGAAGAACAATGTAAGATCCCCCCAAAAAACTATTAAAATTAGAAAAAAAGAATTAAAAAACAAGACATATAAACATGAAAGATGTACTATCACTTTTTAAGCTATTTAGGGATTACTGACAAACTAGACTGTTATTGATAACAACAGTCTAGTTTAGTCCAATATTTTGGTAGTATTATCAAAAAAGGATGATAGTTTCAAAGCTATTTTTTCAGTGAAACTATAATTCTCTGCATTAGTTCAGTCAGGAAGAAACTATTGGAAAAATTTGTTTTAAAATAGAAATTTCATCTTTACGAAGTATAAAGAATATATTGCAAAAAAGTAAGAATAACAACAGCGAATACAAAAGAAACTTTTTTATGATACCTAAAAAAATACATTATTGTTGGTACGGGGGTAAAGCAAAGCCTGAGATAGTTCGAAAATGTATAGATTCATGGAAAAGATTCAATCCTGATTATCAAATCAAAGAATGGAACGAATCAAATTCACCTAAACACTCCATAATCACTTCTAATCTAAATAAGGGAATATGGGCATTTGCAAGTGATTACACCAGACTTTTTGCAATCTATGAAGAAGGAGGATTTTACCTTGATACAGACATTCTACTTGTTAAAGGTTTAGATAATTTACGGAACAACACTTGCATATTAGCATTTGAATCGATAAAATGGGTCAACAACGGTTTTTGTGCGGCGATACCAAAACACTACTTTTTTAAAATGTGTATGAAGGAACTTTCTAGCAAAGGACACTCAAGAATTAAACCTTATACTTCTCCTCACTTAACAACTAATATGCTTAAGAAGATAAAACCCACTTTTGTTTATAAAACTCAACATTTTAGGGATATTCTTGTCCTTAACTTAGAATTCTTTTTCCCATATAATAGATTTCAAACTAAGGATATGAAGATAGATCAACTCATAGGTATGCTTAATAGCACATCCTATGGGATACACCTTTTCTTACATTCTTGGAAAGACTCCTCTCAAAATTATAATACAGTGGAGAAATTGATACTTTTAACAAAAAAAGTAAAATTTAAATTAAACAAAATAATAAGAACAATTTAGATCTAAATAGAATGAATCTAGACCTCATTATAATTAGAATAAACGGAGAAAGGAAACTTAATTAACTACCTTAACAAAACATCGCTAAATTTATGGTTATTTTTTAATTTAATGATCTAAAAGTAATTCGGTCTTCTTTTTAGAAAGAAGTAGAATTTGGGATGCCGATATAATAAATAGTCAATTTATATTTGCAACAATGAATTCTTTTATTTTGCTATTAGTTTCAAAAAATCACTTCCTATGATTCTAATTAAACCTATTGGTGGTTTAGCTAATAGAATGAGAGTAGTTGCATCGGCATTATGGCTTAGTAATATTACAAAAAATACAGTAAAACTTATTTGGAATATAAACGAAGAACTTTATTGTGAGTTTAACGATTTATTTAGACCAATTGATAATATAGAATTAAATGAAAACATAAAATACAATTACATTAGACAGTATAGCCCAAAATACAAGTTAAAACATCTAGCTGCTTCAACTTTCAATAAATTAATAAATGTAGATTTTTGTATAACAGAATCGTTCTTTCTTAGTCAAGCTATAAACCACGAAAAGCAACTAATAAAAATGGCAAAAAATTATAATAAAACATTTATCGAGACTTGCCAACAATTTGGAGATAGTGATATTTTTTTATCGAAATTTGTTCCAAAAAAAGATTTGCAAAAAATAATTAACATCCAAACAAGTATGTTTTCGGACAATACTATTGGCCTGCATATACGTCGTCAAGATAATATAATATCAACAACAGAAAGTCCTTTGGAGTTATTTATTAACAGGGTTAGATTGGAAATAAAAAAGAATAAACACACTACTTTTTATCTATCCACAGATGACCTAGCTACCGAGCATAAACTAACAGCTTTATTTGGAGAAAGAATTTTAACCCGTAAAAAACAATTAGATAGAATTTCGTCTAATGGAATTAAAGATGCATTAGTAGATATGTTTTGTTTATCCAACACAAAATACATTTATGGATCCTATTGGAGTTCGTTTTCAGACGTTTCTGCAAGATTAGGTAAAATTAACTGTTTAGTCTTGAAGAAATAAAAAATGAATTGACCTCCAAGTATTTCTGCAAATTATGCGTGGATAATATATAGTAACAATTAAGATTGACTTTGTCAAAAGTTTAAATATTCGAATGAAACTTTTAGATGTCTTTAAACAATAACGACCTCATAGCAAGGTGCCTTAATGTTCTTTGTTGTTGAATTTTTAATTTTCTAAAAACCTGAGTTCGATTACAAATTAAATACTGTTTGTTATGCTGTTGGAATTTGCTTTGTTGTTGGAATTCGTTAAAATTGAATTCTTTTTTCTACTTTCTAACAGTACTATTTTTGGGGAATCTTACAGAGATTCAATCAATATCTTGATGAGTAACTACGCCAACTTGTAAGTATTTTAGATAAGATTTTGGGATACCCTCTTTATGTGCAAGAACAGACAATACAGCTTGATCTTGACGGTGATTGTGTTTACCACTTCCAACTGGGGCAATACATCTCTTAACTAGGGCACAGTTGCTCCATTTATTAACTAGACTTACCACACTAAGGTTGTTGTAGTATGCACTTACAAAACCTGCTGTCAAGTTTCTTTTGTCAAGAATATCATTCGCAGCGTCTAAATATTCTAGCGTTCCAGGGTGTGTCCAATCCTTAATTGTACCAAATGAATAAGGAGAATAAAGGCCACAAAATTTGGTAATTTTTCGTAATTTCTTTAAAGGTTCTGTGACAATATTTCCAGCATCCATCCAGCATACAATACCTTTATTTTCCATTAGTACTTCTCTAAATATCACAGGTTTCCAGGCATACTCACCTGCATTTATTTTTATATTGAAATATGCAGGGTATAACGAATAGTCGAAGGTTCTTAAATCTATTTTTTTAAAATTATTAAGAAGAAAACTTCTTTCCGAGTAATTAAAACCTAAATCATAAACAATAATTTTAGTTTGATCTCTACAATGAATAGACAAACTAAATAACATTTGACAAAGGCTTTTAAAGTGAGAACTATCACTTCCTGTAACTACAACAAAATTCTTCTCATCTGAAATTAAGTAAAGTAATGTACTTAAAACATTATGCACTAATATTCTTAACCTTTTCTTTTTGCAAATCATGACTAAACTACTTTGATTTTTTGACGAGAATATACATTATCACGGAGTAATCCAATATTAAATTCTATTGTAAAGTTAAGGATTTAACAAGTATAAAATAGGTGAAAAATGACACTTTAACACGAATACCTAGTGGTTTATAAACTGATTTAATTAAAAACACTTAACACTAACTTGCTAATAATGCAAGCTTCTCACAGAATAATACCAATTCAGTCAATTTCTATTTCACGTATTTGGTTTAATTCCCAATCAAATTCAACAATAGTATCATTTTCATCTATTTCTCTCACAATTTCTCCGCACCAATTAACTATTTGTTTCTCTCCTTTATCATAAAACTCTATGCCTGGATATAAAGCTGATAAAGCACTACTAAAATAAGCACAAGAATAATCCATATTACATTTATACAAGCTTGAATACTTATCGTAATACCCATTTCCTCTAATTAAGTTATTGCTCTTATATTTAATTAAGTTTTTTTCATTATTCATAAGAGAATTATCAACCACATTCATCTTGTAACCTAAATACAAAAAGCAAGCTAATGATCCTAAAAATATTAAGCTTCGTAATCTTTTTACATTCTTAATACTTGCACGAACAATTACAATACTATTAATTAAAAGTAAAGGGTATAGTTGCACAAAATATGAACTTTTTGAATGGTGTTTACTAAAAACAACTACTAAAAACACTAAACTTATAAGGTAAAAATTGATTATCCTAAAAAATCTATTGTCGTATTCACTCTTCTGAAAATTAAGTATAATTACAGAAACAATAGAAATAACTATCTGTATAGCACTTGTTTTAAAACAGTATATTAATTGATTTTGATAATATGCTAAACTAAACTCGTTTTGGGAATCTCCAAACATTCCACCATACGCACCGTGCCCTAATATTATTTGCTTTATAAAACTATAGGTCTCATTGAATTTCCCCAAAATTGGGATAGTAAAAATAATAAAGATCAAACACGACATTGCAGTTATCTGCAGTAAGTTCTTTACCTTCATTTTAGGAATGATTAACAAGAAAGGCACAAGAGTTAAAAAAACTAGTTTCGAAGCTGTACCAACTCCAATGGCTATTGCAAAAATAGCCACATGACCTAAACTTAAATTACTCTTGGTAAATGAAAGTTGAATAAATAAGCCTGTAAATAAAAATGAACTAATTATTAGGACTGGTTGTGCAGATATTGCTGAGCTTCCAGAGATTATTGGAGTAAATATTAAGAAAACAAGAATCGCTAAACTAAATTCTTTGTTTCTAAAATACCTACTAGATTTTTTAAGAAACACCAAAAGCCCAATGTTTACAAGCAATATTAATAGTAGCCTTTGAGCCATAATATAAATTTTGGGATTTCTTATCACATCTTCTACAATAGAACCTATTTGTCCATTAAAACTTAACTTCAACCAATAAACACCGGTATAAACAAAAGCTCCTAGCATTTGCATTGTAGTCCCTGGATGATCAATATGACAAGGTGATTCACCTTCTATTATTAAAAGACTATTTAAAACATATGCTACTTCTGGATCTGAACCCGGAAACTCATATACATTCCCCCACCTTGTTGCAAAAAGCAAACATTCAATAATAAAAATAAAAACGACTATCCAAATCGAATTTCTATAATACCACGCCGTTATTTTACTTTTATCCATAATAATGCACAAAGCTAAGCTGTCCTTCTTTATTGCTCAACCTAGAGTAGCTCCTTCTCACTGCTTAGGTTTCTTGCTCTTAAAACCAGTAACAAAGCATATTTAATTCCTATCTTAAATCCAATCATATTTTATTAACTAATCGCCGTAGAATGGTGCCTCTTTCATTAATTACGGATGCACTTAACGGTACACTAACAGTCTTCTTTTTGGAAACACTATTTTGGCTACAAATAAGAGTATCCATAAAGAACTTATCAGTATATTAAATAAAGAAGGACTTTAATTCTCTTCTTCTATCACAAACACATCTTCGTTATCTTTTTTAAAGAAGTAGTTCTCTCTAGCATATTGCTCAAGCATGTCATCGTTAGAAAATAACTCTTCTTTTTGCTTTGTCATTTCCTCAATTTCCTGAGCTAAAAATGCCTCTTGCTTTTTAAGATCTTTTAATTCATTGTACTGTTTGTACATAAAAACTGCACTGTTTGAATCGAAAAAAACCACCCAAACAAGGAATAATACAATTGATATAGAATACTTATTATTCTTTATTTTGAGCAACATTTACAGCAAAATTAAGATGCAATAATTCTATTTGTCTAACACAGAATAATAGTTGTATGTATTACCATACAGAATTAGACGAAGACTCCCAATCTCCTCTTAGAGTTAACACAGTTTCTATAAGCTGCCTAACAGCTCCTTCTCCCCCTTTTTTATCAGATATCCAACTGCTACTCTCTTTTATTTGCCAGATTGCATCAGCAGGACAGGTATTTATACCACAAAGTTCGCTCACAGAAATATCTGGAAAGTCGTCACCCATGTAAACAGCTTTTCTTAAGTCCAAAGATTTTAGTTCTGCTAATTCTTTTAAAAATTTTACTTTATCTGGTATAGCAGTGTGTACTTCTTCTATGCCCAAATTCAATAGCCGCTTTTTAACTCCTGGAGAATTTCCTCCGCTAATTATTATTACCTTATATCCTTTCTTTACTGCAAATTGCAAAGCAAATCCATCCTTAATATTAAACTCTCGCAGCATACTATCATCATCAGTAGCTAAAACAGTTCCTTTAGTTAAAACACCATCTACATCTAGGATAAATGTATTTAAGGATCTAAACTTATCTAAAACCATACTTTAAGCTATTGATTATCTCTCCACTCGTACACCCAACTGCTTTGAATCA
>ENA-UZXC01002266-UZXC01002266.1-metagenome-genome-assembly--contig:-Day-2-25m-contig-2266_pt1 | contig 14682 bp, 19 predicted proteins | sample MGYA00260340_ERZ794900 | MGnify/ENA metagenome assembly ERZ794900 | reverse complement strand
TCACAACCACCCGCTTGTACGCGGCCTGTCGAAGAGGGCTTGTGAGGCGGCGTACCGCCAGTGATATGGCTCTTGTCGCCACGAAAGTCTGTGTATCGCTCTCCGAGGTCGACGTACTCGCCAAACTCGTCTACGAGTACCCACTGGCCCCCTTCGCGGTCAGTGCGTAAGAACGGGTCGACCTTCTGAGTGTTGCATTCGGCTTGGTAGCCAGCCATGAAATCTTCGGTGTTGCTACGGTTCATTACAGTTTCTCCACAAAGTACCATGTCGCCAATACTCCGACAGGGATTGAAATCAAAGGTATCAGGTTGTTTTCGACCAAAGTCGCTTGGATCATTTCTAGCATCAGCCCAACCTCATATATGGGTCGCAGCTTTCAGCTAGACAGTTCATAAAGTCGACAGCGGTGGCGTAGTCTGCGAAGAACAGTTCTTGCAGACCCGCCTCGTGTTGTGTCCAATATACATACATTGCTTATCCTTTCGAGGTCAAAGATGAAAATACGGGGCAGGAGTATACCCCGTATTCGCTCTTGGGCCTTATGCAGTCGCCTTGGCCTTCTGCTTTTCTGCAGCATCAATTTTGGCTTTAACTTCCGACGCGCCCTGTCGATGTTTGGCAAGAGCCGCCAGTTGTTCCAATTGTACCAGAGTTTCTGGGTCGACTTCCGCGTGGCTTGCACCACCTTTCTTTTCAGCTTTCGCGGCAGCACCTTGAGCTTGCACCAGCAAGGCTTGTACGGCCTTGTTCAAGTCGAAAACATATGGCTTTTGTGGTGCAAGCGTCCACCATTTGATTTTTGAGGCCGAAGCCGTGTCAAAATCTTCCGGTTTCTTCTTACCCGCAACCATAGTGTTATCGGCATTGAGGTGCATACCCAAGTGATCTACTGCCCATTGGCGCATAGCGTTGGCATTAATACCGTCGCCCATGCCGTCAATCAAAGAGTTAACGAGCGGACCAAGATGTTCTTTGGTATCCGCCAGCTTCGCATAGGAACAAATACCCACTAGAGCCTCTTGAGACTTGTCGCGTGCTTTCGTCCAGTGCATTACCGCATCTGCAATAAGAGTTTCGAGTGCAGCATACGCGGTCTTTTTGTTAAAACGTGCCATTGTAGTATATCCTTTGGACTATGCCATAAAGAACATATCGGGATGATATGCTCGTCTAGGCATAGCCCGACCCACTACCGCTTGCTATCACAGCCATAGGTCAGACTTTGACTATTCCGCCAAGTGCATCTAGCTCATGTCTAGCTTACACCTATAGCGATGGATACACAGGCACTCTTGCCGTCGATTTTATGTATCCTTGCCCAAGAACGTAGCCCCCCCGACTTATAGACGCAGGTGTGGCGTTTCGATCCAACGGAAGGCTAATATCACCCGTTTGGTCAGACCTGTAGCACGTCGCGACATAAGATATTGGGTCGCTCTACGGGGTGTTACCCGCTCGGAAAGTATTCCGTCACTAGTGGTCTATTAGTCCGACCACTAGAAAGAGATCACTTTCTGGATTTAATCATGCGGCTTAGTTTCTCACCGATCAGATAGGACGGTATAGCCATTAAGATAATCAGGGCTATTTGAACCAAACCACCTTTAATCATTATCTTGATTGCAAACACCGTGGCAATCCAACCAATGGTGAAACAGATAATATCAATCACAAAGTCGATGATAGTTGATTTATGTGCGCTTACTGCGCTTGCTGCTTTTTTCATCTAAACCCTTTCGAGGCGGTGCGGCCCGTCTGGACCGTGTTTCGTATTTCTTGACCCCATAAGCGCAGATAGCCCGAACACTGTCCAGAACTAATTTGAGGTTATTTTGGTGAGAACTGATAAGCCCATGAAACTAAACAATAAATAAGCGCATTTAATTTTAGGCATACATTCCCAGCTGATGATTTGAGTATGATATTAGCCCTAAAAAGGCGGTTATTTCCTAATGATAACAATAGGTTAAGCTATTTTACCCTACCTCTGACAATTTCCGAAAGTAGTATAAGCCTTTGATTTATAAGCATAAAACCCGATGTGACACTACTATAGGATAGAAGGTTTGAAACCCGTATCCGTTTCAAGCAAGTAAGGCGACGCATAGAAGCCGCGCAGACTATGAAATAGTAAAGCAAAAACAATAACTTAGTAAAAACGAATCACCCTAAAAAAGAGATAGATATGCAATAAGATGAATACCACTAATGTAATAAAAACAATAGGTTAGCTTAGCAGATGCGACCCACATGATATGCCCATGACATGAGCCTGATACCCCCTGATATGAGCCGATAAGGCCGGATATGACCATCTGATCCGGCAAAACATGGCTACCAGTGTGCATGCATAAATATGAATACATGAATGCCGACCAGCAAACCTGACCGCATGGACGGTGGATGCATGAATATGAATAAGTGAATGCCAGTGCATGCCCCACCAGTGACCACCAGTGGATATGCACAACTACGAATATATAAATATATGAATGAATGAATATGGTGAATACAGGATACGGCAGGCAGGGCATGCATTCAAGAATACGATTAAGTGAATATAGATGCCCCCACGAAAGGGAATAGGAACCCGCGCGAGTATAAGAACGCGCGCGACGCGACGCGAAGACCCCGATGGGGAAAATCCGTCCTTGTGCTGGATAGATGCCCCCTCGCTAAAATGTTTCAAAAATTTCATTTCATAATTCTTGTATCTATTGCATTTTCTATCACTCCATATAAGCCCCGTACAGAGCCTCTGGAGGGGTCTCAGCACCCATCATCGCAGAGATGACGCTAGAGGCGCTGAGATAAGCTGTTTACCGTAGTTCTGGGCGTTCTGAGAGCAGTTGAGCTAGGTCTGCCCAGCCGCTCCAATCGCTATCAGGGTTATGTTCCTTGATATGGCGCATGAGTTGGTGATAATGCGCGTCAGAAGCCAGAGTTTTCGCGGGATGTTGGAATATACGCTTGAATGCGGACCAGATGCTCATAATCAGGTCTCCGAAGGTGAGCGCAGGTTGTAGCGGACGTAGTGACCCTTGTACTCTATTTTATCGCCTGTGGCGTCGCTCTGTATCCAGATGTCGGCAGGGTAGTCAACGATGTCCTGAGCGCCCATGTAGATGCCCAAGAAGCGCGTATTGGCCGCTTGAGTGCCAGAACTCTTGAAGGTCATACCACCGAGGGTGAGCGTTGGGTTAATCGGCCCTCCGACGCCTAAGTTGATCCCGAATATGATGTCATGGTTCGTACCAGACGTGTCGATTACGAAATCGAACCGGATGTCGACGGTATCGCCAACGACAAGGCCAGCGTTGTCCCACTCGAACTGCGATGTATTTGGGTTCCAGATGTTACCGCGTCCGGGAATTTTATGCGTCGTACGCGAGTTCGCCCCTGCGCCGTTATTCAAGACTTTCGTGTGTGCGTTCCTGCTGATGGTCAGAGGGCCGTTAGTAGCGTTCCAATCTTCCCACCCAAAGTTGTAGAGCACTTTGGTGTCCAGATCAAGGAAGTTGTTGTCCAACTCCGTGTGTGTAAGGGCTGCACCCTTGGTATTCCGATATGTAATTGTCATGTTAGCCTCCTATGGCGTGAAATAGTCTGTGACCACGTAGTCATCCATGACGTAAGGGTCTACTGGGCCTGAAGCCTCTGCGGTGAAAATAGCCGCACCAGTGCCGCTTATTGAGCGCACCCATACAGCACCACCGAAATCTGCTACACCGTCCACAGCGAAGCGCTCATTGCGCTCTACGTCGAAGCCATCTGCAGTGAGGTCAGGCTGGCAGCAGCCGATGTAAACCTTTAGCCGCGATCCGTTGTTCTGGAGAATAAAGCGCGTAACGCCTTCATCTAGGATTTTCCAGTTAGTATCTGTGAATTGTACTATGTCTGTTGACATGTTCTATCCTTCCTTGGATGGGGAGAGCTTGCGCCCTCCCCTAGTGGATTACACATCCTTTGTGTGAGCACTCATGTCGAGTGGCCTATTCTTCGTTCGGCTCGTCTTTTTCGTACACACCCGACCACAATCTGAAATCGTGAGGTCGGTCATACACAGCCGCCGTAACGCGCAAAGGTGCAGCGGGAACCTTCTCATCCCCGTCTTGCCAAATATCGAACACAAGCGCGGCGTCACCTACCAAAGCGACCCCTTTGTCTCCGTACTCGCTGTAGAACTGCTCAAACAACGGGAAACCTTTGAGCGCATCATGCGCAGAGATACCCGCTTGTAGCGCAGCACTGACTTGTGTGACCCCCGCAAGTTGCGTGTCCGTCCACTGGCCGCTGAACATGGCATATGCTGTTGTGCCATCCGTCCACGCTGCCTTTGTATGGCTGGCAACGTGATCTGCCATTCCAAGCATATAGTAGGTGTGGTTGACTGCGGAAATTAGCTGTGCTGGCACGATGCCGGTGACAAGCTGCGTCATATTGTAAGCCCTCCGATCGCCCCGAAATACGTCTCGGCATCTGCAAGCGTTGTGCCAGAAGTAACCGCGTCACGGATCATAACCGCGCTGATACGACAGTTTGCCCATTTACTTGCACCATCATCACGCGCGCCCAATGCAATAGGACCGTTGGCGTAGGACAGGCCGGTAAGGGTGCCGCTGTTTGATGCAGCGGAAACACCATTGACGCGGTTTTCAGAAGTCCCCGCCGTTTCGTCCACGATCATAGTAAGCAAGAAAGTGTCGCCCGACGTGTAATCGTATCCGGTGTTGGCATTCATGCCAACACTGCCCGGCTTAATTACTGCGTCCCAACGGGTGTTCCCTGTGTCTCTGGCGCTATAGTTAAAGGAGCCGTTGCTTGTGGAGTTTTGGTTGATCAGATATTTAGAAGTGCTGCCAGAGCCGTCATATTGGACAAGCAGCATAACGGTGAGGTTCGCACTGTTGGTTAGGTCAATCGTTGCGGCAAGATAGTCGTCAATGCCATCAAAGTACACGCCCCCGACTGCATCCACTGCTGGCCTAAAGCCTGTGTTGACCGTTTGCAGGAAGTCATTGCCATTGCCTGAACGGTCCACAACACCGCCAACTGGATCGCTTGTGGCGGTACAGACTGTGGTCAGGGCGCTGTCCTCAAACATGTAACCATCGGCAGGCGTGTTGAGGTCGAATAGGAAACCATCCTCGCCAGAGCCGAACAACTCGGTCACAGGGTCGAAGGTGGCAGGGGGTGTGCTGGACCCCCGCCTGTTTAATCCGATCAGCATATTGCGTCCCGAACTGTGATGGAAATATATGGGCATCAGCTGTACCAGTACGAAATCTGACCAGCGCTGGCTGCACGTACGTAGATTTCGCCCCGTGGAGCAGGTTTCATTTCGAGAGCGGCACCCGCCGGTAGGAGGAAGGCTAGGGCGTCTGTCGCGTTTCCTATGCCTTGTGTACCGCACACTAGGTAAATATCTTCCGACACTGCGAGGACGGTTAGTACCCGCTGCGGTTTAACATCGAGCACCTCGTACGTTGTACCGATGCTCGCGGTGCGAGTATGAATAGCTGTGGCTGTCTGGGCCATGTTACGTCCTTTCTAAGAACTGCGGGAGAGCCTAAGCCCTCCCTGATTGAATTACATGTTCATCGCTTCAGCAGCGTCCATCATAGCTTCCAGTGTATCGGCAGCTTCCATGTCAGCACGGTACTCAGCGACAGTCTGACCCGCGTGACGGGCCGCTACGACTTCGTGAGCAGCGTGTGCCTTAGCAGCAGCAGTCTCCGCGTACTTGACGTCCAGAGCAGCTGTGACGAGGTTGCCTTCGTCGAGAGCCTTCTGATTAGCAGCAGCATGTGCGACAGCGCTCTTGGCATTGGCGGCACGGTTCTTCATGTCGCGCTTACCGCGAGCAACGAGGAACTTCGCTACGACTTCCAGAGTGTCTTGCAGACCATCCAGATCAGCTTCACGGCCTTTGCATGCTACGACTGCGTTCAGCAGGTCGTTACGTGCTTTACGAACAACGGGCGTCGCCTTGACGTTGAATTTTACCTTGCGAGGTGTCAGTGCGGTTTTGTTTGAGTTACGAGCCATGATTAAAATCTCCTTCGGGGCTGTAGTGGTGATGATGAGCCGCCCTGCAGCATTGCTGAGCGGTTAGAGTGGGACGGCATTCCAAGAGGGTTTCTGACCATCTTGTTGTAGCTGTCCTGTTTAGCTTTGTTCAACGCTTTGTCTGCGTCCTTAGCCAGAGACAAGACGAAATAGCGCACAGCTGCCGCAAGGGCATCCAGCCTATCGTCGTGGATCAAGCAGTTCTTGTCCCGTGTGATGCGAGCCATCTGATAAAAGAGGCTAAACACAGGGCGTTCTTGAATTGGGTACTTTTGACAAGCGTCCCAATCGTCTTCGATCACTTGCTCATCCATGATAAGTCTGCCATTCGAAATGACAGGCTCTAGCACGTCGATGATGCGAAGCTCTTTTTGTCCGCTTTCCCAGACATCCTCAATACCGATTGCAGGAACACCAGCCTTGTTAGTGGCCTTGTGCAGCATAGGCGTGAGAACGCTTGAAAGAGCGCCGTTGCCGAAGTTCTTCTCAATGCCCATCGCAGTGACGCCGTTAGCGATTGCGATCTCAACGAGTTCCTTCAGCGGGGCTTTATCCAGACCGCCGCGTACAGCGCCGACCTTGACAACGAATATCTTACCGCCAGCTTCACGAGTGATCGCATAGCCAGTTTCATCGCCATTCTGTCCACCACCAGCAGGGTCAACGTACATATACGTGTGACTATATGTGCCGAACTGCTCGCCCATGTCTGGGACGAGGTGGTACGACAGTTGTAGCGGGAATTGAGCAGGGACGGCGATTTGGTAGTTCTTCTGTTTGATGAGCGTCATGTCCAGCGGAGCACGAGTGCCGTCGCGTAGATCAGCGAAGAAGAGTTTCGACGTGTCCAATGGATAGCGATCTGCATCCATCAATGCGGTATCCAGCATATGTTGTAGCTGGAAATACGCAGGGCCTTGGTCTACTTCCTTCTTGACCATCAAGTCTTCTGGTACGATCACGCTGTCGATAGCTTGACCGCGATCTCCCATAGGTCCACCGCCCTTCTGAAGATCAGGACGGGCTTTGCAAATTTGCAAAATGCGCGGAGCGAGGAAACCGTTGTAATTAGGAATTTCGTCCTTAGTTGGGAACCGTCCTGTCCAGATGCGGACGTCGTATCCACGCGACGGCAAGCCGTTGTAGATACTGTCCACGGACTGAGGTGTGCCGAGATACACAATATCGCCCTGTGAGCAGATAGAGGTGAAGTCACGGGTCAGGTCGGTCAGGAGTTCACGCTGCGTGGCTGTGAGCGAGTTCTTCTTACTTTCGATGTCGTCTGCGATGAGCAGATCAGCACGAGAGCCTTGAACTGTAGATGTCACACCAAAACAGGCGATAGTCGGCGACTTGTCTGTACCTTTGAGGGTGTAGTGAAAGTCGAAGTTCTCCCGAGAAGCCCTGTCTCCGACGGATCGGTCAGGCCGCAAGCACTCCAGAATGTCCATCCCATTGATGAGTTGGATGCAGAGAGTGCTGATCTGAGAAGCCATGTTCTCACCAGCCGACAGGATCACGATGCGGATCGCAGGGTTATGAATGCCACGCCAAACGGCGTAGATCGCAGTAATAGTTGTCTTCGCTTGTCCGCGCTGGGCTTGGATCATGCGATAGAGTGGACCGTGTTCGAGATAATTCCCGATGTCGGTCTGGACCCACGAGCTTTCAAACCCAAGGTGTTCCATGCAGTCTTCTAGGAAGGGCTGGAATGTCGGGTACGCTTTCTGTAGGTCTTCAAGAGTTTGCCACCTGAGCAGCGCCTCTTCTGTTGTTTCACGAGCAGCCATAGCGAGCTTCTCCCTTAATGGTGCGGAATATCCGCGAATGGGTCTTTGTTATCCCGTTTCTTGTTACGGATAGCTTCGAGAGCCAGCTGAACTTCGGTCTGATCTGCACCAGCTGCGATGTCGACTGAGATGTCGTTGTCCTTGAGGAAAGCCATAGCCTGTCCTACGAGCCGTGCGTCATAATGCAGTTCACCGTCTTCGAGTTCTGGTTTACAGGCTTCTAGCCCTTGTGTCAGCACCTCTGCGACCATGCCGTGTAGGTCCGAGAGTTTTACTTCTGTTGCTTTAGCCATGATAAAATCCTTTCAGATAGAGGGCGATCATTGATACGAGTGTTGGAACAACTGTGGCGATGCCGAGCAGCTTCCAACGGAATGCTTCGACGGCTCGCAACCTGCGATCAAATTCGCGGTGCGTCCGTTTTGTTTCTTCATTAGCGTGCATGATGTGTTTAATATCGGATGCGATTTCACCTACTTTGCCGAGTAGGTCATACATTGGGTCCGCTTGGGTGTGCTTTTGGGCCATTGTATGACCTTTCTCTTGCATAGGGTTAAAGTGAGGCCACCGCGACGCGGAAGCCATCTGTTTCGATTTCTTCTTGGACAATGACTGCATCAGGCGTGATACGCTTGAGCCAGCCGTCGATGTCCTTGGTGTCCGAGAGGTACGCAGCAGAGTTGTAGCCGAGTTCCTGACAGGTCTTTGTTTTGAGGTGATACATCTTCACAGCGATCCCCTGACCTTGGAAGTCAGGATGGACATAGACGTGGGATGCAGAGCACATAGGGTTGACGGGCCAGCCTTCTTTGTAGGCAGTGATCTTGAGCGCAGGGATGCGGCCAAGACCGATGAACAGTTCGACATCGCCGAAGGCATAGAAGCCGACGAGCTTTGTTCCCTCCCGCACGATGCAAAAACTAGCACCACGTTCTGACAAGGCGAGCACAGCATTCGCTACGTCGACCTCGTCACGGGTGGTAGAAGCAGCCGCCAAAGCAGCCGCTTCATAGCATTCACTGAGCGTCAAGTTCTTCCTGACCATGAACATCATACTGAGACACCTTCAGCTTCTCGGAAGAAGCGGTCCAGTTCCTTCTGCGTCATCGGCTTGCCGTTAGACAGGACGACGAGCGACAGCAGTTGATTAATGGCGGGTGATGCGCGTGTCCACTTAGGCGCGTACTCATACGCGATGCTTAGCGGCTCACCTACATCAGCAACGATAGCTGCGACTTGGTCACGGATGCCCCAAGCTGCCAGAGTGGCATGTGCTTGGAAGGCGTCAATTACAACGTTCTCGCGCCAATCGGCGAGTTCGTCCGCCGCATCGACGGCAACAGGCACAGGTTCCACATGCGCGACGTGATAGCCTTCGTCGTTAGACCAACCGTTGGTCACGCAAAAGACGTGATCACCGTTGGGCAGTTTCAGAGCACCGCGTTGTGGGACACGGTACAGTTGCTCCCGCTCTGGGGAGAATAGAAATAGGTTCAGTTTCATAATGTACTCGCTGGTGTGAATGGTTGCCATTTACGGGTGGTTGCGGTGGTCGTTGCGACAGACAAGTTCCGTGTAACGGCGTCCACAAGCTCCAGATTCAAGTCGATTTCCACCATTGATCTGTCACTATCTCCATGCGCAGAGAAGCTGTATGTCGGCGAAATGCCGTCCCATGTTACAGCTGGCGCAGTAATAGACCCGCCCGTCCGCGCAAGTGCATGTACGAGACCTACACACATAGGCGTAGTCTCTGCTGTAAAGTCCACCGTCGTGCTTACGCCGTTGGTACTCAGCTGCGGACCTACAGTAGACACACTGGAACTCGTGGGTTGTGTTGACCTGCGCAAGATGACAAACTCTCGGTCTATCAGACCGCTAGTGTTACCAAACGCGACGTCTGCGTCAGCTGTCGAGCACTCTCGCCACGACGCAGTTGCGTATGACGAGTGGTTGACTACGGATTTACCGCTACCTGTTGACCAAGTAGTGTACGCGCCCTTGATCCGAGTAGCGCCTGTAGGGTCTCTGTAAGCGGCAACGTCTGACCCAGAACAAAAGAGCGCGAGGTCGCCGTCCGCAATATCCGATGGATACGTCGTTACAGCGCTGTCACCAGAGGCATGTATCTCCCAAGTATCCCCAGCCAAAGATACGGGTACTGTTGGCATACCAAGACCGATCATTGGAGAGCCACAATATGTAGGTGGCTGTTGCTGTCAACAGACGTGATGTATATGAAGAACGCTTCTGTGTCTGTGGTCGTTAGATCGTCGCCTGTGACGATGTCGAAACCCGATAGGGTGACGACGCCAGCAGAGCCGTTGTTGACGAGATACAGGACCATTGAGTACGCTTCTGTCTCAGTAGCATGGGCAAGCGTGAATGCCCCGCCGTTGGTGGCGGTGTGGAAGTTGTTGTCCGATGGAGCCGGTGTGAACGTCCCGCTTGACTGTGTACCGCCGCCGTCTTCGGTTGTAACGAAGCCACCTGTTAGGGTGTCGCCAGCGATAGCGGCGTAAGCGTCGGGATCAAACGTAGCAGCAGCAGCGGCACTTGCGGCAGCGGCAACAGCCGAAGCAGCAGCAGCAGTCGCGTCGGCGTCTGTGCTAACAGCGTCAGCAGCAGTGTCAATGGCGTCTTGTGTGGTTGTGGCCGCGTCAGCGGCAGTCGTCACAACATCTGCGTTGGTTGATACCACGTCGGCAGCAGTCAAGATAGCGTCCGCAGCGGCGGCGTTCTCTGATACGAGAGCAGCGGCAGCAGATGCAGCAGCATTTGTCTCGGCAGTTTCAGCATTTGTCTCAGCTGTCTCTGCGCCTGTTTGGGCCAGTTCAGCAGCGACCTGTGCGATACCCGCAGCGAGTTCCGATGCTAGGGCAGCAGCGGCAGACACAGCAGCAGCGGCGGCGCTAGAAGCGGCGGCAGCGGCACTAATTTCTGCATCAGCAGCGTCGCTGAATGAGTCTTGGGCCTCTTGAATACCGAACAACACTTGTTCAAAGCTGTCGTCGATGGAGGTTGATGAGAATTGAGCGCCAGCACCGAAATCATTAACGGGTGCGTCAATAGGTGTCTGACGTGTGAACCGGACTTCTTCACCGATCTGTGGCACAGTGCCACCGACAGTGATCAGAACTTCCGATGCGAATGTGATTGTGCGATAGACCGGATCGCCTGACCCGTCTACTTCTTCGTTTACTTGGCAGAAGACGTGATCCTCAGATGCGTATCCGCCAGTGAAATTCACTGTGAACTGAGTGGTTACGCCATCCCCCGCGAAGGTGATTATGCTATTTTTAGCCATAGTGAATTTCCTTTCTATCCTGTAGTAGTGTTACGTTTGGGGATGCGGGGCGATTGCTCGCCCCACACTATATTTAGTTTTTGGTCTTCATGGAGTTCCAGATTGCAGTGAACCCGAAGGCGTTGCCCACGAGGGGCGCAGCTTGGAGCGCACGGATGCGATCATTGCGTGACATCTGGCTCACTGGGTTGACAGCCCCCGGAATATGGAGCATGCGGTTCAGTGTTGGGATGGCCGCAGGCGTACCGATGATGCCTGTGCTTGCAGAGTGACGTCCGTATTGATTGAACCGAAGGTCATTCATGCCGAGCATAGCAGCGATAGGATCAGCCATCATAGGGAACCAGCCTGTCATGTTCGACATGCCGAAACCGCCGAGGGCCATTTCCGAATACTCAGGAACACCTTTAGCGTTGATCACTTGCTTGGCTGTGTAAGCCATGCTGGCCGTAGCCAAGCCCATAGCGACCTGAGCAGTCATCACAGGCGCACCCATGTTCATGTTACGCGCAGCTTGCTTCTGCATCGCCATCAGTGGGAAGGTCTTCAGGTGCGAGAATATCGCGCCCCAAGATTGGTGCCACCACTGGCTGTCTTCTCCGGTCAGACCTTTCTGCACAACTTGGTGAGAATAGCGGTTCAACGCGGTAGCGAAGTCATCAGCATCCTTTACGTCCCAACGCTCCATGTTCAGTCGATCCAGATAACCTTCTGGTGTGAACTCGGCGTCGTCGAGGTAGCGGGAGAACTGAGCAGGGTCAATACCGATGTCGTGCAGCAGCCGTGCGTCCACACCGTCACGAAGACGTTGGAACACTTTGTCTGCCATAGACGTCACAGCGATCTTCTGCTGCATGGATTTCACATAGTAGAAACCTGAGATGTAACCTTGCAGGCGTTGGCCCTTACCGAGAGCACCATCAAGCGAGTTCAGGAAGCCGTCTAGGTCCATGCCCCAACCCTTCATCACATTGGATGCAAAGGTGTCACTGGCACCCGCCGCAGCGCCTTGGCGCAGATCGTCGAGTTGTAGCTCTGGTCGGAACAATAGGTGATCTTCACCCAGACGCCCGTGGAAGACTTCTAGCTCTTTAGCCAGCCTGCTGTGCGGACCTTCTTCATCCATAGTCTTGAACACGTCCTTAGCGTGGCGCTTCCAAGTCTGGACGCCCACGGCCTGTATCTGTGCTCCGGTCTCACCAAGCTGGGTCATGCCCATCTGGTTCAAGAGGCCGAGGTTCGTGATACGTTTGACACGCGCAATGACAGGATGAATACCACCAGCGATAGCAGCGCCATCGAAATAGGTGAACATGTTCTCCAAGGTCTCGCGGTGCTTCACTGTGTTGGTGTCGCCACGGGAGATCATCTCAGCGATAGCCGCGTCGATCATAGTCTTACGCTGACCCTTGTTCGTGATCCCTTTACGTGCGAGTGCAGCAGCACCAGCAGTCTTACGGATGTTTCGTTGGGTCAGTTCAGTGATGTTGGTGTTGATCAGATCATACAAGCTCAGGTCGCCGTCAGACATGGTCATGTCCAACTCGATCTTGCCTTTGTTCGATCCAAGCATCCCAGCTTCTTCAGACTTCCCCTTCAACGCTTTCAGCAAGCTGTCGAAGTTCTCGTCTGCGTATCCGCTGTCCTTGAGCACTTGGCGCAGGTATTCCTGCCCGTCCGCGTTCATGGTCATAAGCAGGTTGCTGTCGATCCCATCCTCTTTAGCGAGGGCGCGGCGTACGATAGCCTTAGCCACGATTTGAGCGTGTTCCACGTCGATGTGTGGGTTCGCTGTGTGATAGGCACGTTCCAGCAGGGCTTCGATACGAGTGCGTTCTACGCCACTGCGCATAACCTTACGGATAGCGTTGCCATCCCAAGCACGGGTATAGTGACCGGACTTTGGGTTCAGACCATCAGAGCCATCAACAGCTTTCTCGCCATCCCGACCCTTCTTGATTTCAAGGTCAGTCTTGTAGTGAGCGTCGAGTGCGTCCGCAGCCTGCTTAACCAGCGGGTCTTCTGTCAGGTCTGTACGCTTCTGGAAGCGCTTGTCCATTTCCTGAAGAACAGCCTTGTCGTATTCTGCACGGCTCGCCCCGTTCATGTCACTCCATGCTCCAGCAGCGCGGTTCTTACGCCACGCCTGATAAGCATTTTCGATAGGGAGGAGTTCAGTACCGAGCAGACGCTCGTATCTGTCTTGCAGAGCCGCAGCTGATCGGTTGTTCCGTACTCGCCCAGCAGGGCTTTCCAGCAGATCAAATGCCATAGCTTTCATAATCGTACCACCGGATGCAACGTCGTCAAAGAGCGAGCGCAATCCCGGAATTTTGGTAATGGCGTCTGTGAATTTACTGCCCATCTTACCGACTTTGCCGTCTTCAGCAGCAGTGGTCTCCAACAGGTCAGACACGCTTTCGCCTTCTGCGCCAGCGGTCTTCCGCATAGTGTCGCGTGCGCGGTTGTATTCTGCCAGTTGGTCAGGAGACATCTCTGAGGTATCGACAACGTCGTTGCCACGGTATTGTGCGCCCAGCGATTGCTCACTGTCCACGAACTCAGGCCATGCGTCAGGTGTCTCTTGGGCGAGTTGCGGTTTAGCCGCGTTGAACTCGTCAGCTGTAGCCCGTGCGCGTTTGCCGAGAAGAGCACCACCGACGCCACCGAAGGCTGTACCAAACAGAGCACCATTGATGATGTCCGAGGTCTCAGCCAGTGGGTCTACTGCGAGGTGTCCAGCTTCGATAGCTGCACCCGTGACAGCACCAGATTTCGCGCCTTTGCCAAAGCGCCCTGCGATTGTGGCACCTTTAGAGATGCCGCCTGTTGCCACTGCGATAGGCATGTCGATGTCGACCATCCCAGCCATTAAGACAGCAGCTAGACCTGTGCCGCCTTTAGCTTGGATGATCTTTTGATTTTGTAGATCGTCATTCAGGCGTAGCATCAACTCGTGTGCTTCGCCCCGTGAGCGTGTTCCTGAGAACCGCCCGTGATATTCTGGTGGGACAAGATGTCCGTTCTCTTCAATCCACATCTGCGGACTGAAGCCTTCCTCTGCTTCGTTGTTTACTTTCGCAGAGAGGGTCTTCCAAATCTGGGGTCCGAGGTTCATGTCCCATGCTGCGCCGAGTGTCTCGCCGAAGGATGTTTCTTCAGCGAGATCAACGTCAGCTTGACGGGAGGCCAGATTTTCTGTCGGCGAGCCGCCGATTAGGTTTAGTTCAGCCATTCTGGCCTCCTGTTTGTTTAGTTTACTTCCTGTCCAGCGAGTGCTGGGTCAGGGATGATACCGCCTTTGAAAGCGTCTTGAAGGTTCTTCACCATCTGTGGGTCGAGTGTTCCTGAGTTAAGAACCTCGCCAGCAGCCTGAGCCGCAGCAACACCAACATCAACGATTGCGTTGACGGTGTGGTCGCCCATAGTGGTCCGACGGTCTTTGGTTCTCCACAGTTTACCAGCGTCGCTGAGAGTGAACTCCATCTCCATACCCAATGTATCCAAGTCCTG
>ENA-UZXC01005945-UZXC01005945.1-metagenome-genome-assembly--contig:-Day-2-25m-contig-5945_pt1 | contig 14748 bp, 15 predicted proteins | sample MGYA00260340_ERZ794900 | MGnify/ENA metagenome assembly ERZ794900 | reverse complement strand
CTGGCACAAAATTGAAGTCGAGTTTAAACACTTCTCTCAAAGCTTTTAAATCAATAGTTTTGTTAGTGATAAAGCGAAAATGTGCACGCTTTTTCTGAGCAGAAACCCCGATTCGTTCAGAAACAAGCTTTGCCGTTGTCAAGTCTTGACTATGTAGAATTATCGTCTTCATATGCCACCTTGTTTAAATATGGTGCGGAAGGAGAGACTCGAAAGCAAGTTGATACCTATGCACAGTTAAAGATGCCTATTATATAAGGGTTTTCAATTTTTGGATATCTATATTTAGGGCTGTTTATTGTCAATGTAGTTAAATTGTAGTGAAACTTTTTATGTCTAAAAAAAAATGTCTTTAACCGCTTATAAAGCTTCTCCACTTCTCTGCCAATTTTAATTATATTAAAATTATAAAGACTATAAATACCGTAAAAAGTATTGTCAGTTTACAGTTGTGCACTCTTCTTTGCTTTTCTGTCATGTGCTTAATTATACTTTTTTATACAATAAAATAACTGGTTAACAAATAACCCAAAAAACCACCCGCAAACACTAAAGAAAACTGCCCAATATTGAATGTTGATTTAGAGCGGAAATATTCATACACCAATATTCCTAATATAAACAACATAGTCATCACTATAGCTTCATTTTCGTTTAAATCTACCAAAAAATAAATGCCTGCGAATATGGCAAAACCTGCGAATATATTTTTAAAATTTCGTTTCATTAGAACTTTTTTTGCTAGTTTTCATTTAATTTAAGCCGCTCTTTGTTCATATAAATATTGTTGAAACTCAATAAATAATGAGCTAATATTTTTTACATCGCCCAATACTTCTTTAGCATCCTCTAGGGATTGATATTTATTGGTTAGTAATATTGGCAATTTTTCTTGATCCAATTCGCCAACGCCTGTTTTAATATATTGCTTTAATACAAAATCAATAAACTCTTGCTGTTTATCATCAAGTAACGCAAAGATTGTAGATTTCGCCATTGCTACTCTATCTTCTCTAGTGATTGGTTTTATATCACTATTAAACACATATTCCAAAACATCGAATAAATCACTATTTTCAGCGTTAATTAGCTTTTGCAGTGTGGCTAACTCCTCTTTACCAAATCCAGCATCATCAAGCTTTTCCAGTAAAGTTTTTCTGGTGATTGGGTTGCTCCATAGTTTTCGCAATTCTGCTTCATTTTTAAAGAAGTTAGGCAGCTCGCCAAACAAATTATTCAAAAATTCCTCTGCGGAAATTGGTTTACCGTCAGCATTCCAAAACGAGGTTGAGATCATGTGCTGTATTTCTAGCTCTTTACCATTTTTAAGCTTTATCTTAATTTTTTGTTGTTTAGGTTTTGCCTCATAATCTGCGTCTTTTTCCCTTACCTCTGAATCATCTTCTGGCTCAGGAGGGTTATAAACATTACCTTCTTCTTTAACAGGCTCGCCATCCCACTCAGGGTCAGAAAATCGTTGGTAAGCATCAACAAAATCATAAATGGTAAAAAACTCTTTACCTTCAAACAGTCTTGTACCACGCCCTACAATTTGCTTAAATTCAATAATCTGATTCACAGGGCGCATCAGCACAATATTACGAATATTTCTCGCGTCCACACCAGTAGAAAGCTTCTGGGAGGTTGTAAGCACAGTAGGGATTAATTTTTCGTTATCTTGAAATTGCTCCAAGAAAGTTTCGCCAATAGCACCATCATTCGCTGTTACGCGTACGCAATAATTTGGATCTTTATTCTTTTTGTATTGATTAACCAAATCACGCACCATAGCAGCATGGACTTGAGTTGCACAGAAAATAATGGTTTTATCATTTTCATTTGCCTCATCCATAAAAATCTTAACGCGCTCAGCCTCTCTGGCTTTAATTTCAATAATTTTATTAAAATCTTCCTCTTCGTAAATCTTACCTTGCTCAATTTCTCCCTCAACAACAGCATCATCATTGGTGTAAATATAATCATCCAAAGTAGTTTGAATACGCTTAACTTTAAACGGTGTTAAAAATCCATCATTAATACCATCTTTCAAAGAGTACACATAAATCGGCTTACCAAAATAATTGTAGGTATCTACATTGTCTTTTCGCTTTGGTGTGGCAGTTAAGCCCAGTTGCGTCGCAGGCGAAAAATAATCCAATATCGCTCGCCAATTACCCTCATCATTTGCACCGCCTCGGTGGCACTCGTCAATGATAATAAAATCAAAATAATCTTTTGGATACTCACCAAAATATGGCTCTGATTCACCTTCTTCATCCGTGCCAGACATGAATGATTGGAATATTGTAAAAAAGATACTACCATTAGTAGGCACTTTGCCTTTTTTCTTAATCTCCGATGGCTTTATGCGCACCATTGCATCGTCAGGAAATGCTGAAAATGAGTTATAAGCCTGATTGGCTAAAATATTTCTATCTGCCAAAAATAATATTCTTGGTCGTCTTTTTCCATCACGCTTAAGTGTCCAGCGTGTATGGAACAATTTCCACGCTATCTGAAAAGCAATTGCCGTTTTGCCTGTGCCTGTGGCAAGGGTAAGTAGTATTCTGTCCTTATTTTGAGCAATAGCCTCAAGTGCCTTGTTAATGGCTATTTCTTGATAATATCTCGGTTGCCATGTACCTGATTTATCTTCAAAAGGAATATCAGCAAACTGCTCACGCCAATGGTTTTGATCAGAGAAAGTTTTATCCCAGAGTTCATCAGGGCTAAGAAAATTCTCTACCAAGCTTTCTGCACCTGTTTTTAGGCAAATACTATAAATCTCTTTGCCGTTGGTAGCGTAAGTGGTTTCCAGCCCGAGTTTTTGGGCGTAAAGCTTGGCTTGCGCCACGCCTTCACCCACATCTAAATCACTACTCTTCGCCTCTACAACAGCAAGTTTAATGCCCTTATAAACAAGAATATAATCAGCAATTAATGGTTTAGAACGCCCGCCACCTACTTGAATACGCCCATCAGTAATCTTGCAAACATCACGCTCACGTAATATTTTAGAACCCTCAACCACGCCCCAGCCACAAGCAACTAGCTTAGGGTCTATTAGTTCAGCTCTGGTTTCTGCTTCATTCATAGCAACTCATTCAATAAAAACATATTAAAACGCTCAACTCTGGATCTTTTATTTTCTTCTCTAATAATTTGATGCAATATAACGCTTTTTTAGATTCACATTTTCTCCTAAAATTTACAACACACATAAAGCAAAGGTCATGTAGAAGTATCACTAATCTGGATAAAACCTCTACTTCTCCATCTCCTGCCGTTTACTAAAGATTCAAAATCAGCATTTTTTAATTCTAAATTATCTGCATGATCAGTAATAATTATCTGTGGCGTAATGCCAGTCTCTTCAGTCGTTTTTTTGCAATGATCAACTAGTTGATCAAACAAGATATTTACTGCGGACAAATCTTCATCAAGTCTTTCTAATTTTCCCTCTTTACTTTTTAAATCTTTCGCATCAAACTTATCTTTATTAGTATCAATAGTTACAGGGAAATATACTTGGCTTGGCTGATCTAAAAATAAAATTGGCGGAACCAAGGCCTTATTGCCAAGAGAGCAAAAGTACCTTTGTATACTTGTAAACAAGGCAATATGGCAAGAAAGCCAGTTTGCTCCACTCCCCATCGATCGAAGAAATATTTTTTTTCCATCTTCTTTTTCATGCCACAATTCAAAAGTATCAAGGGAAAATTTTAAATTTATAGGTCCATATGAATCCTCAAAATCCAAATTTTCACCAATTTCCGACATAGCATTATTTATGTACCTTTCGGCAGACTCTAGTTTTGATACTGGATTATATTTGTCTTTTATTTCTTTTTTTAAGTTCTTTATTTTTTCTTTGCTAATAACAATCTCGCCCTCTAAATCAACTGCATTATGACCAATCCTTTCTTCTAATATGTTTTCAATTTTTAATTTAATTTTTAAAGCCTGCTCTTCAAGAGATTTGTTTTTTTCCAAATCAGTTGCACTCTTTTTTACAAAACAGATCTCTTGCTTAACCAAAGTCAAAGTATTTTGAATTTCGACAATTTCTGCTTTTATTTTTTCTGCGTTAGACGAAAAAGAGTCGAGAAGTAATGGTGTTTTAGATAATTCATCATTAAGCCAGACAATTGCATTTTCAAGCAAATTAGCTTCTTTCAATATATTTTCATTTTTTTCGCTACAAAAAGGACACTTTGACAAATGAATTGCAGCCTCTTGAGCAGTTGTGGTGTTATGAATACTATCTCGATGCTTTTTAGCATAATCAACAGAAGAAAGAATCTCTTTCAATTTTATTTCTTTTGTTCGCCTTACTCCCAACAGCCTATTTTTTTCCTGATCAAGCTTATCCAACTCAACTATATACTTGTCAGAATTAATATTTACAACCACCTTATGGTGTGTAATTTTATTTAGAATATTGGCTGGATCTGATAATGCAACTTCGGTCAGACCTTCCAACAAAGATCCTCCTGTAACTACATTATATTCATTTAATAATGCAATTAATTTACCTTCCTTTTCTTTTTGAGCCATCACTACAACGCTTTGTTGACTTTCATTTTTTCTAAGTTTTCTCTCTAAATCAACCAGTTGTTGCTTTTTAATAAAATAACCTTGTGTCACAAAGCCTGTAAAAATTTTAAATTGATCAATTGTCTGCTCTCTCTTTTCTTTTTCATCAAAACGATAAAATAGAGAATGCTTGTTTGCTATAAGGTTTTGGTGTTGCAACATAAACGAAGTAAAGTGCCTAACTGATGGTCGAGGAGATTTTCGTTTATACTCTCTATCCTTTAAGTCTGTATCTGTATCATTAATGTCAAGACTAAAATAATGTCCAAGATTTATTCTAAAGTCTGACATTGGAAGGAAGTACTTATCGTCAAAATAAGCTTGATTAAAATTTAATATATCAGGCAGTGATGTTTCTTCACGTAAAAACCCTTTTTTATTTTTCGAACTTCTAGCCAAAACCAAATTAGTGTCGCCAATAGACATAATTATAAAATAAAGTTTTGCTTGTTCTGTGATTACACCTGCCGGCACGGTATCATCGGAACTTCCAAAACAATAATCAAAAATTTCAATCATTGCGCTTTTACCTGTGGAAGATTTCCCCGTTATAACGTTAACCCCGGTAGTAAACTCAACACAATGAAGCTTATCATTATTATCTAAAATCGCAATATACTGTAGGTGGCTTTTCATAAATTTTTAACTCCCAACAACCTGTAAATCGACACAACATCAAAATCTTTAACAATCTTTACAATATTTTCTGAAGCTTTTAATGAGTCCTTTAATGTCTCTATGCAAGATTGATCTGACTTTATTACCTTAACCTTTAAACCCTCTTCAATTGAAATTAGATTGTTGTTAATAGCATATTGCATGCATAAATTAGATAGTGATTTATATTCTTCAATCCTTTGAGAAAGAGCATAAAAATTTTCTTCTTTTCTTCCAAATGAATACAACGAGCTTTTAATGTTCGCCCTTTTTAGCCAATCTCTTGTTTGGGTGTGTAATACTAACGGCAAGATTAAATATGACAAAAGAATATCCTTTTCTGCTCCTTGATATTTTTCGTAAAATCCTACAATCAATGGCGTTAGTACAAACGGATTATTATGAATCTTGTGAAGATTTTCAACAACTTTACTCACTTTTACCCCTTCTTATCTATATTCCATTCAATATTTTGTTTTTCATTGTTTGCCATATTGTGCAGAGTGCCATTTCTAAAAAAATACGGCGTGTTGTTAAAATTTAAAAAATTCTGTGTAGCTGATAAGGCTATTTCATCATAAAAATTTTGAGAATCTTTTTCTGTGTCACCTGTTCCATTTCTGCTTGCAAGTCGATATTTTGACTGATAAAAACTATTTAAATCATCTTCATAGGCTTCATATGAACTTTTAGAGATTGAATAACTACTTAACTCTGTCAAAATCAATTGGCTTGTTTTAATATAATCAGAAATTGCCTCACCTATAACTTCATCATAACAAATATCTTTAATTTTCTTAACAAATAGGTGTTGAGATTTGCTTGATATATCTTCATTAGTAATGTTGCAATTTATCAATGGAAATATTTTCGTAATAGCACTATATTGCTCTGATAGCATCTTTGTTTGCGCTGCAAAACCATTGTATGAAATCTCCCAACCATTGCTGTTTACTGTTTCTGGAGCGATTATAAATCCCAACAATGCATTCATATATTTATCTCTATTTTGGATAGGTATATGGGCTGATCTTGTATCCTTCATAGCTTCCCAATAATCTTCCCCCCTTAAAGAACAGTCCAAAATAACAAACTTCTCAAGAATGGTTTTTAATTTCTGAGAATTGGAGTCTGATAAAACGGTTAAAATCAATTTCTCTTTTTCTGTGCTTTTGGTTGTTTTTTCTTTATACAAATCTCCAATATTATTTAAAACTTGTTGTTTTTGCTCAATAGTTTTATCGTTCCACCCCTTAAAAGTTGAATTATTACCAAAACTCTGCGTTGTAAGAAGTATTAATTCTTTATAGTTAGAAGGGTTAAATTCATCTTGAAGCCAATTATTCAGAGTTTTCCAAATGTTTTCATGTGAATCAGTCAAAGCTTCTTTGTATTTTTTAACTTCAATCTGTTTAGATTGAGAAATTGTAATATCGCCATACTTTTCAATAAAAAGCGTCTCATTAGTTTTTAGATTAAAACAATAGTCTAAAGCTATATAGAATTGATATAACACTCCAGAAATTGAATCGGTTGCATCATGTTTCAATTTGTTTTCCACTCATACCCCCATTAAATGCTTTTTGTAAGATTGATTTTTTAAGCCCTTCTAAGGATTCTAACTCTTTTTGGTACTTAAACTCAAGAGATTTAGTTTCAAAAGAAAGAGAATCTAGTATTGTTGTGATTGTATTTTGCTCCGATACTGCAGGAAGTGTCACATCCAACCCTTTTATCATCCCTATTTTAAGAAATTTAGTGCCTGCGCCAATTGACTGTCTTTTAAAGTTCTTTAGGTGATTTACAAGTTTGTACTGTAAGAAAGGGTATGTAATTTCACTACTCTCATTCACAGTAATAACATATGTTCTTTGATATGCATTAAATTTACCTTTATAGTGTTTAACATTAAAATCACCGCTAGCATTATTACCAGCTAATAAAACAGCTTCGCAATCAAATGCATATTCATTAATTGCAAAAACCTCTCTAGAGCAAGTAAAAAATGGATGTTTACCACCCTCTACCATTGCGTTAGAATTTAACTTTCCTGTTTTAATATTAACAACATCACCCAACTTTTTCTCAACCCAACCCTTACCTTTTTGACTAAAAATTTCATTCAGTTTGCTTTGGAATAGCTGTTTGGCATTTTCAAGATTCTTAGTGGCATTTGCCTTGGCTTTATCAATCACCGCAAACGCTTGATCCAATTTAGCAACGATTTGCTTTTGCTCTTCTAGGGGCGGGACTGGAATAATTACATTTTTTAATTTGCCAGAAGACAACTCTTTGAATGTCGTGCCGCTTCCAAGACTATTTAATAGCTTAACTGATTTTTTTAAAAAAAAATACAAGTATAAATAGTTTATCGCATCTGATGGAATGATACCTTTACATCCTTGATTGGTAGAAATAGGTTTTTTGTTTATTGCTAGATGACCGATGGGCGCTCTAGAAGATAAAATTATAGAATAAGCAGAAAATAACTTGGCTGATGAATTCTTTATCCCTTCATCTGTTATCTTCCTACTTGTGTCTTCAACATATATAGAATTGAGCTTACCCATATCTTTTGGAGTAATCCATAAATTGTCACCATTCCAATATTCTGAGATAGAAGTTTTTGGCGTGCCACCATTTACAATACCGCAAACGTCGCCTAATTTTTTCTCAACCCAGCCTTGCTTTATACTACTCATCTTCAATCATTTTTTTAATGGCTTCCAATTCTTTTAAGTCAATCGCTTTCGCCTCGTCTATTTTTCTTTGTTGATTAAAAAGTGCGTAAGTGTCGCCCACCTGCTGTTGCATTTGCTCTTTACTGATTTTGCCTTTAGTCGTAAGTATTTTTTGGTCATTAAACTCAAGCATTCGATCAACATTTTCTCGCCAAAAATTTAGGGTGATATCTTGTCTGTTTTTAACTCTGAGTTCTGCGGTTTCTAAAAAGATAACGACCAATCTATTAAGGCTATCTATTTCAGATTCAGTTAGGTAGTTTTTGGCTATAAAAATATCTTGCTTACGCACGATAGAGCCTTGCCAAGAAGTTAATGCCATATTAGGCTTATCTCTATCAGCTCGGCTTACTATTAATTCTGCAGCTGTTTTATGGGTAACGGCGTACAGCAGTTTATTTTGAGTTTCGGCAAAAAACATTTGTGTGGCTTTATCGCTTTTGTCGTAATCACTACTAAGGCTGAGTAAATCCCTTACTTTTTGATAAAAGCGTTTTTCAGAAGCGCGTACATAGCGTATTCTTTTTAGTAATTCATCAAAATAATCAGGTCTGCCATCAGGATTTTTAAGGCGTTCATCGTCCATCAAGAAACCTTTAACCATGTACTCTTTTAGATTATTAGTTGCCCAAACTCTAAACTGTGTTCCTCTTTTGCTTCTGACTCTATAACCAATGGCTAGAATCATATCTAAGGAATAAAAAGTAACCCTATAGTTTTTATTATCTGAGGCAGTTGTCAAGTAATCCTTGACAACTGAATTTTGCTCTAACTCATTGTCTTTTAATATATTTTCAATGTGTAGGCTGATGTTTTGTTTTGAGGTGTCAAAAAGCTCTGCCAACTGATTTTGATTCATCCAAGCATTACCATCTTTGGCGTAAAGCGCAACTGAAGCTTTGCCATCAGCTGTGTTATAAATAATGATGTCTTGTTGCTCGCTCATAATAGCTCTTTAATGCTGGCTAAGATGTTTTTGGTTTCAGCATCTAGTGCTTCCATCTCAATAAGAATTTCTTGCGGAGATCTTAACGGCGCTTCTTCTGGGGTGTTTGGGTTTTTGACAGATAAATCAAAAGTGGTTTGATCAATATCTTTAATATCCAAACTCCAAGAATTGTCACTTTCAGCTTTGGTTTTTTGTAGGGTTACAAAATCTGCTAAATCTTTTTCATTCAGTGGATTAGTCTTGCCGAGGTTTCTATCGAGATTAAGCTGATAAAACCAAGTTTTTTTGGTTTCTGTGCCTTTGTCAAAAAATAGCACAATGGTTTTTACCCCTGCGCCTGTGAATGTACCACCTGGTAAATCTAACACTGTGTGTAAGTTACAACTGCTTAATAATTCCTTACGCAGAGCAACTGAAGCGTTATCAGTATTACTTAGAAAAGTGTTTTTAATGACAATACCTGCTTTACCACCGACTTTAAGAATTTTAATAAAGTGCTGTAAAAATAGGAACGCGGTTTCACCCGTTTTAATCGGGAAGTTTTGTTGTACTTCGGCTCGCTCTTTGCCACCGAATGGTGGGTTTGCCAAAACTACGTTGTAGCGGTCTTTTTCTTGAATATCAGTGAGGCTTTCTGCCAGTGTATTAGCATGAATAATATTAGGCGCTTCTACACCATGCAAAATCATATTCATGATGCCGATGATGTAGGCAAGGGATTTTTTCTCTTTGCCGTAGAAAGTACTCTTTTGTAGAATGGTAGTATCTTCGGTAGAAAGATTAGGCTGATTAAGATAATCAAAAGCTTCAACCAAGAAACCTGCAGAGCCCACTGCGCCGTCATAAACACTTTGCCCGATTTTGGGTGCAACCACTTTTACAATGGTTTTAATCAAGGCTCTTGGTGTGTAATATTCGCCACCGTTGCGACCAGCATTACCCATATTTTTAATCTTACTTTCATATAGGTGGCTCATTTCGTGTTTTTCTTTGTGCGTTCTAAAACGCAATTGATCAATCAAACTGGCGACTTCACGCAAGTTGTAGCCACTTTGAGTGCGGTTTTTTAATTCTGAGAAAATTTCACCGATTTTATATTCAATGGTGTTGGCGCTGGTAGCATCAACTTTGAATTTTTTGAGATAAGGAAACAGCTCATTATTTACAAAATCTAGTAGATCATCGCCCGTTAAAGCATTGTAATCAATCTCGCCGTTATCCAGCTTTGGCGCTGCCCAAGTTGTCCACTGGAATTTGCTTGCAATAATAGGGGTGTAGTCTTTGCCAATGAGTTCGGCGGCAGTTTGCTTGTCTTGCTCCAGATCGTCTAGATATTTTAAAAACAACACCCATGAGGTTTGTTCTACGTAGTCTAGTTCACTGCCACAGCCTGCATCTTTGTGCAGAATGTCATCTATATTTTTAAAAGTTTGTTCAAACATTTTTTCCTTTTTTAAAATTTTCCTTGTTCTTTCAAGCTAACAAATCCATCTTTACTAAAAATAATATGATCCATCAAATCAACACCTAAAAGCTTCGCGCCATCTTTAAGGCGCTCAGTAATATTAATATCTTCTTTGCTAGCTTCAAGATTGCCACTTGGGTGATTGTGTGCAATAATAATGCTAGCTGCTCTATCAGTCAATGCATCCGCAAATACCTCGCGCGGATGCACTAATGAGTGGTTTAACGTGCCAATAAATACCACACGTTTTTCAATAATATGATTTGCACCATCTAATGTAATAACAATAAAGTGCTCTTGCTGTTTGTTCTTAAAATCTCTTAGCTCATCAAAGATTTGCTCAGGTGAGGTGATTTTAGTATTTTGCTTAATTAAGTATCTTCGACTAAGTTCAATCGCTGAGATAATTTTGCTAGCTTTAGCTTTGCCCAAGCCGCTAATTTTTAAGAGGCCATCAAGGGTGATATTGTCAAAATCATTTTCAAAATTTTTAACGATTTCACGAGAGAGCTGAAGCACATCTTTATCTTTACTGCCAGAACCCATTAGTATTGCCATTAACTCATAATCTTTTAGCGCTGAAGCACCTTTACTTTCAAGCTTTTCTCTAGGCTTATCAACAGCAATTAATTCGTTAATTTTTTTCATAATGAGCTATTAAAATTTAAGTTCTAAATATACACCCAATCAAATCTTATTAAATTTCAGATTGATTTTTGAAAATAATTATTCACCACTGACAAAAGACTTTCAGCAGATAAAATACAATCAATAACAACGCTTTTTGGTACAGGGTCTCCTGAATAGTCCACTATATTTCTCTGTTTTCTCAAAGCATCGAGAAGAATAATCTGCTCTTTATCCAAAAAAACAGTTTTTTCTAATGATTGAATCATAGTCATATGATGTCCAGGTTTGCTAGTTAAAGTTCGATAACCATTCGCCTGTAATGATGCATTTGCTAACTGCATTATTGCTTTATACGCAGCATCAAATCGATTTTCTAAACTTACTTGTTCAATATGAGCATCCGCTATATTGCGCTTAGCAGCATTCAATAATTTTTGAATTGTTACCGGGTCTGGCGTTATTTTATCAAATGATATACCAACTAAATTATCTAGACTCATTACCCTTACCTATAATATTTATTTTTGGCTTGCTTAGCACTTCTATTGCAAATATATTTTTATCATCAACCATTTTAGCCCATTCTTTTGTTGAGTATATCTTTGGATTTATCTCTTGAGACATTTCTTCTTGAACTTGGTAAAGTGAACTAACAACCTCAGAGAAACTAACATCGCCAATAATCATTAAATCAATGTCACTACCCAAAGCTTCTTTACCACTTGCCATTGAGCCAAAAACAAAGCTCCAGGCAATTTTTTTTGATAATGGCTCGAGCGCATTAGCAATAATATCCGAAAATCCAAATGTTTTTCTTACAATAGATAATAACTCTTTAAAAATAGGATTATCTGGATTAGCTTGATAATGATGCTGATTGCCAATCTTGGTCATTTTTACAATACCAGTGCCAAACATACGATCAAGCTCTCGCTTAATTGTGGCCACACCCATACCAGTTTCCCTTAATATTTCATTAAGATAATAACTTTGGCCTGGATGTAAATACAACAATCCTAATACCTTTTGCTGAGTGATTGTAAAAAGAGCGTCTGCTAATTTATTTGAGATCATAATATTTATCTATAAATTCATATATTGTGAATTATAATTCATATATTGTGAATTATCAACTAAATCTCCCACTCAATATAGCTTTTACTTAATGAATATCGATAATCTTCTCCTAAACAACTTGCATTGATATGAGTTGTCACTTCTCCATAACCATCCATTACACCTTGAGCAGAATGTATATGTCCACATACATGTAATTTTGGATTTATCTGCTCAATGCGTTTAGCCAAGCTTTTATCGCCAAGATGCTCTTTTGTTGAATTAGTTGATACTGGATATTTTATTTTGTCTAAATATCCATATGCTGGGCCATGAGTGATGAGTACATCAACATCATCTGGAATTTCTAACCATTTTTGCTCTGATTCCTCTTGTGACTTTAATGCAAACGCCCAGCCACAGAATTCTGGTGTCCAAGGTGAGCCATAGAATTTAATGCCATTAATAACAACCTCGGAATCTTGAAGGTAAATAATAGAATTATCACCAAAACCATCAAGAAGCCTTAATGCGTTTTCTGGATCATGCTCAAACATACGATCATGATTGCCCGCTATTACAATTTTATGTTTGTAGTCTTGTGCAGCCAACCAATTGGCAAAATCTGCTATATCACCAATAACATGCCCAGAATTCATAAAATCACCTGAATGAATTAGAATATCACCACCAGGTAAGTCTAAATCTCTATGACGCATATGTGTGTCACTGATGCAGGTTAATTTCATTGGCGGTTAATATAGGATTTTGTGGATTTTAATATTAGCCCTGGGTTTTTCATCATAATATTTAACAAAGTTAAAGCTGGGCCTCGAGGAGATCTTTCACCCAGTTCCCAATAATTTAAAGTACTAATACTAACGCCAAGAGCAGAAGCCAATTCATTTTTACTAATGTCTGCATTAATGCGAATATTTTTTATATCAATAGGGCTAACCTTATAAATAACAGTTTTTGGATTTTTATTTTTAGCGATAATAACTGCCTCATTCAATCCTTGCTTGACACTGTTAAATACATTTTTATTCATTGGTATATCTTACTATTTTTAAACTTTATTAAGCAGGATTTATTTATTTTAATCACCATTAAGCCACCCTAAATTGTGTGGACGAACCACCCCCTGCATCAGGCAGTTTGGAGCTTCTAAGCTGATTAATAAATTGATAAACTTCATGCTTAGAGCGTAGTGCGGCTAATATCAATACATAAGCCTGGGCTTTGTGCCTAACAATAGCACTCCAATCTGCACGATGAATAATGATTTTACTAATGGCTTTTTCTTTTTGCTCCTCTAAAACCTCTTTGTCTGTTTTTTGCTCAATGCCAAATAACTTCTTAAGGCCCTTAGACCAAACCAATTGACGCTTACCCTTGAATGCCTCTGCATACTCTCTAAACAACGCACCTGCCTGCATGTCTCCTTGTTCATAGTCAACTAGTAATTGGAATGGTGATTTAGATGTGCCCTTCTTGCCTTTCTTAACATGGGCTTTAGCAATTTCATAATCCATGCCCCACTTGCTGACATAATCAGCAGCAAAATCACCACCACGAACGTCAACACCATTAGTAAGATTTGGACATTCTAGTCCAGCATCAACACAGGCTTTACTCCATGCTTCATATAGTTGCTGACGTAACTTAGCAATAGAGAATCCACGCTCGATAAACCAAAGTTCATGCAAGTGTGGATGCCAGCCGTTAGCATGGGAGTGAGTAGTCTCTAATGCTCTAATAGTGCCTTTGATACCGTATTCTTTACGCATTCTTTTATATGCTGCACGTTCTTTAAATAATCGACTGGCTAATGACTGCTTACGCAATAACTCTTTAAGATTGTCAGTTCTACTGTGTGGAAAGGTAAGCGTAACAAGTAGCGACTCCCAACCCATGCTGTGAGCTTGAGTAATGCCCTTAGAAACTTCCAATCGCCTTCTTTCTGATATCTTAGAAGCGCAAACTGGGCAAGTCCAAACAGAACCGCAAGACTGCAAGCCAGAATAATGTGTTTTGTTGGTATTGGCATAACCCAAAATCTCTACTTTACCTGAGGTTGGAACCTTGCCACATTTGTGAACTCGTTGATCATGCATAATGGAGGCAGCAATATCGCGCAACTTAAAGTTACTAATAAGATTATCTTGAGACATATCTGTTAAGCCATCAATAGAGTTTTTAAAAGAACCAACAATGAAACTATCATTATTGATAGTTTTTCTATTATAAGCCTCCGACGTTTTCGCCTTATTACCAAGCATGATATTGTTGCCCCAATAATGAACGTAATGACACGGCACGCTTGAGATTAAATGTATTAATAGCCATATACAATTCTTGGACTATGCCCTGTTTGTGAAGCCAAAAAGCCAAGCTTTTGTTTGGCTTTTCACAAACAGGTAGGCATAGAGCCATAGTGTCTGTTGTATCTATAACAATAAAATCTATTGGCTTATCGTTTATATCCATGCATTGGAATACATCGTTTGTTTCTATACTCATTAGACGAATCCTACGGTTTGAATAGGCGTTTTGATATTGACATACCAAACGCCTGCTGTTCTTGAGGCGGAGTAATCAGCAATTTCTTGGCCTTTTGAATTGATCTTTCGACCTTTTAAAATGCCTTGAGT
>ENA-UZXC01007435-UZXC01007435.1-metagenome-genome-assembly--contig:-Day-2-25m-contig-7435_pt1 | contig 14759 bp, 10 predicted proteins | sample MGYA00260340_ERZ794900 | MGnify/ENA metagenome assembly ERZ794900 | reverse complement strand
AAATATTAACCTCTAATAGTTCACTTTATGCTGACTGTATACAAGCGGACTACCTGCTTCAAAAAATACCTCCATTTAAGATTGAGAATTCGAATATTGACCTAGGAGACTTAATGTTTTGTCCTGACCCCCCAAAGGAACAACTCGATGTAACTTTTACAGATAAAATTAAATCGATATCTGCCAACTATTCCGTAGATGGGAAGTACTATGATTTTGATGATGCTAAAGTTGGCGAGAATAAAAGTAAGGGCCAAATGAGTATCGTGTTGCCGTCCAACAGGGTTACCACAGGAACTTTCCTTGAGATTACAATGCTTTCTGACTTTAGAATGGATGGTCAGCCACACTATTACACGTTTCATAGAGGAGTACTTCACAAATGGAAAATTGATTTCTCCACATCCAACAAAAGTCTTGTGGAGCCGATATTGCCAAACAGCATACGAGTCGATTTTCATAAATGGGATTTGTCTCCAGGAGGATATAACAAAATTATTTTCTCAGGTGAATTTGAGGAATATGACTCTGATAAAAAAGAATTTGTTCGCCGAGTGGTAGAACAAGGGAATATTGAATTTACTATGGAAGACTAATGTATTAACCAAAACTAGAACCAACCATCAAAAAAAATCGTATCCATAAAAGGATGCGATTTTTTTGTTTCTGCCGATTCGTCATGAAAAGTAGTTTGGCTTGATAATCGCCATAGACAAATCATGAGTGATAAGAAAGTATCTTTTATTTGGGCGGCCAAGGAGTTTATCTGGCCGCGAAAAGGCATCATCCTTCTAGGTCTTGGTTTAATTATTATTAGAAGTTTGGCCGGTCTGGTATTGCCCTATGCGAGTAAAACGCTGTTAGATGATGTTATCCCTTCACAAAACGTCGAGGCGCTTACGTCTCTTTTACTCTATGTCGGTATTGCCATTTTACTACAAGCTATAATTTCGTTTGCCTTAACCAGAATTTTAAGCGTAGAAGCGCAACATTTAATCTCTGTATTACGTGCTAAAGTGCAGCGCAAATTACTCACGTTGCCCATTAGTTTTTTCGACAACAACAAATCAGGTGCACTAGTTTCTCGCGTAATGAGCGATGTTGAAGGGGTTAGAAACTTGGTAGGTACTGGTTTTGTTCAACTGATTGGCGGTAGTATTACTGCCGTTATTTCCTTAATCATTCTGATTAAAATAAATGCGACTATGACTGCATTCGTTTTGGTTCCGGTTGCTGTTTTTGCGGTAGTCGCTTTAAAAGCGTTCAAGTACATCCGTCCAATATTTCGTGATCGTGGTAAAATAAAAGCGGAAGTTACAGGGCGGCTTACTGAAACACTAAACGGTGTACGGGTAATTAAAGGTTTTAATGCCGAAGAACAGGAGAACAAAACGTTTGAAGAAGGTGTAGACAGACTGTTTCAAAACGTCAAAAAAAGCTTGACTGCCACGGCGGTTATGACAAGTTCATCTACTTTTTTATTGGGCTTGGCCTCGGCCGGCATCATGGGTATTGGTGGTTATTTTATCATGAACAATTCTATGACCACAGGTGAATTTGTATCCTTTACCCTATTTCTTGGCTTTATGATTGCTCCTATTGTTCAAATGAGTAACATCGGATCTCAATTAACTGAAGCGTTGGCCGGGTTAGACCGGACACAAGAATTAATGTTAATGACCGAAGAAGATGACAGTGAAGACCGAACGATAACAATCAAGGAGATTAATGGTGACATATCTTTTAACAACGTGGCGTTCAGTTATGAAGAAAGTAAAGAAGTTTTACATGGTATATCATTCGAGGCTAAAGCAGGAAGTGTAACTGCTCTAGTTGGATCGTCGGGTTCAGGTAAATCGACCATCGCCAGTTTGGCTGCCACTTTCCTAAACCCAAGTGCTGGTGCAGTGACTTTAGACGGCACCGATCTTTCCAAAGTTCATCTTAGCAGTTATCGCCAGCACTTAGGCGTTGTACTGCAAGACGATTTCTTATATGAAGGCACCATTCGCGAAAACATCTTGTTTCCGCGACCAGAGGCAACCGAAGAAGAATTGATGTCGGCTGTAAAAGGCGCCTATGTAAATGAATTTACGGATCGCTTTGATGAAGGGCTGGACACGGTAATTGGTGAACGTGGTGTAAAACTGTCGGGTGGTCAAAGACAACGTATCTCGATCGCGCGTGCTTTACTTGCCGACCCAAAAGTGATCATCTTAGATGAAGCGACGTCGAATCTGGATACAGAAAGTGAGTCATACATACAACAAAGTTTGAACGTGCTAATGAAAAACAGAACAACATTTGTTATTGCCCATAGGCTGAGCACGATCCAACAAGCCGACCAAATTCTAGTTATTGAAGACGGCAACATTGTTGAACGCGGAGTACATCAGTCGCTCTTAGATCAAAAAGGAAGATATTACCAATTGTACACGTATCAGAGTAGAATTTAATTTTGCACCGATGAATCACAGTGCGCAAACTGTCATTCATCATAAAATCCCTTATCGCCATCTTATATTTTTGGAAGTAACGTAAGAACCATTGTGTTTTACATGAAGAGCCAGAAATGGGACAAGAATTAACAAATACTCAGGTTTCGCGAGAAACGCGTCTAAAGTTTATTCGCCAATTGCTCAATGATATTGAGGCCTTGGAATTCATGATTGATAACAATCTGATTGAATCTGGCATAACAAGGATTGGCGCAGAGCAAGAGTTTTGTTTGGTCGACAAGCATTGGCGCCCTGCCAAAAATGCACAAGACTTATTACCATTAATAGACGACACACATTTCACTACTGAACTTGCGCGGTATAACCTTGAAATTAATCTTGACCCTTTTACACTGCAAAAAAACTGCTTTGAGCTGATGCAGAATCAATTGGATTCATTGTTAAAAAAGGCAACAGAAGTGTGTGACACACAACAAACTAAAATACTGCTTACCGGTATTTTACCCACTATCAGTAAGTCAGAATTGATGTTCGATTACATGACCCAATCTCCTCGGTACTGGGCGATGAACGAAGTGATAAAAAAAGCACGTGGGTCAGATATTACCCTAAAAATTAGGGGCGTCGACGAGCTATTGGTGGTTCACGACTCTGTTTTGTTTGAGGCATGCAACACCAGTTTTCAGTTGCATTTACAAGTAGATCCAAAAGATTTTACAAAAAGTTATAATTGGGCTCAGGCTATTTCTGGCCCAGTATTGTCTGTAAGCGCTAACTCTCCTTTATTGTTGGGTCGCGAGCTATGGAGTGAAACAAGAATCGCCCTATTTCAACAAAGTATAGATACTCGAAACGCCAGTTATGCCTTAAAAAATCAAGAAGCGCGCGTTAGTTTTGGTAACCAGTGGTCGAAAGGAACGGCTGCCGATATTTTTAAAAATGATTTGGCCAATCATAAAATATTATTGGCTAAAGACATCGAGCAAAATGCTTTAGAAGAATTGGAACAAGGATCTATACCCAAACTCAATGCGCTCAACTTAAATAACGGAACCCTCTATAGATGGAATCGCCCGTGCTATGGTGTAGGTGGTGGCAAACCACATTTACGCATCGAGAATAGATATGTAACCAGTGGCCCAACGGTACTAGACGAAATGGCCAACTTTGCCTATTGGGTTGGATTAATGGTCGGTCGCCCACCACGATACGACGACATGGAAACCCAAATGGATTTTAGAGACGCGAAAGCGAATTTTATTAAAGCCGCTCGTTATGGAAAGGAATCTATGTTAAGATGGGATGGCGAGATAAGGAGCACTTACGATTTAACCCTGAACACGTTTTTGCCTATGGCCAGGCGTGGACTGCAGAAAGTTGGTATCAACCAAACGGACATTGATCGACTGTTACACGTTATCGAACGGCGTACCCTAACGCAAACAGGAGCACAATGGGCTACGGCGCAATATCGAACCTTAAACAAAAAAATGAAGAGCGACAATGCCCTTGTTCGGTTAACAAAGGCAATGCATAAAAATCAAGAAAGTGGAGCTTCTGTTGATAAATGGCCGGTTGAAGAGAACCTACATGTGGTAGAAGATGCCTTTCTTGTTGGTCACATTATGTCTACAAACGTATTTAGGGTGAATTATAACGACCATGCTGATTTGGCGACGTCAATAATGGCATGGAAAAATATTCATCACGTACCCGTCGAAGATGAATCCGGACAGTTATCAGGCCTACTCACATGGACCCACATGAAGAAACATAAATCCCAAGGAAAGGGGAAGACACTTTTAGTAGGTGATATAATGGCTAAAGATGTTTCATCTGTTTCGCCAAATACGGAAATTAACGAAGCCATTGCCATCATGAAGAAAAACGAATATGGCTGTCTGCCAATAGTTCAAGACAATCAAATTGTTGGAATCATCACAATAAAGGATGTTCTGCCATTTGACAACAAATCAACCAGTTAAGATGCCATCATTAGAAACCAATCTAACCCACCATGACAATTTAATTTGTAAGCCCGTACTGTTTGATTTATCTAATCCAAGTGATCATGATGAATTGAATAAGCTTCTTACCGCCAAACCGTACATCCGAATTATTGATGAAATACAAGGTCAGTTATTGGAGTTGCTCAAGCTTAGAAGTCCCAAAATTAAATTTACAGAAGAATCTCTAAATCAAGAGGTTACAAATTACTTATCGGATAAGGACGTAAAAGAATATGGGAATTGGGCGTATTATCCTTGGCTCGAAAAAATTGTTCATATACTAAACGAAGACGATTTCATTGAAGTTAGAACCAATCGAAACCATTATAAAATAACGCCTCAAGAAGAAGCCATTCTCAATCAAAAAACGATAGGCATCATAGGTTTGTCTGTTGGAAAGGCGATTGCCTTAACCATTGCAACCGAACGCATTTGCGGATCACTTGTACTCGCCGACTTTGACGTCATTGAGTTATCAAACCTAAACCGAATACAAACTGGTGTTCAAAACCTAAACACAAAAAAGACCGTTGTTGTGGCGCGCGAGATTGCAGAAATTGACCCCTACCTTGATGTCAGGTGCTTCCATGAAGGCATTGATGAAACCAATTTGGATGACTTTTTTGCGGTGAATGGAAGACTTGACGTATGTATTGAGGTATGTGATGGATTATTAACCAAAATCCAAACAAGACAGGTCGCTAAAAAACTTGGAATACCTGTGGTTATGAACTCAAGCGACAGAGGCACAACCGATGTTGAACGATTTGACTTAGACCCAGATTGGCCTATTTTCCACGGACTAATCGACCACTTAGACTTGTCGAAAGTTAAAGAAGCAAAAACCAATGAACAGAAGGTGCCTTATTTGTTGCCCATGATAGGTATCGATACAGCATCAGAGCGTTTGAGGGCTTCTATTCTCGAAATTGAAGGTAGTATAACCACATGGCCACAACTGGCCTCTGGCGTCATCTTTGGTGGCGGTATTTGTACAGACGTGTGCAGGCGGATATTACTAAATCAATACACCAAGTCAGGAAGATACATCGTCGACGTTGAAACCATAATTAACGACGATGTTGAAAATGATATTCTTGAAAAGCAACTGGATGACTACGCCGTAGAAAACCCAAAAATCAATCTATCAGATTACCAGGATGAATTGCAGCAAGCACAAGACAAGCTGTTTCACAACGATGCAAATCAATCCGTAAACTTAGAGGAGTCTGTGATTGCAGATATTGTTAAATATGCGGTTCAAGCACCCTCTGGAGGAAACGTACAACCCTGGAACTGGGTATACAAAAATGGAAGTTTGTTACTTTTTAACGACGTGGAGCGCTCCAATTCAATTCTAAACTTCAACAACACTGGATCGTTACTAAGCTTTGGTGCTGCACTCGAAAACATTGAGTTAGCCGCAGAAAATAGACATTTAAAAGCGACAACAGAATACTTCCCACTTGGCGAAAACAATCAACTTATCGCGCGCATAGCATTTTCGCCGTTAACCACGCCTAGTCATCCCTACCCTACGTTGGTTGATCATGTGTTTAATAGGTGTACGAATAGAAACCTAGGACCGCGTAAAGAGATTGAGTCTGACAAATTGAATATGCTGACTAAAACAGTTCAATCCATACACGATGCAGATATGAGACTTTTCACTGATCCGGGTGAAATGGAACAGTTTAAATCGATTATTGGTGAAATTGACAAACTGTTTATGACCAATAAAATAGGTCATGGCCATTTCACTAAAGAAATACGGTGGAACGAAACTGAAGTACAATCAACCAGAGACGGAATCGATATAGACACCATTGATTTAACAGCCACCGAACGCGCCGGACTGATTCTCTCGAAAAACTGGAATGTAACCAAGCACATTAAAAAGTGGGGGCTTGGAAATGAATTTGGCAAACTGTCTCAAAAAGCCATTAATGCGGCTTCTTGCCTTGGTATGGTTACAATGCCAAGTCGCAGTAACACCGACTACCTCAATGCTGGAATGGCTGTCCAACGACTTTGGCTAGCAGCTTCTCAATTAGATATTGCCCTACAACCTATGTCGATTTCATCCTTCTTGTTCGCCAGAATAGACGATGATGATTTTAGTGAGATTGAAGAATTAAGAGATGGAATTATCCAGCAATATGACCTGTTTAGAAACCTCACAAAGCTAGAAACAGAAGAAAAAGACATTTTCTTTTTTCGCTTATCAACTGCGCAGAGTCCTGAGATAATGGCCTTACGGCGAAAGGTCGAAGACGTTTTCAGTTACATTGCTTAGCTAATTTCTTTGGAAGTGAATCACACGCAAGGAGTTGTCCTTTCTTTGGTAACTTTGTCGTAAGAAATTTTACGCATCTTGAATAACGTCAGTCACGCCCTCTATCAGTTTTTTATCGACAATGGATTTAGCGAAGCAACAGCTAAATACACAAACCTGGTCGTGTTGCTGCTCGTCATCTTGCTTTTTGTTTTATTGATTGACTACGGCCTTCGCAAACTCTTAGTTGCCGTTATTTCCAAAATCGCCAAATCGTCTAAAACACATTTCGACGACTTATTGGTACAAAACAAGGTTCCACGTAATCTGGCGCACATCATTCCGTTAGTTTTAGCCTTTAAAGTCACTCCATATGTTTTCACCGACTTTGAACCCTATGCCATTTATTGGGATAAAGGCCTTAAGGTGTGTGGTGTCATTCTAATTTTAGTGATCACTCGAAGCGTGCTTAAAACGCTTGAAGATTTCTTCAAGACTATCCCAAACCTTAAAGACAAACCAATAGACAGCTACATTCAGGTATTCATGATTTTTGCCTGGATTATTGGGTTGATGTCTGTGTTTGCTATTGTAACAGGTATTGAATTTCTTCGATTTGTAACAGGATTAGGAGCAGCGTCAGCGATCATACTTCTCATTTTTAAGGACACGATTTTAGGCTTTGTTGCCAGCATTCAGGTGTCAATCAATGATATGGTGCGCATTGGCGATTGGGTCACCTTCGACAAATTTGGAGCAGATGGCGATGTAATAGAAATAAATCTCGCCACGGTTAAAGTTCAAAATTTTGATAAAACGATTACCACTATTCCCACATACGCGTTGATTTCAGATTCCTTTAGGAATTGGAGAGGAATGATGGAAAGTGATGGTAGAAGAATTAAACGTGCGATAAAGGTCAAACAAGACAGCGTCCGCTTTTTAAATGACACCGACCTTGAGAGACTCAAACAGATACAACTCATTTCTGAATATATTGGAACCCGACAAAATGATATAGAACGCTTTAATGCAAGTCATAATGTCGACAAATCTGTGCCTATCAACGGTCGAAATTTGACGAATATTGGTTTGTTCAGAAAGTATATTGAATCGTACTTAATGAATCATCCTGCGATTAATAAGGATATGACGTTAATGGTTCGACAATTGGAACCAACGGGGCAAGGATGGCCCATCGAACTATACACCTTTAGTGCTGATAAACGCTGGGAGAATTACGAGCACATCATGTCCGACATCTTTGACCATATCGTTTCTTCGGTATCTTATTTTGACCTAGAATTGTTCGAATTCCCAAATAAAAACTTTGTCAACTACCAAGAATAACGGCGACACAAATAGGTCTGAATTGGACACAGTAAAGTTTATATTTGACTTCTAATTACTTTAAAATCTTATGCAGTTAATCAACAACCTAATACAATACTTTAGTAAATCTAAATCAACCGACAATGTAGCCCCAGAAGGCCTTTGTCCTAATTGTTGGGGAAACCAACAGTACGACAATGTGATACGAGAAATGTATAAAGACAAGCAGGTTGATGTAAACAACAACGAAGCCAACCATGCGTTTATTCAAAAATTTGTGGTTGAACGCGTAAAGGGTATAACCTTAAAAAAAGGAAGTTCGGGATATGAGTGCCCAACCTGTAAAATTGTACACGATTAGGGGCACATCAGCTTAAACGAACATCAATCATTAATACCAATTCCTTTATTGATTTAAAAAGCCGTCTGAATGACTAAGTTTCAAGCACCAGAGGGTAAAACCGCATTAAAAGAGCAGCTATCCGTTAGCTATCATAAAAATTTCTGGCAAGAGTTTGCAACAACATATGTAAACGATAAAGAGGTCGTTCGCTGGTTATTTGAATTTATGCTTGAAGGAACTGATCGTTTGAGTCAAACCTGTGCTGAAATAATCCGTCACATGTCGGATATCAATAGAAGTGTAGTCACGCCTTTTGTTGATGAATTACTTGATGCGTTGGATTCAAATCGTCATGATGCAGTGAAACGATGCACGTTCAGAATGTTTCAATACGCTACCTTTACTGAAGAACAATCAGGGCGGGTTGTAGAAGCCGCATTTCGCCATCTTCAAAACAGATCGAACGCAATTGCTATACGGGTTTTTGCGATGACCACCATTTACAATGTAAGCAAAACTTACCCAGAATTGTATGAGGAGTTAGTCGCATGTATCTCTGAAAACCTTAACGAAGAAAGCGCTGGTTTTAAAAACCGCGCAGGAAAAATCATTAACCGTAAATGGAAATAATCAAAAGACACTGTTTTATAGTCTTTGCACTTCTCGTCTTGTTCCCAATAAGCGCAAGTAGTCAAAACATATTGGCCAGATACTTGAAGTACACGTTGATGGATACCAGTCCACCGGCTAAACCAAAGTTTATCGCCTACCCTACGCTAGCATTTACACCAGAAACAAGCTGGGAAGTGGGTGTAAGTGGATTGCTCGTTTACAGAGCCAAACAAGATACTGCGAATCGGCTATCAGAAATGAAGTCTTTCTCTTTTCTCACCCTTGCCCAACAATATGGTTCTGTAATAGAACACGCACTGTATACCGACAAAAACAAGTATTTCTTTCTAGGTGAAGTCCGGTTTCAAAACTTCCCACTCAACTATTTTGGAATTGGGCCGCAAAGACCGTTTGACCAACAAGTAGTCGTTAACACGTTTGAATTTCGCTTTCGAGAGCGCGTTTTACGTCAAATCGCGCCATCCGTATTTACTGGATTTGAGGTCGACTTTCAACGTTTAAGCCGAGTGCATTTTGAGTGGGACGGAAATCAACAGGCTATTGGTATACCTACCGGAAGTAATGGATCAACCAACTTGTCTTTAGGTTGGGGTCTGTTATACGACAACATACACAATGTTTTAAATCCGCGACATGGGAAATATATGGAAGTTGCCTACTTGAAAAGCAATACAGCTTGGGGAAGTACTTTTTCGTTTGACCAATGGTTTACTGATTTTAGATTCTATCACCCAATAAAGAAAAACAATGTTTTGGCTACTCAACTCTATGGTCAATTCACAAACGGAGATGTTCCTTTTAATTCTTTGGCGATGATGGGCGGTGAACGTTTAATGCGTGGTTATTACCTTGGCCGATATAGAGATAAAAACTTATTGGCCGGTCAAATAGAATATCGGATGTTACCGTTTTCGTTTGCTAAACGTTGGGGCTTTGCCATGTTTGCTGCTGCAGGCAGCGTATTCCCAGATGTTCAGAACTACACCAACAGTCCACTGCGATGGGCAGCTGGCGCTGGACCAAGATTTTTAATTTTTCCTAAAAAAGATGTGTATAATCGGCTTGACGTTGCTTTCACCTCGGAAGGCATGGGCTTTTACTTTCACATTGGAGAAGCCTTCTAACCCATTAATCGACCATCCTGCATCACTATTTTGCGATCAGCACTATCGGCAAGTTGGTTGTTGTGCGTTACGATTACAAACGTTTGTTTAAACTCGTCTCTTAAGTCAAAAAACAGCTGATGTAACTCATTGGCATTCTCCGTATCCAAGTTGCCAGAAGGCTCGTCTGCAAGTATAACTAGAGGCCTGTTCATCAGTGCACGAGCCACGGCCACCCGTTGTTGTTCGCCACCACTTAATTGATTTGGTTTATGTTCTAAACGATGCGATAGACCTAAAAAATCCAACAATTCTTTCGCACGTGCTTCGCTTTCTTGTCGTGACTTTTTACCAATATAGGCAGGAATACACACATTTTCTACTGCGGTAAATTCTGGCAGTAAGTGGTGAAATTGGAATATAAATCCGATGTTTTCGTTTCTGAACTTCGCCAATTTTTTGTTGGACAAACTTGATATCGCTTGGTCCTGATAATACACATCACCCTTGTCGGGCTTGTCTAATGTTCCCAGTATCTGCAAAAGCGTTGTTTTACCCGCCCCAGATGCACCAATAATACTCACCACTTCAGAAGTATTAACGGTTAAATCAACACCGTTAATCACCTCTACAGAACCAAAGCGTTTGTGTATGTTTTCGAGTCTTATCATTAAAAAGCGCGATTCACGCCAAATACATACCTCATTTGAACATATTCAGATTGTTCTTCTGGAATTCTATTCAAGAAGAATGGCATATCGAATCGTATGTTCAATGGTTTCATACTAGAGAATCTTCTATTGAATTGAAGCGCAAAATTAGCGCCAACTCCTGCGTCTACTCTTAAACCGCTGGTAAGGTCATCTCGCACACCCAAAACCCCCAAGTCCGTAAATAGATATGGGTTAATTTGAACTATACGTCCAACCTTACCCAGTTTTGGATTTATATAACGTCCAAAATCAAGCTCAGCATTTATGGCTGCACCACTTCTACCTGCATAACTAAAGAAGGTGTCGTTGTCTTGAATATTTGTTGCCGCAACTCCAGCATATCCGCGAAGGTTAAGCCCTCCACCTTGATGAACATTGTTACCGTCTCTACTGTGTACCAACTGATCTGGAGATAACCATCCAATAGCTCGACTATAACGATTATCCATTAACTGATAGGTATTCGCACCACTAAGTTGTAACTTGGCTTCTGGCGCCACATTCGACCCTGTAATATATTGGGCAAAGGCTCTTGTTCGAAGTACCATTCGTTTCACATTTCGATTGTTTTTTAATTCAGCAGATACACTCGCATAAGCATAGTCTGAAAAGAGGACCGGAGCTTGCGTTTTTAACTTCAAACTTCCACCACCATTAAACTGCTTATAGGCTCTTGTAAAGGATAGGTCTACCCAGTTATCAAGGCCGTTATTTGCGAACTCTGGATATAAGAGATAACTCGTGTTGTTGCGCTTTGCGCTTGCAAAATCCAGCTCTATTATCCCTTTATGGGTTCGTTTGTCTAACCCAATAGAATTATACAACCAACCTGCCATCCAGCGTGAAGACAGCTTTAGATTGGTATGGTCGGCAACCTTCGACTTGTAATCAACTTCGTAAGAAATTGGGTCTCTGTCTTCAACCAAAGCTTCATCGGTACCTAAAAATTCAACACCCGTATTGTACAATACACGCGCTTCAACCAGGTGTTTATGGTTAAAGTAATTTCCAGAGAATTTCGCCCCTATTTTGACTCCATCAATTGCGTTGTACCAACCATCAAGCCTATACTTCGCCACATACTTTCGGAAAGTTGTTGGTCCGTATTGTAATCGGTCATATGACCAATAGATTGGTGTCTTTTTACTATTATCCAACCTGTTTATGTCAGCCATTCGGCCACTGATGTCAATCCGAACATCTTTAATCCCACCAGATATGGTAACCGTAGCCGTGTAGGTTTGGTTGATTAAATCCCACCCTGTCCATTTAGGTAACACTGTCGCTTTTGTTCTTTTTTGGAAATAGGTATTTGGTATGTAGTAATGATGTGGTTGGCCAGCTTTGTCGATAACAGTAAAGTCGATTGGCATTGGGTCTCCTTTACGTTCGAAAGTGATAGCATACTGATCTCCATCAACATGTTTTACTTTTTTGATACCATAATCAATGAAAGAATTGTTTTCTAGCCATTCATCAAAAAACCAGTTTAAATCAACCTCTGTATACTGGATGATTGAAGTTCTAAAATCCTCCCAATACGGATGACATATCTTCCATTGATTGAAGTAGTTAGAAAATGCCTCCGCAAATAGTTCGTCTCCTAAGATATACTGTAAGTTGTACAACATGGTAGCCGTTTTATAATACACTTGGCCATATCCTCCACCATGTCGTGCGGCAGAATTAAAATGATCTGAGTGCATATTTAGCCTTGCTGTATTGTCACCAGTGGCGTGTGCCATATAGCCAAAATATACTGTTTGGTCGTCTCTATAGTTGGGCATATAGTTTATACCATCAATCGTTTTCATAGACATGGCTGTCAAAAACTGAGTGAAGCCTTCATCTAAAGAAGCACGGTAGGTTTCGTTGTTTCCAACCATACCAAAAAACCAGTTATGGCCTACCTCGTGCGCTATTAATCCTTTATGGCCTGGGAATGATCCACCATCAAGAGTCAACATCGGATACTCCATTCCATCGCGGGCATCAGCAGCAATCATCTTTGGATACGCAAACATGCCTACCTTTTGCGAATACGCTTTAACCACATCTGCAACATACTGAGCTGAAGGCTGCCAGGCGTGCGCATGTTCTTCTTGTGCTAAAGCGATGCATCGAACGTTGTTCCACACAACTTCTCCGATTCGATACGTTGGATCTGCAGTAAAAGCAAAATCATGAACGTTAATTGCTTTAAACTTCCACGTTTTTGTAGATCCGTCTGGCGTAATAGGATTAGAGTAGCTGGTTGCTCTCTTTTCAAAGTTTTTAATATCTAATCGCTGACGCAAATCGCCAGGATACATGTCGCTTTCGTTTTGCAACACTCCTGTAGCTTCAACTACGTATTGGTTTGGAAAGCTGATATCAACTTCAAATATTCCATAATCACCATAAAACTCTTTACCTAAATGTTGGTCTGTTGTCCAACCAAATTTTCTATCATAAACCGAAATTCTTGGGTACCAATGAACACCATCAAAATGCAGAAAGGTGTTGTCATTTTCACCACCATGGCGAAAGGTTTTCATTCTTCTGCGAATGTTGCCACCGTTGTCTTTGTCCCAATACGTCTTAAAATTGATATCGATAGTTACGCCTGTATTTGGCAATAAGGGTGCATCCAAATCAACATACATAATGGAATTGTCGATGGTGTACTTCATCGCCTTACCATTCACTGCCAACGAGTTGATTACTGTATTGAAACCTTTGCGCTCGTGTTCGCCAAATACACTTTTAATTTTATCGGCGTCCCGCATGTTTTTTAGATAAGAATTTGGGGTAAACGCGTTTTGGTATAAATGAAAATATAAGCGCGTCAATTCGTCATCTGAATTATTCCAATAGGTTAATTGTTCTGTCCCCCCTATCGATTCCTCTTTGTCGTCAACAACGACGTTCATTTTGTAATGCACATCTTGCTGCCAGTAACCCGGATTTGGTGTTCTGTTTTTCCAATAAAATTTATTCGTATTAGACTGGTATTGAGATAGTTCTGCAGTAGGTTGCTGAGCAAAGGCCGCACAAGAGATTAACACCAATAAGGTTAACAAAGCGTTATTTCGCATATCCAAATGATTCATTCGGACAAAGAAAGTCAAAAAAATGTTTCGGGACGAAATTAGTATCCGATGTAACGCAAGAATTCCATTCGCGTAGCCTCTTTGAGAAACTGTCCGCTAAGGTCGGCTGTAACCGTTGAAGAATTCACGTCTTCAACTCCACGAGCAGCAACACACATGTGAGATGCATCAATCACCACAGCTACATCTTCTGTTTTCAGCGTTTTACGGAGTTCTGCTGCTATTTGACGCGTTAACCTTTCTTGTACCTGAGGTCTTTTACAGTAATACTTTACGATTCTGTTGATTTTTGACAAACCAATTACTTCACCGTTAGAAATGTAGGCAACATGGGCTTTACCATAGATTGGAACCAAATGATGTTCACACGTTGAGAAAACCGCAATTTCCTTTTCAACCAACATATGACTGTACTTGTATTTATTTTCAAATAAGGTAACAGATGGTTTATTGGCAGGATTTAGACCACTAAAGATTTCCTTAACATACATTTTCGCCACTCTGTTTGGCGTTTTTGAAATACTATCGTCGGTTAAGTCCATGCCTAAGATTTCCAGTATAGATTCAACATGTTTCTCAATCTTTTCAACTTTCTGATCATCAGTTAGATCAAAGGCGTCAGCCTTTAAAGGAGTTTTGGTGTTAACGTCCATAATGTTATTCTTCTATATCAACAAAGTTTCTTTCAGTTTCATACAAACGCAAACCAAGGGCAAGTTGTTCATCTATTTTTTCTCTTAGTCTGTTAAAAATCGTTACCGCGATGTTTTCTACCGTTGGATTTAAATTCTTAAAATCTG
>ENA-UZXC01005157-UZXC01005157.1-metagenome-genome-assembly--contig:-Day-2-25m-contig-5157_pt1 | contig 14763 bp, 10 predicted proteins | sample MGYA00260340_ERZ794900 | MGnify/ENA metagenome assembly ERZ794900 | reverse complement strand
TCGATCAAGGTCCTTAGGGGGCTTGAGGCCGTTCGCAAACGCCCCGGGATGTACATCGGGGACACTGACGACGGCAGTGGTTTGCACCACATGGTTTACGAAGTTGTCGATAATGGCATCGACGAAGCTTTGGCGGGTCATGCGGATTTCGTCTCGGTAACGATCCATCGCGACAACAGTGTTTCTGTGCGCGATAACGGTCGTGGTATCCCTGTAGATATCCACCATGAAGAGGGCGTCAGCGCAGCTGAAGTTATAATGACCCAGCTTCATGCTGGCGGAAAGTTCGACAGCAACTCCTACAAGGTTTCGGGTGGTTTGCACGGCGTTGGTGTTTCCGTTGTGAACGCACTCTCGGATTGGCTTGAGTTGCGCATTTGGCGAAATGGCAAGGAACACTTGGCTCGCTTTGAGGGCGGCGATACAGTCGACCACCTGAAAGTCGTCGCAGAAGCTGAGGGTGAAACCGGCACCGAAGTCCGCTTTATGGCGTCGACGAATACATTCTCAAATCTTGAGTATTCGTTTGAGACGTTGGAAAAACGCCTCCGCGAATTGGCATTCTTGAATTCCGGCGCTCGGATCATTTTGAAAGATGAACGCCCAGCCGAACCCTTGGAAAGCGTCTTATTCTACGAAGGCGGCGTGCGCGAATTTGTAAAGTATATCGACCGTCACAAAAATCCGATGATGCCAGAACCTATCTACGTTCAAGGCGAAAAAGACGACATAGGCGTGGAAGTTGCGATGTGGTGGAATGACAGCTACCACGAGACCGTATTGCCTTTCACAAACAATATTCCTCAGCGCGACGGCGGCACCCATATCGCCGGTTTCCGCGGGGCGTTGACGCGCACGATCCAAAAGTACGCTCAGGAAAGCGGCATCGCTAAGCGTGAAAAGATCAGCTTTACCGGCGACGATGCACGTGAAGGATTGTCATGTGTGCTTTCTGTCAAAGTGCCTGACCCGAAATTCTCAAGCCAAACCAAAGATAAGCTAGTTTCATCCGAAGTTCGCCCTGCCGTCGAGGGCCTGATGAATGAGCGTCTATCGGAATGGTTCGAAGAAAACCCAACTCAAGCGAAGCTCATCGTCGGAAAGATCGTTGAGGCTGCTTTTGCCCGCGAAGCCGCCCGTAAAGCCCGAGAGCTTACGCGCCGTAAAACCGCGATGGATGTGAACTTCTTGGCTGGAAAGCTAAAAGATTGTTCTGAAAAAGACCCTTCAAAAACCGAAGTCTTCCTCGTCGAGGGTGACTCGGCCGGTGGTTCAGCCCAAACGGGCAGGGACCGCCTGACACAGGCGGTTTTGCCGCTGCGTGGCAAGATCCTAAACGTTGAGCGTGCTCGTTTTGATAGGATGTTGGGATCGCAAGAGATCGGCAACCTAGTCATGGCGCTTGGAACCGGCATCGGTCGCGACGAATTCAACATTGAGAAGCTTCGCTACCACAAGGTCATCATCATGACGGACGCTGACGTGGATGGCGCGCATATTCGTACACTCTTGCTGACGTTCTTTTACCGACAGATGCCGGAACTGATTGAGGGCGGCTATCTCTACGTTGCTCAGCCCCCGTTGTTCAAAGTGATGCGCGGTAAGTCTGAGGTGTACCTTAAGGATCAGGGTGCATTGGATGACTACCTCGTCCAGCAAGGCATCGATGACGCTGTACTGCGTTTGGCCAGTGGTGAAGAAATCGTCGGCGCTGACCTTATGCGTATCGTCGAAGAGGCACGTCAGGCAAAGCGCGTGTTGGATGCATTTCCGACGCATTACCCTCGCCATATCCTTGAGCAGGCGGCGATTTCAGGCGCCTTTGACGCTGGTCGTGCAGAGGCGGACTTGCAAGCAGTTGCAGACGGCATCGCGAACCGGCTTGATTTGATCGCCGCAGAATACGAACGCGGTTGGCAGGGTCGTCAGACACAGGACAAGGGTGTGCGCCTTAGCCGTATCCTGCGAGGTGTAGAAGAGCGCCGCGTTCTGGACGGCAATGTCATGCGCAGTGGCGAGGCGCGTAAGCTTGGAAGCATGTCAGGGCTGCTACGTGAAGTGTACGACGACAAAACGCAGTTGGTACGCCGTGAGCGTATCCAAGACGTTTACGGGCCTCTAGACCTTCTGGACGCGATCCTCAAAGAGGGTGAGAAGGGTCTCAGCCTGCAACGCTACAAAGGCTTGGGCGAAATGAACCCTGGGCAGCTTTGGGAAACTACTCTCGACCCCGAGGCGCGCACCTTGTTGCAAGTTAAGGTCAATGATGTTGCAGACGCAGATGATCTATTCACCAAGTTAATGGGTGATGTGGTCGAACCACGTCGCGAATTCATCCAAAAGAACGCCCTAAGTGTTGAGAATTTGGATTTCTGATCCTCTGTAGGATTCCCCATAATCTTTCGTGACACCTATAATATTTCGCGCGACGCCCAAAATTTTTCGTTTCCTTTTATTGGAGGCGAAATCCAGCTTTCCCAAATCTGAACGAAAATTGGTGCATGAAATTCGTTTTCACGAATGCCTTAACTTGGGTTAACTACAGCAGTTGAATATCGCGATTTACGGCCCACAACTTTCAATGAGAAACTCTATCGTGTTTTTTGGGAGCGGAGAGAGTTTCACTTTAGGTTGTCGCTGTGAAATTGGGTGAAAGGGACGGAAACCGGACCTTCGCTGCAGTTTGCTCTGAGGTCAGCTGTGCGGACGAAGTCGACCTTGGATGCTTTGCCATGAATGGTCGCCAATCTCACGCTGTCAAATCTGCGAATAACAGCAAGAGCGGAGTCCGAAGTTATTTCCGAGTCAAATTTATATAATGTTGCGCCCAAGGAGCAGGTCTTAAACGAACGCAACACAATAACTCTTCATGCCACATGTATGCGAACATCTATACGTTAAAGTTTCGCCATCGCGTTAAGTGTATGTTCCAACCCCAAACGAATATGTTTTTCAAGCGCGGCCTTAGCCGTGGGGATATTGCGTGCAAGTGCGGCGTCGAACATTGTCTTATGTTCCAGCACCGCAGCGCGACCGCGATTGGTCAGGACGAGCATTTGATAACGCAAGTACTTATCAAATATAGTTCCATGCAATGCTAAAAGGTTCTGCGAATTGCACGCCTGTATTAAAGCTTGGTGAAACTCCCAGTCGTAGCGCTTCCATAGTTCCTTTTGAGAATTGTCATCGTCAAGCATCTTTTGTTCGATCAAATGCAGCTTATGATGCGCCGCAACAAGATTTCCTTCCCAATCTGCATCGCCGCAAGCGATCGAGGTTTCAAGCGCCGAGCATTCCAGCAAGATGCGAAGTTCAGCGATTTCTGTAAGATCTTCTGCGGAAACTGGTCGCACAAAAAATCCACGTTGTTCTGCAGCTTGTACAAATCCTTCGCTGGAGAGGCGATTGAGGGTTTCGCGCAATGTAGACACGCTGGCGGAGTAGCGATCTCGCAAGCCGTCTAGCTTCAATTTGGTACCAGGAGCGAGTTCCCCGAAAATTATATCGTGCTTTATGCGTTCGTAGGTGCTGGACCCGACAGTAGGCGCAGGGTGGGACATGCCATGCCTCTCAATTTGCTCTTTCCAACGATGATTACATGATCATCCGATATTCCTCAACGTGGAAAAAAATAGGGGTAAATTAAAAATATCATATATTATTGCGAATCTGTTAAAATCTGTTAGCGTGACCGAAATGCCAAAAAGAGGGTCCAGATGGGGCAAATACTTAAGATAGCTGTTGTTGGTGCCGGCCTTGTAGGGCAGCGTCATATTGCTGCGATCAGCCAGGTGCCTGGAGTGGAGTTGGCTGCAGTGGTAGAGCCAGGTCCAACAACGCAAGACGTCCCAGTCTATACGACCATGTCTGACTTGTTCGACGCTTGTAAAGTCGACGGGGTCATTCTTTCGACGCCTACACTGTTTCATGTCACTGGTGGATTGGAGTGTGTTTACCGCAACGTCCCAGTGTTGATCGAAAAGCCGCTGGCTGCATCGGCGGACGACGCGCAGAATCTCATCGATATAGCAAAACAAAACAATGTTCCAATCCTTGTCGGTCATCACCGCCGTCACAATCCTATCATTCAAAAGTCAGCGGCTTTAATTCGAGAAGGTGCAATCGGGCAAGTGCGCGCCGCACAAGTAACCTGCTGGTTTTACAAGCCTGACGACTATTTTGATGTCGCCCCTTGGCGAAAAGAGGCTGGTGCGGGCCCGATTTCCGTCAACCTTGTGCACGATGTCGATCTCATGCGGCACTTCTTGGGTGAGGTCGTTACCGTTCAAGCGCAGATGGCGCCATCTTTGCGTGGGTTCGAAAACGAAGATCTTGCAGCTGCCGTCTTGCGATTTGCGAGTGGTGCCGTCTGTACAATCACCGTTTCTGACAGCGTAGTATCGCCCTGGAGTTGGGAGCTGACTTCACGTGAGTATCCGATATATCCAGCCACAAGTGAATCTTGTTATCTGATCGGCGGATCTGAGGGAGCACTCTCGATTCCCGATATGCGCCTTTGGCAGCATGAAGGCGAGACAAGTTGGTGGAACCCAATCAAAGCGACGGCAATGCCGGTGAGTTCATCTGACCCTTTAATAAACCAAATCGCGCACTTCGAAGATGTTATTCGAGGCAACGCAGAACCGCTCGTGACAGGCGAGGAGGGCCTAAAAACTTTGCGAGTTGTTGAGGCAATTCAAAGGGCTGCGCTAACGCAAACTCTAATTAAAGTCGAAACCCAATCGGAGGAAAATACGACAGCCGCCGAATAAAATATCCTATATTTTGCAAAATCTATTGCGAAAAGTGAAAAATACGGCATTATTCACGCCATACCTGCCCTAAAAAGCAGCTCAAACGTCTGGGAGGACACAATGACACTTAAAATTACTCGTCGCCTCGCGATGGCCGCCATGGTCGCAGCAGGCTCATTCGCTGGCACAGCATCTCTGGCAGATGGCCACGCTTTGCAGCTTCGCCTATCAACTTCTGGCTCTGAAACTGATGCACGTTCCGTGGCCATGGCCGACGTATTTGGTCCAGCGGTTTCAGGATTTGCTTCCTACGAACCAAGCTACAACGCGACACTGTTTGCACAAGGTACAGAGCTAGAAGCGATCAGCCGTGGCAACCTTGAAATGGCAATCACTTCTGCGCAGGAACTGGCTCAGTTCTTCCCAGAGTTTTCTATTTTTGCAACTGGATACGTCCACCAAGACGCAGCACACCAAATTCGCGTTTTCAACGACCCGCTGATGACACCGTTCAAAGCTAAAGTTGAAGATGAGCTGGGTGTTAAGCTGTTGGCCGTTATGTACCTTGGCAAACGCCACGTGAACCTGCGCCAGTCTCGTGAAGAACTAGACGTGCAGACACCAGCTGATCTTGCTGGCGTGAATCTGCGTATGCCGGGAACGGATGCATGGCAGTTCCTGGGCGCGGCGCTCGGTGCTGCTCCTACTCCGATGGCATTCTCTGAAGTATATACTGGCCTAGCAACAGGTGCAGTAGATGGCCAAGACAACCCAATGCCAACGGTCGTCGACAAGAAATTCTACGAAGTGACAAAGCAGATCGCTTTGACATCTCACCTTGTTGACTTGAACTACATCGCGATTTCCAAATCGATTTGGGACGGTATGAATGCAGAACAGCAAGTTGGCGTTCAAGCCGCTGCCGATGCGGCTGCAGCAGTCGGTCGCTTGCGCCAGTTGGAAATGGAAGCAAACCTAACATCCTTCTTGGAAGAAAATGGCGTTGAAGTTTACTCGCCTGATCTGGCAGCATTCCGCAACCACGTTCAGGCGCAGTATGTAGGCTCTGAGTTTGCAGCTAGCTGGCCAGAAGGTGTGTTGGAGCAGATCAACGCGCTCGGCAACTAAGCCTAAACCACGCGAGAGGACGATCAAATGAACAAAGTATTTGGATGGTTCTCTCGCCTCTCTGATATGATTGCCGCCGGTATGCTGGCGGCAATCTTTCTGACCTTCTTGTTGCAAATTGCGACCCGATATCTGCCCAAATTGATTATACGGTTCAATCTGGCCGACACCTTTCCGATCCTTGGTGAAATTGCCCCTTTGGGTTGGTCGTTGGAGTTGATTGGTATTCTTTGGGTCTGGGTCATTTTCTTTAGTTGCGCGTTTGTGGTCCGCGAATATGACCATGTGAAATTCGACATCATCTATCTCTCCGTATCTCGCAAAACCCGAACCATTTTCGCGATCATTTCTGCTGCGGCCATTGTCGCCGGAATGCTTTATGCACTGCTGCCTACGCTCGACTACATCGACTGGATGAAAATGCGCAAAACCGCGACGGTTCGAAATCCGTTCACGGGGAACAAGATACCAATGCGCACAATTTTTTCGGTCTATGGCGGCTTCATGATTGTAGTGGCTGCCCGGTATGCCTGGCTTGCCATTGACACATTCCGCAACGGACCGCCGAAGACTGAGCTTGAGATCGTGCTTGAGGCAGAAGCGGGGGGGACCAAGTCATGAGCATCGAACTGATTGGCCTTTTGGTCACCCTATTTATTTTGGCCGGAATCGGCACGCCTATTGGCTATTCGATCCTTTTGGCATCGGTAGTCTATCTTGGCATGGCTGGGCTAGATATCGCACTTGCCGGAGAAAAAATCCTGCAAGGGTTTTACAAAAGCGCAATCCTGCTAGCTGTGCCATTGTTCATCGTCGCGGCTAACATCATGAACGCGGGCTCGATTACTGATCGTTTGTTGAATTTTTGTGTTGCTGTCGTTGGGCGGTTCAAGGGTGGGTTGGGCCATGTGAACGTCGTGGCTTCTCTTATATTTTCTGGAATGTCGGGATCTGCTGTTGCGGATGCTGCCGGAATCGGAAAAATCATCATTTCGATGATGACCCGCGATGGTCGCTATAGTCGCGGTTATGCGGCTGCGATTACTGCAGCCTCGGCTACGATTGGCCCGATTATACCTCCGTCCATTCCGATGGTGCTATATGCACTTGTCTCGAAGGCTTCGATCGGCGCGCTCTTCCTCGCAGGGATCTTGCCCGGCCTTATTATGGGCGTCGTCCTGATGGCGATGAACGGTTATCTGGCGCATAAGCGCGGCTTTGGAATGGAAGAACCTGTGCCATTGCGAGCCTTGCCAAAAACCACTGCAAAGGCGTTTCCTGCACTGCTCATGCCAGTAATCCTGCTCTATGGGATATATGGCGGGGTTACGACTCCAACTGAAGCTGCAGCAGTGGCGGCCTTTTACGCATTGCTGTTGGCTGCGATGTTCTACCGAGCAATCAACCTAAAAACGCTTTACAATGTGTTTGTAGACAGCGCGCGATCATCCGCTGCCGTGGGCATAGTGATTGGTGGCGCGTTCATCCTGAACTTTATCGTTATCAGCGAACAAATCCCGCAATCCATTTCAGAGCTCTTGGGTGATGCGGATATCAGCCCGATCATGTTCTTGATTGTAGTTAACATTTTGATTTTGCTTCTGGGCTGCGTACTCGATGCAACAACAATCATTCTAGTGATCGTTCCGTTATTTATCCCAACTTGCGAAGCATTGGGAATTGATTTGGTGCACTTTGGCGTCTTGGTTGTTGTCAACTCTATGATCGGACTGATCACGCCACCCTATGGTATTTTATTGTTCGTGATTAATGCCGTAACCGATATCCCACTGCGCGAAATCATTAGAGAAATTTGGGCGTTCCTTGCAGTGTTGATATTCGCATTGATCATCATGATGATGTCGCCGGGTCTGGTTCTTTGGTTGCCAAGATTGTTGGGCTACCAAGGCTAATGCTGACCATTCCAACATCAATCGTGCCAGGTAGTTTTCGGCAAAAACTAAAGGCCGTTTTCGATATTGGATTTGAGGCTATCGACCTAAGACTATCAGATGTTGCGCAGTTCGATGGAAGCCCAAAGGAATTGGGGGAACTTGTAAAAGAAGTTGGATTGAAAATTGCATCCTTGGGGCCACTTGCCGTCGGAACCACGGCAAAACAACTAGCAAATAGGGTTGATCTGGCGCGTGAATTATCGGCTGAATTGATCATTCTGGATGTTGAAAACTCAGTTCAACTAAACATGGAGTTTGGCAAATTCTCCGATGTGCGGATTGCGCTTCGCCCCAAGCGCGAGCTTGAAACTGAAGTTGTGGCACATGTGAAAAATGAGGGGCTACAAAACCTTGGCATTGCATTAAATTCATTTGAGGTGCTTGGAGATGGATCGCGACCTGCGCGCCTTCGAGAAGTTGATGGAAAATCTGTTTTCCATGTCGCACTTTGGGACGGGCCAGTGCAGCCAATGTTGCCCGGCCAAGGAACGCTAAATCTCGGCGGGTTGGCACGAGTAATGGCGCGTACTGGATTTGATGGCCCATGGTCTGTGGGCGCTTCTCCGCTTGGATCAAAAACAGTCCTGAATGCTTACCGATCTCTTGTGACCACGCTTTCGGACGCGGCGCAAACTGAGCCAAAGCTTAGACAATTGACGCCAAATATTCCGCAAAAGGTTCCAGCAAAGGGAATCGAATTCATTGAATTTGCACTTTGCTCCGAGACAGCCGCAACACTGGAATCAACGTTGGCAGCGATGTCATTTCGTCGAGAACGCAAACATCTGTCCAAGAATGTAACACTTTGGCGCCAAGGTGCCGTGAACATTGTTATCAATATAGAGAACTCGGGCCATGCCGGTCGCGCCTTTCAAGAGCATGGTCCATGTGTGTGTGACATGGGGCTGCGCGTTCAAAATGCGGCAGAAACGGTTGCCCGGGCACGTGCATTGGGCACGGAAGACTTTTCTCAATCGGTAGGGCTAGGTGAGCTCGATATTCCGGCAATTCGAGGGGTCGGCGGAAGCATTATTCACTTTATCGACGAGGAATCTGACCTACATCGAGTTTGGGATATTGAATTTGAACCGGTAACGCGCACCAGTGCGACACCACCTGCCGGTATAAGACGTATCGACCACGTTGCGCAAACGATGCCTTACAAGGATATGCAAAACTGGTTGCTGTTTTATTTGACGACCTTTGAGATGTCTAAGTCTCCGATCGTGAACGTCGCTGACCCCTCTGGCATTGTGCAGTCGCAAGCGCTTGAAAGCCCCGAGGGAGAAGTCCGCCTTAATCTAAATGGTGCAGCAGATGCCAATACGTTAGCTGGCACGTTCCTTTCAGGACGCACAGGCGCCGGTGTTCAGCACATCGCATTTCAAACTGATGACATATTCGAAACATCTGAACTTCTTTCTGCCAGTGGATTTCCTCGGTTATCGATTCCGCAGAATTACTATGGTGAGATCCAATCAGAGTTTTCCTTGGAAGATGAAATAGTTGCCAAGTTAAAGGCCGAAAACATCCTTTATGATCAGGATGAAACCGGCTGCTACTTTCAGCTATATGGGCAGTCTATTTTTGACGGCTTTTTCTTTGAAATTGTTCAAAGGAAAGATGGCTATGCAGGATTTGGCGCACCCAATGCGCCCATTCGACTGGCCGCGCAAGCGCAAGACATTCAACGTAAAGGTGCCACATGATTAACGATGCAGACGCAATCCGAGACTGGTGGCGGACTTCGATCATCGACATGGCGCCGGGGAAAATAGCTTTCCGTGGTCACCCAATAGAGGATTTGATCGGCAACGTGTCATTTTCACAGATGATCTGGCTCATGACGGTGGGTGAAAAGCCTTCAGTTGCGCAGTCAGAATTGTTAGAGGCTGCTCTAGTTGCTGGCGTTGATCACGGTCCGCAAGCCCCATCCATTGCAGCCGCGCGCATGACAGCAACCTGTGGAGTAGGGTTGAACAATGCAATGGCGAATGGCGTAAACATGCTAGGTGATGTGCATGGTGGAGCAGGGGAACAATGCGCCGAACTTTATATTGATATTGCAGCGCGAATGGACAATGGGGACGACCTCGAAGGCGCGGTTCAGAATGGTCTAGATCATTGGCGAAACCAAAATGGTAAAATCGTCAGCGGATTCGGCCATCGGTTTCATAGACCAGTTGATCCCCGTGCTCCGCGGTTAATGTCCCTCGTTCGGGACGCTGCAAATGCTGGTACGGTATCTGGCCGCTATGTTGACATCGGTGAAACTGTACAGGTGAACCTTAGCCAAAAGCGGCCACTTGCAATGAACATCGACGGCGCAACGGCCGTAATTTTCTGTGAGCTTGGCTTTCCTGCGCCACTGTCACGAGGGTTGTTTTGTCTTTCTCGATCAGTTGGAATCCTCTCTCACGCTTGGGAGCAGATGCAGCAAGGAGGACGAAACAAAGGCCCAATGCCGCCTGCATATTTGCCAAAATATGAGCCCAGTCCCTCATAAATCAGTAAAATATTATAATTACAAAAATATCATAGATTTTAGATTACATATTATGATACTGCTGGTGTAGACATCATGAGGTGATTCAAAATGCCAGACGAAGCCGGAGATCCGCTGTACTCTCTCGCGCATCTCACTTTGATCAACGCAACAGCTCCGGAGCTGATTTATATCGCTGCGCGAGCCGGATATGATGCAGTTTCCCCACGGTTCATACAAATGAATGTGCCAGGTGAGTTTCGGGAAAGCCCAATTGATAAGCCAATGATTGCAGCAACCCGGACTGCGCTAAAGACGACAGGACTAAAGGTTCTAGACATCGAATTGGCGCGGATCACCGAAGATTGTGACCCTCGATCATTTGAAGCCGCTTGTGAGCTTGGCGGTGAATTAGGTGCTTCAAGGATGATTATGTCAGCGTGGACGTCAACACGCGATGATCGAAACTTCATTATCGATTGCTATGCAGAGACATGTGAGATCGCCGAACCCTTCGGCCTATCCGTCGATCTTGAGTTTCCTAGCTTCAGCCGCCTACGTACGCTCGATGAAACACTCGATATCGTTCGCGCTGCTGATCAGCCGAATGGTGGTATTCTCGTAGATACTCTATACTTGCACCTTTCTCGCGTCGATCTAGCAGAGCTGCTCCATGTGCCGGGAGATTTACTAAACTTTCTTCACATTTCAGACGCTCTTCCCGGGATTGCAGACACGCGCGAAGGCATGATTCAGCTCGCTCGTGATGCACGCCTCTACCCCGGTGAAGGTTGTATTGATTTTGCAGGGATCATCGAACGCATGCCGCCCGTCGACTACTCAATAGAACTCCCCAACCAATCGCGCGTCGCAGAACTTGGTTTTGAAGAACATGCGCGACGCTGCCTAATTCACGCCAAACGTACATTTGGACATGTCCAAAGCAAGAGGCGAAGCCGCACCATTCCAATTCACGAAAGTAGCAATACAGATGGCCAAAGAGCTTACTGAAAAAGACCGTCAATTAACCGCCAATATGGTTGCGCGTGCGCGCGCTGCGATGGCTAAAATCGAAGACTGGTCACAAGCCGATCTTGATCGGCTTAGCCAAGCTATCGCGTGGTACGCTGGAAACGAGAAAACTTTTACGCGTCTTGCCCATCAAGGCGTTGATGAAAGCGGTATCGGAGACCGCGAAGGTCGCCCCGCAAAACGGTTCAAAATACAGATGGTGTTGCGCGATGTGCTTCGTACGCCTTCAACCGGTGTTGTAGAAGTGGATGATGCAAAAGGTCTGGTCAAATATGCCAAGCCTGCTGGGGTTATTGCCTCATTGATACCAATGACGAACCCCGCAATGACGCCACCTGTAACGGGTGTATCGTCTGCGAACGCGCGCAACGCAGTGATTTTTTCTCCGCATCCTAGAACCGCACAAACGACATGGGAAATGACTGAAGTAATGCGCGCTGCGTGTCGTGCAGTTGGTGCACCCCATGATCTGTTTCAAGCGGTGCGATACCCTTCTATTCCACTAACGCAACACTTGATGGAAGAATGCGATTTAACGCTTGCGACTGGCGGTAAACCCATGGTCAAGGCGGCTTACTCTTCGGGCCGTCCAGCCTACGGCGTGGGAGCAGGAAACAGTTCTATTGTTATCGACGAAACTGCCGACATTGAAATTGCAGCCGCCAACACCCGCATTTCCAAAACCTCGGACTTTGGGTCTGGTTGTTCGGCTGATGGCAACATCATTATACAAACTTCCATTTACAACCGGATGGTCAAAGCCCTTCAAGAAGAAGGTGGGTATCTTTGTTCCGCTGAGGAAAAAGAATTGCTTGAAAAGGCGATGTGGGACGAAACAGGAAACCGTACATTCCCGACAATTGCGTGTCGACCACAGCAAACTGCGGATGTCGCGGGATTTAGCATCCCTCAAGACCGAAAATTTTTGATGGTGGAAAACCAAGGCCAAATTGGTCCCGAACATAAGTTTAGCAAAGAAAAGCTAACCACCGTCATGGCGCTTTATCATTTCGAAACGTTTAACGATAGTCTCGAAACAGTGCGCAAAATCTATGCCACAGGCGGCATTGGACACTCATGCGGTATTTATAGCCATAACGACGATAATATCGATGCACTTGCACGCATCGCACCGGTAAGTCGCATGATGGTGCGCCAACCCCAATCAAAGGCAAACGCAGGTTCTTGGACAAATGGGATGCCAATGACCAGTTCATTGGGATGCGGCATTTGGGGTGGGAACATCACCAACGAAAACGTCACCATGAAACATATGATGAATTACACTTGGGTCGCCCGACCCATCGCTGAAGATCGCCCGTCAGAACAGGTACTTTTCGGCGAATTTTATGGACAGGAGATCGCGTAATGGACGGAACTCAAGTGGATGGTAAAACCGTTGCGGAACATATCGTTGATTTTCTCGAACGTCGTAGTGTTGAGCACGTCTTTGGACTATGTGGGCACACAAATATTGCGGTCTTGGCTGCACTTGCCGATAGCCCGATTGATTTCATCACAGTCCGTCACGAACAAATTGCAAGCCATGCCGCTGACGCCTATGCGCGCGTGACAGGGCGGGCGTCCGTGGTATTGTCACATCTCTCTCCTGGATTGACGAATTGCGCCACGGGCGTCGCGAATGCTGCGCTTGATTGTATTCCCATGGTGGTGATCGCGGGCGACATTCCAACGCATTACTACGGGAAACACCCCCATCAAGAGGTGAACCTACACGCAGATGCGGCCCAATGGGAAATTTATCGCCCATTTGTGAAACGCGCTTGGCGCGTCGATCGCGCCGACCTGATTGCAGAGATATTGGAAAAGGCGTTTCACCTTGCAGAAAGCGGACAACCGGGTCCGGTGTTGGTCAATGTTCCAATGGATATCTTTAGCGAGGTCATCACTTCAGAAACCTTCGATCGAGTCGCTAAGAACACTCGCGCCCTGAAGAAACCATCGATGGATGATGAAACGGCACGAGAAATCGTTGAAGCCTTGGCAAAGGCCGAGAAACCGATCGCTTATGTCGGCGGCGGCATTCTGTTGGCAAAAGCGAGCGAGGAACTGCGCAAATTTGTCGACCACATGGGTCTACCGGTTGCGCATTCCCTGATGGGTAAGGGCGCGTTGCGTGACGATCACCCGTTAGTAATGGGAATGACAGGCTTCTGGGGGACGGAACTGGTAAACCAAACATGCCTCAGCGCCGATTACGTCTTTGCAATTGGTACAAGGTTCAAAGAGGCCGATTGTTCAAGCTGGTATCCTGGCTTCACGTTCAACATCGGTGCCCAAGGCAACGAGACCAAAGTGATCCATATCGATATCGAGCCTCAGGAAATTGGCCGCAACTACCCGACCGAGATTGGTGTCGTCGCGGACGCTAAATCCGCGCTTAGCGTGCTGACTCGCGTTGCCAAAGGAATGTACCCAGATGGATTTGACCGCAGCGCTAAACAGGATGAAATTGCCGAGTTCCGCAAGTCGTTCAAATCCTCAAATGTCGACATGCAAACTTCGACTGCATTCCCAATGATGCCCGAGCGCATCCTCGCCGACACGCGAAAAGCCCTGCCAGATGATGCGATCATCACTACAGACGTAGGCTGGAACAAAAACGGCGTTGGCCAGCAGTTTGATATACTGACACCTGGATCTATCCTGACGCCGGGCGGCTTCGCCACCATGGGCTTTGGTCCCCCTGGTGCTATCGGCGCGAAACTGGCCGCTCCGGACCGAGTAGTCCTGTCGCTCGTCGGCGACGGAGGCTTTGGTCAAAACCCGTCTATGCTGGCAACGGCAGTAGAACTGGATCTCGGCATCATTTGGCTCGTCATGAACAATAACGCATTTGGTACAATTGCGGGTCTCCAAAAGGCACACTACGGTTTGACCTACGGCACGACATTTCCCGGTAGCGCCGCCGCACCGAAGAATGGTCCGGGATACGCCGAGATCGCATGCGCTTACGGTGCAAATGGCGTCCACGTGTCGTCCGCGGGTGAGCTTCTGCCTGCGCTAAGAAATGCGATTGCGAGTGGCAAACCAACCGTTTTGGATGTCCCGATGATCAACAATCCAACACCGACCACAGGGCACTGGAACATTTTGGATATATATTCTCCAAACGAAGACGTAAGCCACGTGTCGACATAAGTCATTGCTGGAGATGCGTTGCCCTGAAATCACAGCTAAAATGCTTTCAACCTGAGAGTTCGCCCAAATATTCTGCATCACGGCCTCGAGTGCAATGATCAACGGCTGCAGCGGGCTCAAAGCCGACCTTAGCCGCGAAATGCATGAACGTCAGCTAAGGGCCGTTCGCCCCACTTCGCGGAAACCGGGCCAAGGTCGGCTCCGTCCGCATAGCTGACCTCAGCGCCATTCGCAGCGAAGGTCCGGT
>ENA-UZXC01000132-UZXC01000132.1-metagenome-genome-assembly--contig:-Day-2-25m-contig-132_pt1 | contig 14822 bp, 15 predicted proteins | sample MGYA00260340_ERZ794900 | MGnify/ENA metagenome assembly ERZ794900 | reverse complement strand
TAGGATTTTATTTTTAAATATATTTGTCAAAATTATAATATGTCTTTAAGTATAAGAAAGATTACTTTTTTTACATTTTTAAAACTGCCTTCTGTGTTTTGGTTAGGTATTCGGGTAAAATCCATAGATCATCAAAGCTGTTCTGTAGCTGTTAGACATCGTTGGATTACTCAAAATCCGTTCAAATCATTATTTTGGGCTGTACAAGGTATGGCTGCCGAATTAAGTACAGGAGCGATGGTGATGAGTTGTATTCGAGCATCAAAAAAAAATGTATCGATGCTGGTAGCTAATAATAAAGCTACTTTTTACAAAAAAGCTACTGGAAAAATTACCTTTACCTGTAATGATGGAAAATTAATCGAGCAAACAATCAAAGACGCTCTTTTAAGCGGAGAAGGGAAAACATGCTGGATGAAGTCTGAGGGTTTTAATGAAGATGGTATTTTGGTTTCTGTTTTTGAATTTGAATGGACACTAAAAGTGAAACCTCCTTCATCTTAACTCAATAATATTACTCTTTTTAATCAGTGAATTATACTATAAATATCATTTTTTTTTGCTATCTTTAGATGAATTTAAAATTTAAGCCTATAGCAGAAAAATACTTAATTTAATATTCTAAAAATGGCAAGAGCGATGTATGATTACACCAAGTCTGTACTAAACAAAGTAAGCTTTGATGTAAATCTTTTCTGTATCGAATTAAAAAAAGCTTTAACACGTTTACTTCCTCACGAAATCGTTGAGTTAAAAATATGGTTAAATGTTCTAATAGAAAAGAAACCACAATTGAATCAATGTTTAATTTATTTAAAGTCATAATAAAAATCCTTCGAAAGAGGGATTTTTTATCATAAAATTTTATTTCAGAGGACTAACCACTTTGATATTATGAAATGCAATAGCACCCCTAATTACTCCAGATATACTGTCATATAAAGCATTTATAATTTGCATTTTAAGCTCACTCTTTTTATAGAGTAAACTAACTTCTCTTGCTGGTGAAGGCTCATTAAAATATCTCAAATATTCTTTTTGTTCTTTTTCAGAAAAATCTAACGTATTTAAATAGGGTAATAGAGTCATGCCAAACCCCTCATTCGATAATTTAATGAGAGTTTCAAAACTTCCGCTCTCTAATTGAAATGAATCTTTAGCATTGCTATTTTTTAAGTTTTTACAGATGTTAACCACATTGTCTCTAAAACAATGACCATCTTCTAATAATAGAATATCGTTAATATCTAAATCGGTTCTATCTAATTTGTTTTTTGAATTTAATCGGTGACTTTTGGGGACATAACCAACAAAAGGTTCAAAATATAAAACACGTTCCTTAATTTTCTCCTGTAAAAGTGGAGTTGCTGCTATAGCAGCATCCAAATGATTATCTTTTAATTTTGAAATTATTTCAACAGTCGTAAGTTCTTCAATTTTTAAATTAACTTTCGGGTATTTACTTGTAAAATTCTTTAAGAACATTGGTAATAGGGTAGGCATGATGGTCGGAATTATTCCTAGTTTAAATTCTCCGCCAATAAAGCCTTTTTCTTGATCAACCACATCCTGCATTCTTTCTGCTTCGTTGACAATATTTCTAGCTTGATTTACGATTTTTTTTCCTACGTTGGTAAGTTCTATGGGTTTTTTACCTCTATCAAAGATTAAAATATTTAGTTCCTCTTCTAGCTTTTGAATTTGCATACTAAGTGTTGGCTGTGTGACAAATACATGCTCTGCTGCTCTTGTAAAATTTTTGTGTTCAGAAACTGCTAAAACATATTTTAGTTGTGTAATAGTCATGATCAGTATTTTATATCAAATATAAAAAATATATCAGTATTTCTTATAGTTGTTTGCGATTATTAAAAAAAACTATTGATCTAATATTTCTACAGAAATATAAATATTATTTAATGGCCAGTCTTGCTCGTCAGCTGGCAACTCAGAGAGTATCTCAACAATATCCATACCTTTTGTTACCTTACCAAAAACAGTATAATTTCCATTTAAATGTTTATTGCTTGTATTTGAACCTAAATAAATAAAAAATTCAAAAGGGGAGGTCATCTTATCTGGATTTTTTCGATATTCTTTTGCACCAGAAATTGAGCCATAAGTGTGAATTCTACTGTTTCCTTTTTCATAAGGTAATCGGTAATGGTTTCCTATACGTGCTCTTTTTTTAAATGTAGATTTTAAATCACTACTTCCAGCTTGAATAATAAAGTTAGGTACCACTCTATGTAAAAAGGTATTATTAAAATATTTTTGTTTAACTAAATAAATGATATTAGCTCTGTGAATAGGCGTATCTCTAAAAAGTTCTATATCTATATTACCATATGGTGTTATAACTCGAATGTTATTTTCTAGATTTTTTTTCCCAAATTCAGTTAAAAACGAAACCGCATTTTCATTTGTAAGTTTAATTTTTGGTTTAAGTTCCTTTTTTTTAGTGTTGGAATTGGGAATTAACTCTTTTTTTAAAATAGTTTCTTTAATTTCTGTAGTTCTCTTTTTACTATCTTCACATCCAACAAATAGCGAAAGTATGGCTACAATAATCAATATATTTTTCATAAATGGAATTTGAGGAATTTAAACATAAAATTGTAAAAATAAAAAAAATGAAACTTCCGGGGGAGAGTGCTCAATTTAAAATGGCACCAAAGGAACGTATTGATGAATTAAAAAAAATAGCTGATGTTAAAAAAAGAGCAAAAAAAGCGGGGGTATTAGCTTTGTTTTATCCTTCAGTATCAAAACAAACTATGTTCGCTTTAATATTAAGAAAAACATATAAGGGAGTTCATTCTGCTCAAATTGGTTTTCCTGGAGGTAAATTTGAAGCTATGGATAGTTCATTGAGAGTTACTGCTCTTAGGGAAACAGAGGAAGAAATTGGAGTTAATCAAAACAAGGTAATAGTTTTAAAAAAACTTACAGAAGTATACATTCCACCAAGTAATTTTTTTGTGCAACCTTTTTTGGGTTACACCAATAAGACACCTAACTTTATTTTACAAGAAGATGAAGTAGAAGATTTGATTGAAGTGCCACTAAAACATTTTATGAATGATTCTATTAAATCATTTCAAAACTTATCTACATCGTATGCTAAAAACATAGAAGTTCCTGTTTTTAAACTTAATAATCACCGAGTTTGGGGAGCCACAGCTATGATGCTGAGTGAAGTAAGAGAAATGCTCAAACAGCTTCTGTAAGAGCTGTATTTTTGTATCTTCGTAAACTAGTATTTTTTGTGAATTTATTAAAATTAATAGATTATAAAAGAATTTATCCTCGGATATGAGAATTTTTAAAAAAAATCCTTTTGGTCATATTTTATTTATAAAGCTCTGGATAATTAGAGTTTTAGGGGCTATGTCACACGGACGCTTCAATGGTTTTAATGAATTGAAAATTGAAGGTAGCGAGGTCATAAAAAAATTGCCAGAAACCAATGTCCTTTTTGTGTCCAATCACCAAACTTACTTTGCAGATGTAGTGGCGATGTTCCATGTTTTCAATGCTAGTTTAAGTGGAAGGACAGACAATATTAAAAATGTTGGTTATTTATGGAAACCCAAATTAAATATATATTTTGTTGCAGCTAAAGAAACTATGAAGGCAGGGTTATTACCTAAAATAATGGCTTATGCAGGATCCGTAAGTATAGAAAGAACTTGGAGATCTGAGGGGAAAGAAGTAAATCGACAAGTTAAAATGAGTGACGTTAGTAATATATCAAAAGCGCTGGACGATGGTTGGCTAATAACATTCCCTCAAGGAACAACCAAGCCTTGGCGTCCGATCCGTAGAGGTACTGCCCATATTATAAAAAAAAATAAACCAGTTGTTGTGCCAATTGTAATCGATGGTTTTAGAAGATCTTTTGATAAAAAAGGATTGCGAATTAAAAAAAGAGGAGTCTTACAATCTTTTATTATAAAGCCTCCGATGGATATTGACTATGAAAATGATTCGGTCGACACCATCGTCGAAAAACTGCAGTTTGCTATCGAACAACATCCTTCCCTATTAAATGTTATACCTGAGAGTGAATTTGCTAAAGAAGAGGAGTTCAACAAAAATAGGAAGTGGGAATATTAGTTTAAGAATTAATTTTTTTAAGTTCTCTGTAATTTCCTTTTAATTTTTTGAGTAAAATTCCATAGATAAGCCAATAAAATAATATCAAGAGTGCTATAATTACGAATCCAACTATTATTTGAGAAATTATAAAAATATTGGCAAACCCTTCTTTTGGAATGCCTTGTTTTGCGAAGTCCATTACCTCATATAATTTTTCGCTATTGTTGTATAAATAAGTATCGATAGCGACACTAAAAGCTATGGTCATTCCAACATTATAATAAACAAAGTACCGAACTGTTTTACGGGTGTTTAAAATATTTTGCATTAATACATTAGTGCTATCTGTTACTTGTATAGATTTATAATTTTTATAAAATAAGATGATGAAAATACCAAATATAAAAAAATGGAATATTTCACAGTAATACATAACTCGTTCTAAACCCAGTTCTTTCATCATATTAATGTTGTCTTCGGGCAATATGAAATAAAGACTGATCCAAAATAATAACTCAATAATGCTAATTATAAAAATCCATTTTACGATGGAGGATGATTTTTTTAATAGCATTTTATATATCTTATCAAAACTCACCTTGGGAAGTTCGTGTTCTTCAGACTGCCAATTTTCTTTTAACTTATCTAGCTTATCCATACGGTTACGGATTTAATATTTTACGTAGTTTATCTTTTGCTCTATTCATCTTAACTCTTGCATTTACTTCAGAAATACCTAATGTTCCTGATATTTCCCGATACGATTTATCTTCTAAATATAAAAATACCAGAGCCTTATCAATATCATTTAATTTCTTTACGGCATCATACATTAATTTTAATTGTTGTTCGGTGGTATCATCGTATTCCTCAGATTTTATTTTGAAACTTAAGGACTCAAAATCTTGAGTATCAATTTGTCGTTTAGATTTTCTATATAAAGTAATAGCAGTATTAAGTGCTACTCGATACATCCAAGTACTGAATTTTGAATCTCCTCTAAATTTTGGGAAGGCTCGCCATAATTGTATGGTGATTTCTTGAAATAAATCATCATGCGCATCTTTATCGTTGGTGTACAACCTACATATTTTGTGCACAATGTTTTGATTAGCCTCAAGCAGTTTTACAAAACGATGTTCGAGTTTTTTGTCCAATGACGGTAAGTTAGTTTTAAAGTTAGTAGCAATTCATTTCTTTTTGTTACAGCAAAATATGCATTAATACGAATTTAATTAATTTACGAAGGGATTCGAAAATTTTTCATCGATAATTAACTCGTAATCTGTTAATGTTTTCATGAAAGCTACCAATGCTTCTGATTCTTCAGGTGTTAGATTTAAATGTCTAGGCTCACCTTCTCCATTCTTCATATGTGCTGACAAATACGGATGTGCTAAAACACCTGTACTATAGTGTTCTACGACATCTTCTAATGTTTCTAATCTTCCATCATGCATATAAGGCCCTGTTAATGCTATATTTCTTAGCGAAGGAGTTTTAAAATGTCCGTAAAATGATTCGATATTTAAAATAACCCCTAAACCGTTATCTTCAACATTTAAATCGATATCCAAACCAATATTGTCTGGTTCAGCACCACTAAATATAACTTGATTTGCATTTTCTGGAATGGGTTGATCAAAATGCAGTGGGGTACTGTTGGGCAGGTGACAGGTAATACAAGTACCAATGGCTCCAGGAGTGAGTTTTCCATTAAAAATATCTTTTCCGAGATTTTCTTGTTCAGTAAAATTTGGAAAATCAATGAAGATATCATTTGTAATTTCAATCCCTCTATCATACTTTGTGTTATATGAATATATAGATCTTACAAATTGTGATAAAGCCTTTGAAATTTTGGTACTAGTAATTTGTTTGTTCCCAAAAGCATTATTAAAAAGAGGTTCATAGTAAGCTAAATCACTCAATTTTTCTACTAAATTCTCTAAAGTGATTCCCATTTCTATCTCATCTGTTACAGGTAGTAGAACTTGAGCTTCAAGAGTAGGCGCTTTGTGATCCCAAGAGAAATTTTCTGCAGCGTAAAAACCTGCATTTGCAAACCCCATCGAATTTCTAAAGGTATGTTCTCCAGAGACACCTATACTTTTTGAGGTGTTATCAGAAAATCCAAACTCTTGTTTGTGACAACTTGCACAAGAAATGGTATTATCAGCAGATAATTTTTTATCATAAAACAATACTCTTCCCAAAGTAACTCCGTCATCACTTATGATATTGTCAGACGGTGTGTTATCAAATCCAAAAACATAAGGAGTAAATGTATTAGGGAAACTTGGATTGCTGTAATTATAGGGAGTTTCAGGTAAATTATAGATGTCATTATATCCATCACGAATAGTGCTACTATCATCACTCTCACAAGACACTGTAAGAACCGCAAAAAACAAGCTAAAAATTAAAATTAATGATCTCATCTTATAACCTCAGAAAAAAAACTTATTTAGACAAAATTAGGATAATTTTTAATAACAAGTATGGTATGAATTCACATTCTTAATCTTTATGATTTAGAATCTATTTTATTTTCATTGAAAGCCGATGGTAATAAACTCGGAATATATTTTATTAATATTGGAAGCAGTAGACTTCCTCCAGGAATTAAAAATATAGTTAAGGAAGGAATTGTTTTACAAATGTCTAATAATTGTTCTCTTACTTTTATTTTTTCATCTTTTGTTAATTCTCTAAAGGTAGATTGACTCAATAATTTTACTAGTTCTCCGCTTTCATTGAGTTCAAGTAACAATCTTTTTTTATTTCTTTCAATCAATAACTTAACCGTTGAAGTAGATTCTTTATAAATATGCTTTAAAGGGTTTTGGTATTCAAATAATTTAATTTTTTTTGAATACTTCTCAGAGAATGTATTGATGTAATCAATATTATCCTTTATCCGTAATGGACTTAACTGCAATTTGTCTGCTAGTTTTATTAAAAAAGAATGCTCCATTTGGTCTAATTCTTTGTCATTCCAAACTGCTAAGAAGCTGATATCAAAAAGATACTTTTTTTCCAAATTATTATAATTTAAAAGATCCAAATTAGCTAAGCTTAAAAAATCATTTTTATGGTACTGCAGGTTAAGATAAACTGAAGAGTTTTCAATTTGCTTAATCATTTGTTGGTCAGATTTGTCTTTATTTTTTTTAGAGTTTAATGCCAAAAAGGACAAGTTAATTAAGTTTTTTTCTAAATCTTCGATAAAAATTTTATAATCATTATTAAAACTTAAAAATTTATTGAAGGCAAGAATATCGATAAATAGAAGGGTATAGGTAAATATAGAATTGTACTTTTTATTGAAAAAACTATTGGTTTCTTGTATTCTTTCTGCTAATATTTGCTCAAGATTATCAGTTGCTTTTTCCGAAGTTGAAAATTTATACAGAAAACCTAATTTGCTTTTGTCTAATTTTTTATAAAACAAAATGATGTGGTCTATTGCTGTATTTATATTTTCGTTGGGGTTTTTTTTGAAAAATATAAATAGTAAACTTTGAAAAAGATTAATTTTAGTACTTTCATTTTTAGTAAGATTTAAATGACTAGGAGTACTACTAATTAAAATTTCCGATGAATTTCCATATAAAAAACCTGTAGACTTTAGTTGATTATAAAAAAGCATTAAAGATTCTGAATTTGTAATTATTTGTTGTTTATCTAGTGTAGTTAAAATTTTCGGAATCCAACCTTTTGCTGAGGGGTTCATATGAACTAATTTTATTAATTTTGTTTTTTAAATTTATTCATCATTAAATGTAAATTTAAATAATTAAGTTTGAACTATGAAAAAAACAAAATTATTTGCAGTAATAGGAACTCTGTTTCTTTTGCTACTTTGTGTAACTTTAATTTCTTCGGATCACTTAGACGGAACAAATATTGAAGGAACTACATCTGATATTGCAGACTTTTATGCTTTTGAAGGTGAAGATCCCGATTCAACAGTTTTTATTGCAACCATTCAAGGAAATTTAAACCCGGGTGGAGTAACAGACAATGCTAATTTTGACGAAGATGTTCTTATAGAGTTTAATATAGACAATACTGGAGATTTAGTAGAGGATTTAGTTATCCAGGCTATCAAACGTGGAGATTCAATCCATTTCTTTGGACCTGTTGTTCCAAATCAAACAGGTTTAGAAAGTCAGATTATAACAACTACTACGCACAATGTGGTGCAAATATCTACTAGTACTGATACGTTTATTACAAATGAAAATGGAATGAGTTTTTTCGCAGGCCCACGAAGAGATTCTTTTTATTTTGATATGAATCGTTTTATGGATATAAAATTAGGGAATGCTGCTCCTTCAGGTTTTTACACTCCTGAAGAATCAACCGACTTTTTTAACGAACTAAATACTTTGGCTATCGTAATAGAAGTACCTAATGCACTTTTAGGTGATGCTCCAACTCATATACTAGAATCCCAAGGATATATAAATGGTTTACCTCAAGCTTATAATGTTTGGGTTTCATCAAAAAGAAAACAATAAGTCATGAAAAACATTTTAATTCACACTAAAAAATTTAGCTTATTGCTATTATTACTATTTAACTTTTTACTATTTGTACAGTGTAAAGATGATGATGATAATGGTAATGTAATATATCAAGTGAATTGCGGAGATGGAATTCAAAATGGTGATGAGCAAGGGATTGATTGTGGTGGAGAATTTTGTTCTCCTTGCGAAGATTCTGGGATCAACTTTGACGGTACTTTTATACAAGAGGATATAGCAGGAAGNNCCGGCAGTAAACATGATCTTTGGATTTAGTGATCTTGCTCAAAATGAATACAATATTTCAACGGTTTCTAATAGAAGTAATTTCCAAGAGGAATTTAGAATTGTTTTAGAGGCTTATCATGATATTTATGCAATTTCATTAGAGGTTCCTGTAGATGATTTAGATTTTGAGACGAATGTTCTCAATTGGGATGCGAATATTTTTTCCACAGTGATGTCTCAATATGATGCACTTCAAGTTGCGCCAAACGGACCAACCACTTATTATGATGAAAATGAAAACTTAGTTTTTACTGGCAGATCCTTATCAGATGACGTAATGGATACAACATTTAGATTAATTTTTGGAGGTGCAAATGGTGATCGATTTGATGGAAATAATAGCACTCCCCAGTTAACAACTGATGGGGTTGGTCCTGGAAACAGAGACTTTTTATTACCATTTCCTTATTTGGAACCAGCGCTGACAATCGAATAAAAAGCGAATTAATTTAAAAAGCTTTTTTATTGCAATATAGCCCCACAAATAATCCTAGAACCTGCTGCACCGGAAGGTTGGCTCGTTAAATCGTCGGTTCCTTGGTGGACAATAACTGCTTTACCAATAATATTCTTTGATTCATCTTCACAGTCGATACACCACTCCTTGGTTTCCATTGTGATCAATCCATTCCCATTTTCATCCACTTCAAAATTGCCGATGTCCCCTTTATGATAGCCATTTTCATCTCCCCACTTACCGTGTTTGCTAAAAGTTGGATTCCAATGCCCACCAGAAGATTTTCCATCAGGAGAAGAACAGTCAGCTTTCTCGTGTAAATGAATAGCGTGCATTCCAGGTGATAAGTTCATAAATTTAGCTTTTAGCATAACCATTCCGTCAGTCTCATTAAAGATTAATTTACCAAAAGCACCACTTTTATTTTTAGCTTCTAGTTGAACTTGGATTTCTTTTTTTTCAGATAAATTTACGTTAGTAGTCATTTTTTTAGTTTCTTTTTTTTCATTTTCTACACAAGATGTAGTTAAAAAAAATAGAACCGTTAAAATCGAAAGAATAATTTGTTTCATTTTTTTATTTTTTTAAATATAAAGGATTCCTTATTAAAATCAAATAATTCATCCTAATCTATCTGGGCATTTATTGTTTTATTAGCATCTATTAATTGTAATCCGTTGCCTTTTAAATATTTATCAAGAAATTGTAATACTCTGCTGTAGGCTTCAACTTGATTAACTTTTTTTACAAATCCATGGCCTTCGTCATCAAATAGCACATATTCTACAGGAACTCCGTTATTTCTGACACCTTCTACGATTTCATCTGATTCAATCTTAAGTACTCTAGGATCTTGAGCACCTTGTAATACAATTAATGGTTTGGTTACCTTATCCGTGTGGAAAAGTGGGGAGATTTTTTTTAGTCTAATAGAATCCTGTGTATTAGGGTCTCCCATTTCGGTATACAATGCCTCTTTAAAGGATTCCCACCATGGCGGTATGCTTTTTAATGTTCTTATCCAATTGGTAACACCAAATAAATTAACACCAACCTTAAACTCTTCAGGAGCGTAGGTCAATGCAGCCATAGTCATATAGCCTCCATACGATCCTCCTAAAATTCCAATTTTTGAAGAATCTATGATGGTTTGTGATGCTAACCAATTTTTACCTGCTATACAATCTTTTAAATCTTTATCACCATGATTTTGATCATCCATCTTGTAGAATGTTTTTCCATATCCACTACTACCTCTATTATTTACTGCTAAAATAGCATAACCATGATTAACTAAATATTGTATAGTAGAGTTAAATCGCTGCCCAGATTGTCCTCCTGGACCTCCATGTACCCATACTAGTGCAGGAACTTTATGAGTAGGCGAAGCTTGTTGTGGCGCATAATAAATGGCAGGTATCTCTAATCCATCAAATGATTTGTATCTAACAACTTCAGCAGTAACTAAATCATCTGCATTAATTTCTTTATTTAATACATCTGTTAATTGATGATATTCTTTGTTAGCAATTGTATAAGAATATGAATTGGTTGGCATATTAGAACCAGAGGCGGTTAATATTGCCATAGACTCATCTCTTGAAAATCTTGCTCCAGTAATATTTTGATTATTAATATCTGAAAAAGTTACAATCTCATTAGTTGAAGCGTCTTTAACCTCCATTACTGACTTTGCATCTTCATTGGTAAAAAGAACTTTGTATTTTCCATTTCTAGTGAAATAAAAACTATTAATATCCCAATCTTTTTCTACTACTTTGGTTTTAGTTCTATCTTCTAAATTGTATTTCATTAAATAGGAAAATTCAGCATTATCATCTGTAGTGTAATAAAATGATTTGCCATCTGGATCAAAATCTTGTGGTGAGTTACCACTTAAGTTATCATTAATCTTCACAGATTCATTTGTTTTTGTATTTAGTAAAAACAAGTCACTATCGTTTGTATTAATCGTTTTTGTTAATAAAACATAGTTTCTATCTTCAGACATCCCTCCAAAGTCCATTCCATCATTATTTTGATAAATTAAAGTAGATTCAAAAGTAGCAATGTCCATTTCAAAATGATCCATGAATTTTGAATCCCTCTCATTACTACCATAAAAAAAACTTTTTCCATCCTCAGACCATCCTCTAAACAATGCTCTTACATCATTTATTGGAGTTAAATTTTTAATTCCAGAACTATCTTTCATATAGATTTTAAATATCTCATCTCCATTTCCATCCATTCGAAATAATATACGATCATCTTCTGGGAAATAAGAAATTCCAAAAACAGATGCACTATCAGATTTAGTAATAGGAATTAATTCTCCTCCTTCACTTTTAGTTGTGTACATATTGTAAATTCCAGATCTATTACTGGTTAATAAAACATTTTTCTTATCTGAAGAAAAACCATTGGCGAAAGAATTTTCATTTTCTAAAAATTGTTCGATAGTGTATTGTTTGACTGAATTTTCTTTTTTTTCGTTCTTCTCTTCACAAGAATATAAAATAAGAAGTCCTAATAAAATGAGTATTGATTTTTTCATGATAATGTATCTAGTTTGTTTTAAATATTTTTATTTCCTTGAAAGGCGATAGGTTTATTTTTTCTAATTCGGTCTGATAGTTTAACCAATCAAGTGCAAAAAACTTATTGGTTGCTACCAAAACCTCCTCCAGCCTCATTTTAGATTGATTAATTAATGTTTTTTCGGTAGTTGTTAAACCGTTAGGTCTACTCGATGCATACCAATTTGCAGTTCCAATCCTTTGCATCACTGAAACATCAGAAGACTTCGTTATACCCTGTCTTTTATCCACTTTCCCGAGATATAGGTCAATTAAAGAATCTGCTTTTTTAGTAATTTCTTCGCATAATTTAATTTGATGCTCGTAGGTCGTTTTATCTTTCTCTGTCAATCGATTTTTAAAAGAGGCGGCAATATTTTTACTGTCAATTAATTGGTTTACTGCAGTGTTAACCGTTTGTATTAATTTTTCAATTTCTTTATTAGCTTCATAAGCATCATTTATCGAAGTTTCCGAAATTTCTATTCTCGGATCACTCTTTACTTCGATGGTGTTCATAGATTTTTGATTCTGATGGCTTATTACCAAATTATAAACACCTGGTTTTACAATAGTTCCTCCTGGTTCATTTGTTATCGTTCTGGTTTCTCTGGAAGGGCTGCCAACTCCAGCTTCATCCATAAACCACCTCCATTTATATACACCTGTACTATCTGGTACTTTTCTTTTTAAATTTCTTATCAATCTATCTTTATCATAAATCTTCAAGTATATAGAGTCTTTGTGTGCTCCCGTTTTAAGTAAGGCTTTATCTTCAGTTAATTCCTCGTTAGTTTCAGTTTCATTTTTTGTAAAATAAAACATAATTCTAGCGCCATATTCTTTATTGTCTCCATTAAATATGGCATCTGCTCCAAATCGACTCCCTGTAGGTTGTTGATAGTTTGCTATATAGGCTGTTGGTGCTTTAAATAATTTAATTTTTGATGATAAAACTTCATTGTTATTTGCCATAACTCTTAATGGTGTTATGTCATCTATAACCCAGGCAGCTCTTCCAAAAGTTCCAATTACTAGGTCATTTTCTCTTTCTTGTATCACAAGGTCTTTAACAGATACTGTTGGAAAATCATGGCCCCATTTTTTCCATTTAATTCCTGCATCTATAGAAATATAGAGACCATCATCAGTTCCTAAAAACAGCAAGTTTTTTTCTTCTGGATCTTCAACGATACATAGCGCGTAACTCAATACGTCGTTTTCATCAACAATTCGATTCCAAGTTTTTCCATAATTGGTCGTCCTATAAACATACGGAGTAAAATTGAATCTTCTATAATCGTTTGCCACTAGCAATGCTTCTCCTTTTTGTTTATTAGAAGCTTTTATTTGAGTAATCCAGCTGCCTTTGGGAAGTTGGGGTATGTTTTTAGTGACTTCTATCCAGGAAGTGCCACTATTTTGAGTGTAGTGTACCTTACCATCATCAGTTCCTACCCACAACATATTTTGTTCCATAGGGGAGGGTTCAATAACAAGAATTGTGGTATGATTTTCAGCTCCAGTCGCATCCATAGTAATTCCACCACTTTCATTTTGTTTTTGTTTTTCTGGATCATTGGTCGTTAAATCCTCTGAAATGAGTTCCCAAGTAAGTCCTTTATCTGTTGATTTGTGTACAAATTGACTTCCAAAATAAATTGTATTATTATTAAAAGGATCTATATGAATAGCAGCGTTCCAATTAAATCTTAGCTTTATATTTGGATCTGGATGTATGGGGCGTACCGTATAATTGTTTCCTGTTTTCCAATCATACCGATTAACATAGCCTTGCTGACTCATACTCCATCCATAACGGCTGTTATCAGGGTCTGGAAGCACATCAAAACCATCGCCAAATGAAATTTCTTGCCAGTAATCGTTCCTAATTCCTTGAGAACGCCAAACATAAGCAGGTCCTCTCCAGCTTCCGTTATCTTGCATACCACCATACACATTGTATGGAAGTTCATTATCTACAGCAATATGATAAAATTGTGCCACTGGAAGATTACCGATAAAACGCCAAGTTTTACCTCCATCACGCGTAATGTTCATTCCCCCATCATTTCCATCAATCATAAAATTTCCATTGCTCGGATGAATCCACCAGGCATGGTGGTCCGGGTGAACCCCATTATCAACTCCATATGCTGGCATTAGTTGTTTAAAATTTTTCCCTCCATCTTCAGAAACATTTACATAGGTAAAAACAGAATAGATTCTATTTTCATTTTGTGGATCCACAAAAATATCGGAATAATAAAATGGTCTATTTCCAATATCGTCTTTATCATTTATTTTATTAAAAGAAAAGCCTCCATCAATACTTTTATACAATGCATTTTTTTTCGCTTCAATCAGTGCATAAATGATAGTCGGTTTGTTTTTTGCAATGGCCAGTCCAATTCTACCCAACTTTCCTTCAGGTAATCCATCTTTTTTAGTTCTTTTTTTCCAAGTTTTTCCTGCATCATGTGTTATAAAAATTCCTGAACCCTCTCCACCAGAATTAAAAAACCAAGGCTCTCTTTTATGTTCCCACAATGCGACTATTAATTTGTTTGGATTTGTTGGGTCCATTACCATATCACCAACACCCGTATTATTATTCGAAAACAAAATTTTACTCCATGTTTTTCCTCCATCTACGGTTTTAAAAACACCACGTTCTTTATGTGCTCCCCAGGGAGATCCTATGGCACCCACATATACAATATTTGGATTGGTAGGATCTATAAGGATTCGATGGATATGTCGCGTTTTTTCCAATCCCATCAAGTCCCAACTATGCCCGCCATCTAAAGAACGATAAATACCATAACCACCATTTAAGCTATTTCTGGGGTTTCCTTCTCCAGT
>ENA-UZXC01003088-UZXC01003088.1-metagenome-genome-assembly--contig:-Day-2-25m-contig-3088_pt1 | contig 14846 bp, 9 predicted proteins | sample MGYA00260340_ERZ794900 | MGnify/ENA metagenome assembly ERZ794900 | reverse complement strand
CCCAGATGAGGTATTCAACCCTGAGCCAGTATTAGAGATTCCAGACCCAGAACCTGACCCTGAAATTGATGATTCACTTATATACACCGATGAGGAGATACAAGAAGAATTTGACCAGGCTGTGCAGGATGAAGTTGATTATCTAGGTTTAGATGATGATGATGATGAAGCAGTAGTAAACGAACTGGAGATTCCAGAGGTAGACACTACACTCCCTGATGACTACTGGACTCACCCAGATGTTGTTCTGGAAGAAGGAGAAGAAGGGCCGTGGACTGTAGACCTCACTGATGACATACCTGACCCTGTTACTGAAATAGTACCAGTAGACGAGTCCGGTAATGAGTTCCCAGATGAGGTATTCAACCCTGAGCCAATACTAGAGATCCCAGAACCAGAACCTGACCCTGAGCCAATACTAGAGATCCCAGACCCAGTAGAGGAAGAGGACTCTTGGGTAGATACGGATACCGATACTGAGGGTTGGGGTGACGAAGACGATATTGAAACAATAACCCCCCCTTTGATTGAAGGTGGAGAAACAATCACCCCTGCTAAACCTCCAGCTCCTGCTTTACCTCCTGCTGATGTTGAAGGCTTAACCAACCTATTAGCTATCAAGAAGCATAAACGCAGGGCAGGAAAGCGTTCATTACGTTCTTTAAATCCTCCTACATATGGTAAGAACTTTGGTATCAATGTGGGTGGTTCAGGAAACTCAGGTTTAAACATTCCTAAGTAATAAACATTTTATACATATAAAAGGCTATGAGCGATGGTATCAGACACATCCACCACAGCCAAGCAACGATATACACAGTTAGAAGCTGAACGTTCTCCTTTTTTAGAGCGAGGGCGTGAAGCTGCCGAACTATGTATACCAACCTTATTGCCTCCAGAGGGTCATACAGGAACGACTAATTATGCAACCCCCTTCCAGAGTATAGGAAGCAGGGGTGTAAATAATTTAGCGTCAAAACTCCTTATGACCCTTTTACCTCCTAACAGTCCATTCTTTAGATTGACTATTGATGACTTTGACCTTGCTGAATTAGCAGGGCCAGATGCTAGAGGTAAGGCAGAGGAAGCCTTGGCACGAATAGAACGAGCAGGAATGCAAGAGGTAGAAGCAAACGCTTACCGAGTTCCTGTTTTTGAAGCTTTAAAACAACTAATCACATCAGGCAATGTCCTGGTATACATGTCCCCTGATGGAGGTATGCGGGTATTCCGTCTTGATCGCTTTGTCGTTCAGCGAGATGCAATGGGTAACACTTTAGAGATCTTAACCAAAGAGTCCGTAAGTCCCATGATGCTACCTTTAGCTACTCAGGAGGTCTTAAACAGTTCTGATGACGATCCTTACCGTAACCTTGATCTATTTACCCATGTCCGTCTAGTAGAGGGCAAAAAGTGGGAGATATATCAGGAGGTGGAAGGACTTGTTGTTCCTGATTCGGAGGGTACATTCACCTTTGACCAAAACCCATTCCTACCCCTACGCATGATACGTGTGGATGGTGAGAGTTATGGTCGAGGCTATGTTGAAGAGTTCCTAGGAGATCTTAAGTCTCTTGAGGCTCTGACGAAAGCCCTTGTAGAGGGTTCCGCAGCAGCCGCTAAGGTATTATTCCTAGTGAGGCCTAACGGAACTACTAAACCCCGCACCCTTGCCAGCACCCCAAACGGGGGTATTGCCCAAGGTGATGCTAATGATGTCTCAGTCCTACAACTACAGAAGTTTAATGACTTCCGTGTAGCGTCTGATGCAGCCCAAAAGATCAGTGAACGCTTATCTTTTGCCTTCCTAATGAACACTTCAGTACAGCGTCAAGCTGAACGAGTGACAGCGGAAGAAGTACGCTTTATGGCTCAAGAACTTGAATCAGCCCTTGGTGGTGTGTATTCCATATTGAGTCAGGAGTTCCAATTACCTATGGTGACTATACTGCTTCAACGGATGCAGCAGCAAGGTAAGATGCCTAAGTTCCCTAAAGACAGTCTGAAGCCTCAGATTGTGACGGGCATGGAAGCACTAGGTCGGGGCCAAGACCTTAATAAACTAGCTCAATTACTACAATATCTACAACCCTTAGGCCCAGAAGTCTTACGCCAGGAACTGAACCTGGATGACTACATTGACCGCCTTGGAGCATCCCTAGGTATTGATACCAATGGTTTAATTAAATCACCAGAGCAAAAGGCACAAGAACAACAAGCAGCCCAACAAGCTCAACAACAAGCAATGCTACAGCAAACTATGGCAGGAATGGCTGAAAAGGCTGGCCCTCAGATTGCCCAAGGCATGGCTGAACAATATCAACAAGCTTCAACTGAATAGCTAATGAAAAACGGAGACAGTAATAGTGGCTGAACAGTTAAATACATTTGAAGAACCACAAGCAGAGAATCAAGAACATGTAGAGGAGATGGTTGCCAAGGCTGATGCCTTAGAGAATCCACCTACATCTGATCGCCCTGAGTGGTTGCCAGAAAAGTTCGGTTCTGCTGAAGACATGGCGAATGCCTACGCAGAACTAGAGAAAAAATTAGGACAACCTAAGGACAAGGTTCAAGTGCAATCCGAGACTCCACCTCCTGAAGTAGCTTCTGTGGAAGCAGCTCAAGAAGAGTTAGAGAAGCGGGGAATTAATTTTGATAAATTGTCCCAAGAGTTCGCCAAGAAAGGTAAATTATCAGATCAAGCATACAAGCAACTAGAGAAAGCTGGTATTAGTCGAGACCTTACCAATCAATTTATCCAAGGCCAAGCGGCTGTGGCAACACAGATGCAAACTGAAGCCTTTGGTTTGGTTGGGGGACAAGACCAATACACTGAAATGGTTACTTGGGCTGCTGATAACCTACCTGATGCAGCTATTAGCACCTTCAATAGGGCTGTTAATAGTGGCAACAAAGAGACAGTCCATATGGCTATCCAGGGACTATCAGCGCAGTACCGTTCCGCTAACGGGAGTGAACCCACTCTGGTTAGGGGTACAACCAATACGAAAGCGGGTGGGGTCTTTGAGTCTGCCGCCCAACTCACCGCAGCAATGCGTGACCCAAGGTACAGCACTGATCCTGCATACCGACAAGAAGTAGCTGTGAAACTACAGCGTAGCAGCGTCTTCTGATCGGACTGTCTCCGCAACATTTATACGGCTCCTTAGGGGCCTTTTTTATTCCAAAAGCAAAGTTCCAAAACCAAGTATCTCTGACCCTCTGCGGAGGACAATCTTAGGGAAAGGAAGGACAAGTGCTGGAAACATAAAACAACACTTTAATTTTCTTTAAGAAGGTACATTATTATGGCTCTGCCACATCAAGCCCCATCTCGTTTGGGCCAAACTAACGCAACGGGTGATGATCGCTCGTTATTCCTCAAACTGTACGCAGGTGAAGTTCTGACTGCATTTGAAGAGCGTAACGTCTTTATGCCGTTGCACCGCACCCGCACTATCTCTGGTGGTAAGTCTGCGACTTTCCCTCTGGTTGGTGTAGGTTCTGCTAAGTATCATACTCCTGGTAGCATGATTGAAGCAGATAAGATCAAACATGCAGAACGCATTGTAACCGTTGATGACTTGCTGATCTCTACTCAGTTCATCAGTAACATTGACGAAGCAATGAACCACTACGATGTTCGCTCCATCTACTCCAAAGAAGCTGGTAATGCACTGGCTAACGTAGCTGACCGTAACATCTCACGTATCATTGCACGTTCCGCTTACGTCACTAACAGCACTCAAGCTGCCTCTCTGTTCGGTTCCTCTTTTGACGATGAAGTCTACACTTCCAACGTTACTGTAGGTACTACAGCAGCTCACGCCACAGATGGTAAGAAGATTGTTGATGCAATCTATGCCTCTCTGGAAGAGTTTGACAAGAAAGACGTAACTGGTCAGAAGACCGTTGTACTAGCTCCTGCTCAGTATTACGCTCTACTGAACGCCTCAGACGTTACTTCAGCCACTTGGTTGAACAAAGACGTAGGTGGTAATGGTTCCGTGTCTGGTGGTGTTGTACCACAAGTTGGTGGTGTAAACATCATGATGTCTAACCACATCCCTCAGACCAACCAATCCTCAAGTTCTGCTGATGTAGAACCCATCACCTCCACACGTACCGCTGCGTATCGTGCTGACTACAGCAAGTTGCTGGGTATGATCTTCACCGAAGATGCTGCTGCAACTGTTAAGTTATTGGATCTAGGTGTTGAGTCTGAGTATCAGATTGAACGTCAAGGCACCTTAATGGTCGCCAAATACGCTATGGGTCACAACGCCCTGCGTCCTGCTTGCGCTATTGCTATTAGCAAGGTTTAAGCAAACCAACATAAGGGGGCTTTCGGGTCCCCTTTTTTTTAGTGAGGGAAACATATGACTCCAACTACGAAGCTGGAGGCGGTAAATACACTGCTGTCGGCAATCGGGGAATCTCCGATCAACACTCTGAACTCAGGGCTGGTTGAAGCAACCCTCGCAGAGCAGATAGTGGATAACATCAGCCGTTCTACACAATCCAGAGGCTGGTCATTCAACACTGACCTTGAATTTAAGCTCAGTCCTGATCTAGCAGGAGAAGTTGCACTACCCACAAACTGTCTGCATGTGGATATGACATCACTACGCATGTCTTCTACATCTGATTTGGTTCAACGGGGCAACAAGCTCTATGACCGCGTAAAGAATACTTTTGCCATTGATGACACCATAGAGGTGGACATTGTGGTGTTACTAGCTTTTGAAGACCTACCTGAGACAGCCAGACGTTTTATTACAGTACGTGCTGCTAGGGTATTCCAAGACCGTACTCTCGGTTCTGACACCCTTCATGGGTTTCAACAAGATGATGAAATTACAGCCTGGGCTGACCTCCAACAAGCAGAGGCAGAAGTTCAGGACTACAACATATTTGACAATTATGAGACCTACTCCGTAGTTGATCGGAGTGTAGGTTCAAAGGTGGTGGTGTAAATTATGTCGTTAATTTCAAGCTCCATCCCTAACCTCCTTAATGGTATCTCACAGCAACCCCCTAGCCTAAGACAACCATCACAGGCAGAGGTACAGACTAATGGCCTGAGTTCCGTAACGCGTGGGCTTGAAAAGCGATCCTGTTCTGAACATATTGCCAAGCTCTCTGGGGTATCTACAGCATCTAACGCCTTAATACACCCCATCAAGTACTCAAGTACTGAAGATTACACTGCAATTATCACATCATCAGGTATAAAAGTATTTGATAGTGCTGGTACAGCAAAGACAGTTAAAGATGAAAACGGCACAGCTATAACTACTTTACCTACCTACCTGACAGGTATTACTAACTATGCTACACAGTTAAGTGCTATTTCAGTAGGTGATTCAACCTTCATTGTCAACAAACAAAAGACAGTAGCTTTAGACTCTTACACCAGTACCTTAAGACCTCCTGAATGTATGTTTTATGTACGCCAGGCTGACTATGGTCTTACCTATACGATTGAGGTGGGGGGAACTACAGCTACATACACTACTCCTGATGGCAGTGTATCCAGCCACTCCGCTGAGATAGCTACAGATTATATAGCCACCCAGTTATATAACAATTTAAGCTTAAGTGCGGCCTATACCAAAGAACTCATAGGCTCCACAGTCTACGTTAAGCGTACTGATGGGTCGGACTTTGAGATTACTAGCTCTGATGGTGCTGGTGATCGCTTCTTGTTCAGCTTCAAGGGCCAAACCATAGACTTTAAGAACCTCCCCCGAAAAGGTAAGGAGGGCTTTAAGATCATGGTAAGCGGTTCCAATGAGAAGAAGCAGGATGACCACTTTGTACACCTAACCAAGAATGACAACAATAATAATGAGCTTATTTGGAAGGAAACTGTCGGTGAGCTAGGTGCTGATGGTAATGCCCTTAAGAACCGTTTAGACAAGTTAACGATGCCCCACAGGTTGATCAAGAACACTGATGGTACATTTACCTTTACCCCTATTGAGTGGGATGACCGTAAGGCAGGGGATGAGGACACAAACCCTAGCCCCTCTTTAATTGGCTTTAAGATTAATGACATATTCTTCCACCGAAACCGTTTAGGCTTTCTGGCAGATGAGAATGTTATCTTTAGCGAGGCAGGGGAGTTCTATAACTTTTACCCTAAGACCGTACTAGCTGCCTTGGACTCTAATCCAATAGATGTAGCAGTATCTAATAACCAGATCAGTATTCTTAAACACGCTATACCCTTTAATGAATCACTCCTGATCTTCTCTGATCTAACACAGTTCATGCTGACCGCCTCTGAACTCCTGACACCTGATACCATCCACATAGATGTATCAACAAACTTTGAGGCTGACCTAACTGCAAAGCCAGTAGGTGCTGGGCGTTACGTGTTCTTTGGATATTCCAAAGGTAAGTGGTCAGGTATCCGAGAGTATTATGTGGATTCCTCAAGTGAAACCAATGATGCCGCAGATGTCTCAGCACACACTCCTACCTACCTAGAGGGAACCGTAACAGGACTAGCCGCCTCTTCTAATGAAGACATGCTCCTGGTACTTAGTGCTGATAAACCTAATTCTGTGTTTGTTTATCGTTATTACTGGCGAGGTGAAGAGAAGTTACAATCAGCTTGGTCAGAATGGACGTTCTCCGGTGAGGTGAAGTCCGTAGCCTTCAATGGTTCTACTATTAAACTGATCGTTGAGTATTCCGATGGACTCTACCTAGAATCTTTAAGTCTATCTAATGACTCCGCAAGTGCCTACATGAGTTATACAAACTCCCTTAGTAACTATGGGGGTGGTGCAGTTCTTCTTGACAGACGCTTCCAGCTAACAGCTTCAGGTGCGCCTTACACTGACGCCAATACTATCTATGTGGATACGGATGGCGTCCAGTTAACAGCGTCAGTTGCTGCTACAAGGGTCTCTAATGGAGATAGAGTCTATGGTGGTATCCCTTATACCTTTACCTACAAGTTCTCAGAACCTGTACTAAAGCAAGATAACAAAGCTATTACCATTGCCAACCTACAAATCAGAAACTTCAACATTGTCTACAACGACACTGCTTACTTTAAAGTTGAGTCTGCCCCTACAGAACGTCCTACAGTCTCCAGAGAGTTCAACGGACGCACAATAGGGGGAGGCACCAACATTCTAGGCCGAGCCAACCTTGCAGAGGGTACATTCAGGGTTCCCGTTATGACTAACTCTAAATACACCAATGTATTGCTGACATCTGACAGTTACTTACCTTGCGTGTTCCAGAGTGCAGAGTGGGAAGGATTTGTCACTCAGAAAACTCAAAGGATCTAAGGGAAAACTATGGCCCACTATAGACAAACACGCTTTAAAGACATTAAGAAACTAGCACCCAGGCTACGTGTTCAAGACCAACATGAGGTCATGGCATCTCATGGGCTATATCCCTATGAAGCCCTTGTCCATTGCTTTGAGACATCTGATGAGTGTAACACCATTATTGATGACTCTGGTGAGATCATAGGACTCTTTGGGTTCAATGAGGTTGCAGAAGGTCTATTAGCCAGCCCTTGGCTCTTAGGCTCTGACAAGATCAAAACGATAGGGCGGGATGTTGTTCGGGTCTCTAACCAATGGGTTAGGGAACTCAATAACAATTACTCCGTCCTCTACAACTATGTAGACCAACACAATGAGGTAGCAATCCGGTGGCTTAAGAGCCTTGGGTTCACCTTTGTACGCCTTATCCCAGAACATGGGGTAGGTAAGAAACCCTTTTATGAATTTGTGAGGATAAACGAATCATGTGCCCCCCAGCATTAATGGCAGCTATGGGGACAGCGGGCATGGGAACAGCACTCAGTATTATGAGTTCTGTGATGGCCTATGGTGAACAGCAGTCCCAAGCACAAGCCAACGAAAGAGCAGCCAATGCCGCTGCAATGAACGATTATCGTCAACTTAATTTACAGCAACGTGAAGAAGAAGAGGCTAAAGCAGACGCAGAGTTCAAAGCTGACATTGAATCCGCTAAAGCCTTAGCCCATGCCAGAGTTGCTTCTGGTGAATCCGGTGTATCAGGACTATCTGTGGATAGCCTCTATGCCGATATAGTCAGACAGAATTTAACAGACGATACAAGGCGTGATACCAACCTCCAAAACTATATTGCTCAAGTAGAGCAGGAAAAGAAAGGGGTGGAGGCTGGAAGACAGACACGCATTAATGACGTACCCAGACCTAACCTTTTGGCAACAGGCCTAGAGATAGGCGGTAAATACAACACCTACAAGTCTGAGGACTAAAACATAGGAGTTATCGCTGTGGCGAGACAACGAGTACAGACGCAGTATGACAGTAACCAGGTGAGCCTGACCCCCGTAGCACAAACTGTCAATACATATGTGCGCCCCACTAAGGACAACCAATTAAGCCGAGCCTTAGAACAAGCTGCGGGTACAGTATTCAAAAGAGTAGAAGAACAAGAAAGGCTACAAACAGTTCAAGACAGCGCATATGCAAAACGTATGCAAGCTCAGACTATAGAACAATTTAAGAACGTAATAAAAAAGCCTGAGTTCGCTGATGACCCTAATATGAATGCCGAAGGTTTCTTTGGTCATCCTGATGTACAAGAACTGCTTACATCAAACCTAAGCGGAATCCAAGACCCATTACTAAAACAGGAAGTACAGGATAACCTTACATCCATCTTCACTCCTGTCATGCAGCAGCATTTCCATCTTGGGCAGCAACGCCAGTATGACGAGAACACTTCAAAAGTATTCATGTCTACTTATACAGCTTACAGCAATAACCCAGAAACAAAGCCTGGTGACTTCAATAAGTTAATCAATCAGTTTGATACTGATCTACGTAGCGGTGACTATGGCTTATCTAAGCAACAGTCACTTAATAGTCTTGCTCGTATAGCTCAGACAGAGGGACGCTTGGGGTTAATGCCACATGTTGGTAACTACCTCCTAGAGAAAGGTTTAGGTGGTACAGAATACCAAGCCAATGTTATTGAGTATGTGTCGGCTGCTACTGAGAAGATTAAAGCAGCAGAGTTAAAGAAGATTCAAGAAGCTTGGAGTAACTCAATAGGCGAAGCTACCTACGCCCAAATTAGTGGGGGTGGAGGTCTACAGGATATTACAAGCCCTTGGGGTAAAACAGTAACTGTTAAAGAACAGAAGCAAGCCGCTGTAGAACACCTAAACTTCTCTGTTGAAACTGCCTATAAAGAGGCCATGACAACAGCTAAAACCCTATTTGAAGAAGGCTCCTCAGAGTTTGAGGCAGCTAAAGTATTAGCAGGGGAAGAAGCCCAGCGCACTATGTACGAGTGGCATACTAAGAACAACATTGAGAACCCAGAGTGGTCTTCAGAAATCAATGCCGCCACAGCCCGTATCCATACATATACCGATGAGACCAACCCAGAGGGCCAACAGGCCATCCTTAGGGGTATGGAGCGTATGCAGCAGTTATTTAAATCAGCCCCTAACTACTTCAATACGTTTGTGAGCGAGGCTGATCAAGAGCTTTTTCATACCTATACATCCCTTACCATGTTTGGAGCCACACAGCCTGAAGCACTCTCAATGATTGCCAATAAGATCAATGGAAACATTGAGGTAGATCTACAGGGTGTTCAGGAACAAGCAGCCACTATAGTTGATGATGTTAATGATTGGTGGTTTAAAACTGGCCCAGGAGCAAGACACCTACGCCCTAAAGTTGAGCGTATGATCACCGCAGCACTGACTTATAACCCTAATGCTGACCCTGAGAAGGTCTTAGAGATCGCTAAGGACAGGATTGAGGCTATGACAGTGGTTGTTGGTAATTCACGCTTAGATAAGTCACGTATCCAAGGGATGCCTCCTCAAGACTTTGCTGATGCCATACCCTCCTTTGTTGCTTATCTTAAAGAGACCAATGAGGGTCTAGCTGTATATATGTCAGGCATTGATATTGATGATGTAGGTGTAGCTTATAGCCATCAATCCAAAGGTATTAATTATTTCACCCTCTATTCTGAAGAGGGCAAGATGCCAGGTACATCCTCTTTTACTATAGAGGACATTAAGAAAGCCGCTATGTGGCAACGTAACCAAGTACTTACATCTAATAAAGAATTCAAAAAACAAGCAGATGAAACGAAAAAGTGGGCCGCAGAGAATACACCTTTACAACAGTTAATTAACAAACAAGTACGTCAATCTGAGGGGGAATAACCCATGCCTACTAATGAACTATTATCTGACTATAGTCGTTTGTATGGGCTTGGTGGTGTCGAAGGAACCCATACGGCTGAACGGTTAGCTGAACAAGGCTATACGCTGGATGAGCAGGGAAGTGTCGTAGAAGATGTAGCACCTAAATTCACTGATGCAATGTCTTCATCATACGATGAGAACTCCCTTACAGGTGTTATACAGCACTCCGTAGTGAACACTACTGACTACGGGTGGTTGTGGACAGAGGAATTGGTCAGTGAGTACACCAAGGATCTTCCTTATGAACTCCATGATTACGTCCTTGAGTCTCGTTCAGAAGACACAGCGAAAGCCCGAAGAGCCAGTGCTTTAACAACTCAAGAAAACCGTAAGATTCTATCCAAGGCCTACCAACATAATCCTATCTCTACCTTTTTAGGAGAATTAGCTGTAGGTGCTTTAGACCCCGCACTTCTACCTACTTATTTTATTGGTATAGGTGGGGGGGCGGCAGTAGCTAGATCCACCAGAGCTGCTACACGCCTGTCTAATGCCATGCGTTATGGACGTAATGGTATGATCTATGGTGCTGTTGAGAATGGCTTAGTAGAGCTAGCAGCCACTGAATTAGCCCCTGATCGGGATGCTCAAGATGTACTTTATGCAACTTTAGGTGGTGGTGTGTTGGGTGGTAGCCTTAGTACATTAGCAGGGTCTCTTACAAGAGCCTTGGACTATGGCACTATCCGAGCATTAGAGGGTATGTCCGGTAAAAAGATACTTAATAATAAAGGTGAGTATCACTTCTCAGATGTAAAAGAAGCGGCTGTCAGTATGAGAGCTTTAGACCCTGAACACCCTCAGAGTCTACATAAGGTTGAAGAACTAGAACAGTACAAGCAAGCTGTCAGCGACATCAAGCAAAAGCTGATGCCTGAGGCTGGCAACAAGCTCTCTAGGGGTGAAGTTAAGACCCTAAAGGCTGAACTGCATGACTTGAACTACAAGCTAAAGCAGTCCAAGAAGAACACAACGACCAAGGTTACAAAGGATCTTAAACAAGAAGCTAAAGATCTCTTAGGTGGTAAAAGAAACCAACAGAAGTCCCGTAAGATTAAACACTTTGCTGAAGAGTTGAACGAACACCAGCAACTCCAAGAAGAAGGTTTATTTCAAAATAGGATTGATAATATCAACTCCCGCCTAGCTGCTCACCAAAAAGCAGCAGAGGCTGAGTCTGCCTTATCCCGCTTGGAGACCTTTGAGCGTGAGGGCTACAACCCTAAGGAAATCTTTGAGTCCTATGAGCAGGGTGTGAATCCCAAAGACCTCCCAGGGCGTACCCAAGAGAAACCTTTAGACCCTACACCTGATGAGGTAATTGTAGCTAAGAAGCAAGTTGAAGACATGATCAATAATGATCTAGTCCCTGATAACTACAAAGACATCTTACGCACTGCTGATCCTGTTAATGTAGCAAGGATCATAAAGAATGTAGATGCTGCAAGAGAAGACCCCGCAGCACTAGCTAAGGCTATCGCTGAGATGCCAGAGATGAATTGGTCTCCTAGTGATCTTGGTGGTATTAGCCATCTATTGAATGATGTGTCCGTTGTTCTGACGCACCCTATCCCAGAAGTACGCTTCCTTGGGGCAGCTTTAATCCAGAACAACAGGGGTAACAAGGATGGTAGTCCTGTAGTCATCTCTGCTTCCACTGTTCAAGCCAAGATTCAGCGTAAAGCTCATTCCAAGTATATGTTGGACATTGGCAAGGACATTAGAGAGTGGCAAAAGACTTTACCCTCTAGCTGGTCAAAGGTAGTGAATTGGCGTTTTGCTGATACCAGTGCCTTCCATGAACAGGTTACTCAAGCAGCACGTTCCAAGGAAGTCTTTGATAAGGCTCCTCCTTACATACAGAACCGAGCTAAGGTAGCCAGAGAAGTGCTTGATGAACTCTTTGGGGACATGCAAGACGCTGGTGTACCCAGTGCTACACAGTCCAAGCATATCCCTGATTACGTTCCTCGTATGCTGGACATTGCTAGTTTCTTCAACGTTATACTTCCTAAAATATCTCATAATCAGGATAGAGCCGTTAAGTTATTAGCGGAAAATGTCATCAAAAGGGCATGGATCAAGAAGCAGCCTGAACTGTACGATCAAGTACGGACGATGCTTGAGAACAAGATCTTCAAGACAATGGAACGCCAAGAGCTGGCAGGTAAGCCTATTACTCAACGCTCTCAGGAATACATAGACAAGAAGGTGGATGATTACATCAATAAGGTGTCCCTTGCGTATGCTAAAGGCATCCAGAAGATCCCCAACAATGAGAAGGGGATGCTGGAAGCAGGGCAACGGTTGGATGATCCTGATGAACTCATTAGCAACCTGACAGAAGAGTTAACTGACCTAATGGATGAAGGCACTACAAGAGCTGACATTCAAGAACTTGTAACCCTCATGGTTACAGGCTCCCCCCTTAAGAAGGGTAAGGAGCGTATGGTCAACCTTAGATCCCGCCTACATCTTGATGAAACCGCTAAGTTCCCTGTACCTACAGATAGCGGGAAGATTGAGATGATTAGTGTGTCCGACTTTACCATTAACTCTATGCAAGACCTGATCATGGACTACAGCTTCCGAGCTGGTGCTTCAGTAGGCCTTGCTCGTAATGGTATTGACACCCATGACATGACCTTTGATAAGTGGATGCGAATTATTGATCAATCCTTTATTAACCGTAAGGCTGAGAATCCTAATCTTGATCTAGCTGGCTCTAAGGATAAAGTAGAGAAGATCCTACATAGACTCTATAAGGGTCTTAAGGGTAAAGAGATGGTGGACTCTGATCTGATCAGTGATAAAACACGCTCCCGTCTTCAGATGCTACGTGACTTCAACTCCATGCGGGTGATGAACCTAGTAGGTATGGCACAAATGGTAGAAGTATCTACAGTAGTAGCTGCTAACGCTCTGAAGCATAACCTCCGCACTGTGAGCCACTTCAACCAACTTTATAAACGAGCTGCTGATGGTAGCTTAGACAATAAGGCTTTGGATGAAATCATTATGGCAACAGGCGTAGGAACACACTTCTCGCGTGGCTCCAACAGATCTCGTTATGATGAGCCTGGAGAGTGGATTACCACTACCCATTCCAAGCTCAACTGGATGCTTGGGGCAGGGCGTGGCGTTACCTCCACAATCTCAGGGATGCACTTCTTAACAGATATGTCTCAGCGTGTTCAGATCTTTGGGATGCTCCAAAGGTGGACTGACGCAGCCTTTAAGGACACTAAAGCCTACCCCTCCATAGCCCTGCAACAAACAGGCTTGGATGAGGCAATGGGTAAGAGAATCATTGACAACATGCGTACACACGTACAAATGGATGAGTCAGGTTTCCCCACAGTCCTCAATGGTAAGCAATGGGAACCTGAGGTATGGGACTCGTTCCAGAACCATGTAGCTCTTGAAGTAACTAACCTTGTTCAAGAAGCTGATATAGGTTCTAACAACTCTCTGATCAGGTCAGCAATAGGCCGTACATTATTCCAGTTCCTTGGGTTTCCTATAGCAGCCGCAGAACACCAGACCGGACGTTTATATAACCGAGCAGTCAATGGTGATCCTGTGGTATCCGCAAGGATTCTTTCGGCTCAAATGGCAGCAGCTACTATGGTACATATTGGCAGAGTGTATTTACTTGCACAAGGTCGCCCAGACCAGCAGGAATACATTGAACGCCACATGACCCCAGCAGCAGTTGCAATAGGTGCCTTCTCCTACACATCAGGCTTTGGTTTCTACTCCTTCCTTGGGGGTATCCCTAATGTCCTGAAAGATGGTGCGGGTAGCGCCTTTATTGCCAACCCAACCCTTGATCTTATGGACTCTGCAACACGAACTCTAGTGAACCTAGGGACTCAAGCAGATGACATGTCATTTACACAGTGGAGGGCAGCAGCACGTTTGTTACCTTACCAGAACGCTCTTCTAGTGAACCAAGGCCTCAACATATTGAGCAGCCAGGGTACATCTTCAAACTTTAACAACTAGGGCTTATTATCATGGCTTATAGCTATATTGAATATACTGCTGATGGTAGCACTAANNGCATTTACTTTTACAAGTAGTAGCACCATATCCCTGACCAGCACGCCAACAAACGGTCAGGTAGTGCGTATTGCACGCGCAACTTCATTAACTAACCGAGCAGTTGACTTCAGTAATGGAGCCATCCTCACTGAGAACGACCTTGATAAATCTGCTGAACAGTTGTTCTTTGCATCTCAAGAGGCTATTGACACCGCTGGTGAATCCATATTCAAGGATACAGATGGCAAGTTTGATGCACAAAGCCGAGTCATTAAGAACGTAGCAGACCCAGTTAATGCTCAAGACGCTGTGACTAAAGATTGGGCTGAGACCGCTATGGACTCCCAGCTTACACAAGCAACCGCTGCTAAAGATGCCGCAGAGGTTAGTGAAACCAACGCTGCCACTAGCGCAGCAGGTGCCTTGACTCGTTTTCTTCAGGCAGACACAGCAGCAAGTCAATCAGCAGCATCAAGAGATACCGCTGTAGATGCTAAGGATGACGCTGAAACAGCAGAAACTAATGCAGGTAATA
>ENA-UZXC01000803-UZXC01000803.1-metagenome-genome-assembly--contig:-Day-2-25m-contig-803_pt1 | contig 14847 bp, 14 predicted proteins | sample MGYA00260340_ERZ794900 | MGnify/ENA metagenome assembly ERZ794900 | reverse complement strand
CTTCCAACTAATACGATCAATGAGAAGAAGGATATATTAAAGAATCTATTTTCTCTTTTAAAGGTAGAAGAAACATTTTCTGTTATTCCACGAAACGAATGGGCTAGTGGAAGAGTCTATAAGGTATATGATCCTTATGATCCTAATGTTTTCAATTACGAAACAGTGGGAAATGTAGCGTATTATCCTTGTTATATGACACATAACGATAAGATTTTTGTGTGTTTAAACAATAATAGTAATAATCCTAGTACTACTAATATTACAACATCGACATATACATCTCCTAGTATATTGTCTGATGACTATGTCTGGGCCTATGTCTGCGATGTAGATACTAATTCTAAATTTTACACTGATCAGTTTATTGATATTCCAGCAGATATTACTGATGCAACTGATATTGCAGGCGCACTAAATGCTACAGGCGGATTGGTGTATGGATTTAAAATTATTGATGGTGGTACTAGTATTTCTAATGATGTAGATATTAGACTTGTTGGAAAAGATTCAAGTGGTTCAGTGATAGCCCTAGATATTCGTGATGGAACAAATGACCAATCACCATATAATGTAACAATTACAAACGGTGTTATTACATCTATTACATTTACGACGAACTCGTGGCCAAAGGGATATATTGAAGCATCTGTAATCGTTGATGACCATGAAACAGATATTCAGCCCCTAATTGCACCAATCAATGGGTTTGGCTATTCTCCAAAAAACGATTTACCTACTTTCTATGCAGGTCTTTATGGTTCATACTCCGGCGAAGAAGGAGGAGAAGCTCCTGTTAATATCGGATTTAGACAAGTGAGTCTTATTAAAGGACCAACTCGTACTGATAATGATACGCCTGTAAATGATACACTAAACATTTATGATGCACTGCAGTATTTACAACTTTCATCTATATCAGGTATTCCTACAGACGCGGGAACAATCATTGAACATGCTTCGAATGACGCAAAAGGTTATTTGGATTATGTAGATGCGGAGCTGAAGCGTGTTTATTATCACCAAAATTCAAATGGCGATATCAATCAGAAACCTTTCGAAACTGGTAATGTTACATTTACGGCACCTGGTGGAACAACTACAGCAAACTTTGCAGTATCTGCTTTAGGTCAAGGTGAATACAATCAAGGTTCGGGTGAAGCGCTTTTCCTCGAAAATAGAAAAGCAATTTTAAGAAATAGCAATCAGCACGAAGACATTAAACTAATCATCCAATTCTAATGGCAATTAAGACATACAACGACGCTCCATATAATGATGATTTTAATTCTAATAGCGTTCAGTTTACTGGAGCCGAAGGAAAAAATTATTTAAGAATTCTTTTTAGACCAGGTAGATCTGTTCAGGTTCGTGAATTGAATCAGATGCAGTCTATGCTGCAGTCGCAGATTGATAAGTTCGGTCAGAGTGTCTATAAAGAAGGTCCTATCCTCAATGGCCAAGGGAATCTAGACACCAATGTTAAGTATATTGATGTTGTCTTTGACGCTGATGTAAATGCTGCGCCTAACCCAAATCCTATCAATGCGATTTTAGATAATCTTGATCAGTTATCAAAGATCAAAACTAACAATGGTCTAAAGGCATCAGTGCTACATTATGAAGCGTTGGAAGGTGAAAGCGAATACCGTTTCTTTATTCGTTATGATTCGTCTGTTCAGGTAAGTAGTGAGAATGTTCAAGAATACGTTGCAACCGACGTAATCGAATTAGATAACGCTATTGTTGATCCGATAACTCCTAGCACTGAATTGGTTAATACTGGAACAGACTTTGCCACAGTTACCGCAACTGGTTATGGTGCCATTGCAAAAACTGATGCAGGTGTTTATTTCATTAATGGCGAATTTGTCTATAATGATGCTGAAGAACTTTACATCGCTAAGCCTTCGGAATCGTATTCGCTTAATGGTAAAGTTGCTTTCGTTGTAACGGACACAATAGTTACATATATCACTGATCCACTACTATTAGATAATGCTACAGGAACACCGAATGAAACTGCACCTGGNNAATACTGGTGTTTCGTTTGTCGGTAATGTTCAATCTTATATAACACTCTTTGAAACAGATTTAGATGTTGTTGTAAAACCAGCTCGTACTGAATATACACAACTTGATAGAAAATTCGCTAATCGAACATTTGAAGAAAGTGGTGACTATTGCTTGAAACCATTTAAACTCGATCTTCGTGAATATTTGAATGATGAAGATGGAAATAGAGGTAGATATACAACTTCTGATATCACAGATTTAGATGCAATTGGAAAAATTGATTTAGATGGTGAAACATCTGCAGTTTATGGTGAGAAACACTACAGTGTTGGTCTTGAGCCATCAGTTGCTTATGTACAAGGTTATAGAGTTGATCTACAAAATAAGAAAGAAATTCAAGTAGAAAAGGCGAGAGATATATCAAATATTGCTACAGCATTAAATCCGGCATTTACTACACTTACTCTTGGTAACTATGTTGTCGGTAATATTGCGGCAGCCACAGGAATAGATGCCCTACCAGATTTTAGTGACCAAAGTATAACATATACAATTAATGGTGTGACTGGTGGTACTTGTAAAGTTCGTTCATTAGAGAAAGTAAGTGATGACAAATACCGATTATACATTTATGATGTAAATATCACAGATGGTTTCTTAGGTGGAGCATCCTCAATTTCTACAAGTACATTTAAGTTTGTTCCTATCGGTACATTCGAGCTATTAGAATCGAATAATAATAATCTACTTTTCCCTCTTCCGCATAATACTGTCGATTCCGTGACAGTGGCTCATGTAAATTATAAAAGAACATTCCCAAAGCCACCAAGTGACACGCAGCAGCTTACTGCCGGTGCTAATGAGATTTTCAAATCTGACAGTTTCTCTGATTATATAGGAATAGACTCAAATGGAAACGCCATAAATTGTGATAATATTGCAGATCATGACACCGGGACCGTTCAACTTACATTTAGTGCAGATGTAACATCTATTGTTGCACCTGTACAAAAATCAGATGCGGCTTCAGGTACTAAGACAAGAAAATCTTATACACAAACTGAAACACCAACTGTTGCTTTTACTAGTGGTTCCACTATAGATTTAGATAATTATGATATCTATGATATTGTAAGTATTACAAATACATCTAGTAGTCCTAATGAAGATATTACTAATCAATTCACACTAGATAATGGCCAAAGAGATAATTATTACCAGGATGGTAAGATTACCTACACTGGATCAGATGATCTAAATGGTGATACATTATCAATTGTATATCGTTATTTTGAATGGACAACTCCTAATGAATTCTTCTCTGTAAATAGTTATGGAGATGACGAAGTAGTGGGAGTTAATGTTGAATATAACGAGATTCCTACATACAAGGATTTGTTCTTGGCCGATGTCTTAGACTTTAGACCTTATGTCGCCACTACCGATTCTAGAAGTTCGGTTGATCCTAATACAGTTATAGAACTCAACAATCTAGATGTTTATCTTCCAAGATATGATAAGGTTGTTGTTTCAAATATTGGAGACTTCAGTGTTGTGAAAGGAACACCTACACTTGATCCAGTTGTACCACCAACACCAGGTGATTCAATGTCACTCTATGAGTTATTTGTCCCTGCTTACACTTTTGATGCTAGTGAAATTACTACAAAGTTTATCGATAATCGTCGATACACAATGAGAGACATTGGTACTATCGAAAAGAGAGTGAAGAATCTTGAGTATTATACTTCTCTTTCATTGCTCGAACAGGAGGCTACCGAAAAGAAAATCTTCACATCTGGTGGAGAAGAGAGATTCAAGAATGGTATTCTTGTAGATAGTTTCATCGGTCATAATATTGGTAACCCATTTGATTCTGATTACAAGTGTGCGATTGATCCTTCTCTTGGTGTTTTACGTCCTTCCTATAGTACAACTAATATACCGTTTGGTGTAGAAAGTGCATATAGATCACAAGAGACAGTTTCTCTTGATTATACTGAAGTTCCTCTAATCACACAACCTTACGCAAGTATTTCAGAGAGTGTGAATCCTTTTGATTTGGCTGCATGGCTTGGAGTTATTAAACTCGATCCTTCAACAGATGAATGGAAAGAGACGAGAATAAGACCTGATGTGATTGTTAATTCAACTGGTGCATCAGATGCAATTCAATTCCTTGCTAATGAATCAGGTGCACTTGGTACTAAATGGAATGAATGGGAAACTGATTGGGTTGGTGTTGATGTTCAAAAGGAGAATATTCAAATTGGTCGCAGTGATAAAGGAAGTGCTGCAACTCGTGCAGCTAACCTTGCAGCTAAGAAAGCATTAACTGGTTCAAACAATTGGAGACCACTTAGAGGTAATATCACAACGACGAGTACAACAACTGAAGAATCTCGAAATGGTATTAGAACTACCATGAGCTTTAGAGAGCAACAGGAAAATCTTGGAGAAAGAGTTGTAGATGTTTCCTTCGTGCCTTTCATTCGATCACGTAGAATTGAAATTCAAGGCACGATGTTTAAACCAAATACAAAGATGTATGTATTCTTTGATGGTGTTAACATCAGTGATTATTGCACAAAACTCGTAGATGCAAATGGTAACACGGCCGCGCCTTCTACACCATACGCTGCTAAAAGTGGCGCGGTTACATCATATTTAAATGATGAGCCCGGAACTATATCTGCTCTAGCTTCAAGAGTGGAGTTAATCACTGATGCTGCTGGTAATATTAATGTTGCGTGCTTTATACCTAATAACGCTCAGATTAAATTTAAAACAGGAGAGAGAAATGTTACTCTTACAGATTCACCTAGAAATTCTATCACTGAGGCTACAACGTATTCATTCGCAACATATACTGCAACTGGATTAATCGAAACGAAAGAATCAACTATTCTTTCTACAAGAATTCCTCAATTCGATCAACAGAGATTATCACAGGAACGTACTCTTACTGATACAGATAGAGATGTAAATGTTAGATATTATGATCCACTCGCGCAGTCCTTTGTCATTGGAGAAATCGGCACAGGTACTTCTGTTACTAAAGTTGATCTATACTTCCAAAAGTTGCACGCAAGTATTCCAGTGACAGTGCATTTAGTGACTGTCGAAAATGGTATTCCAACACAGAACATTGTTCCATTTTCCAAGGTCGTGCTGCAGCCGTCGGAGATATTGGCTCAACATGGCCTCGATAAATGGAACAATGAGGATGCATCTAAAGCAACAGTATTTGAATTTGATGCTCCTGTTTACTTACAACCTGGTGTTGAATATGCAATTGTTGTTATGTCCAATTCACCTGATTATCGCCTATGGATGGCAGAGACTGGAGGAGATGATGTAACAGGTCAAGGTAGAATTGATAAGAATCCATATGCAGGTGTATCATTCAAATCACAGAATGCTTCAACATGGACACCTGATCAGAATCGTGACTTCAAATTCACAATTTACAGAACACAGTATGATACTTCTTCTACAAGAGTTGTTACATTTAATGGACTGGGAACAGTCCCAGCAAATACCTTAATATCTAACTTCAATGTTTTCTCATCTAATATTACTCTTCCAAAGACTAATATTAATTGGACAATTAAATTTTCATCGAATGGAACTGTATATTCAATCAATGCTAATAATACCGAATATTTAGATATTCCTGTTAGTGTTGCAAGTGCAAGTGGTATTGAGCTTGCTGCAACTATATCGACAACATCTGAATATATCGCGCCAATGATTGATCTTTCTCGATTATCATTATTGGGTATCAGCAATATTATTGATAATCCAGCTACTTCTCCTAATACAATCACTGATGATACTCGCAATGGAGATGATTTTCTATACCTTGATGATTCAAGTACAGCAGATGTTCAATATATCACAAGGACTGTAACACTTAATGATCCCGCAGACAGATTGAATATCTATCTTCTTGGTAATCGACCATCATCTAATTCCAACATTCGTGTACTTGTTAAATTAAAGGTAGATGATTCCGATTATGATGATGTTAATTGGTATGAAATTAAACCAACTAAGAACATACCTGTTAATTCCGATGGAAGATATTCTGAAATTGAATATGACTTTGATGCAGCTGCTCTAGATAAGCTTGATCCACTTTATGAACTTGAATTCACAGCCTTTGCTGTTAAGATTGTGTTAACATCATCAGATATTATTAACGTACCAACAGTACAAGACTTCAGAGCAATAGCAACATTTGATTAATATGGCACGAAAAAAGATAGTAAAAGATAATACCAATCTTGAGAAAGATATGTTCACAGGTGCGATATTGAATCGTGATAGTAATGCCTACAAGCAGGCTGTGAAACGTAAACATCTTCGTAAACAAAGAGAAGCCGAACTACAAGATCTAAAATCACAGGTTTCAGAATTAGCATCTTTAGTTAAAACATTAACTAAGAAAATAGATAAATAAGAATATGGCAGAATTCACACCAGTTTTAAAAACAGATACCTTCGATCAATGGAGAATTAAAACTAATCAAATCGGCGCAGTAATTGATGATGTCAATAAAGCTGAAGGTCCCAGGGGTGCTACTGGTCCACAAGGTCCCAGAGGTGCTGATGGATCAGCCGGTCGACCTAATGGATGCGAAGCGGTATACGGTTACGGTAATTTTCAAGGACCGTCTTCTATTACATACCTTGAGGATGAAAATGTCTTGCAGTTAAAGGGAGAGACTGATACATCTATAGGTATGGTATACCCGGCTTTTGATGTTAGTGATGGTCGTAAGCTTAAATTTACCGTCACTTATAAGACTCCTGATATACCTGTTCAAACAGGGATTTATATACGACTATACGAAGCAACAAATGATCTCGCTGAGGGGAAGGATAGAGTCGGGGACAGATCTGGCGGCGATAGTCATAATTCATCTCTCATACAGCAGTATAATCGCCGGCATACCTCAAACGGTAACGATACAGCGTATATAAAGATCACCCCATCTGGTAGTGATCTTGAAAACGGCCCCGTACCAAGTGAGTATACAACGAGAACTATTGAATATACTCCTCAATCAGATTCCAGATATGTAAGTTTAACTATTTTAAATTGGTCCGGTCTAGGTACTAAGAGACTATGGGTCAAGCCAGTCATAACAACTGTTATCGGTGATACTGGTCCACAAGGTCCACGAGGTGCTACTGGTCCACAAGGTCCACAAGGTGCTACTGGTCCCAAAGGTGCTACTGGTGCACGAGGTGCTAATGGTTCACGAGGTGCTACTGGTTCACGAGGTGCTACTGGTGGTGTAAAGGCGATGAAGAAGGGATACACCTCACTCGGCAGTTTTTCAGGTTATTCCACTCAGACTGTAACAGGTGTAGCAGCTTCTGATGGATTTATTATTGCCAAAAGCGAATCCTATTACCGATCGAGCACCCGCTGGCGAGCCGGATACAATTATGGAAGCATAAAAGTGACGGTTGAAGGTGTTGAGTTTTTAGCGAGGATTGGAAAATCAACAAGCGAGAATGAAGGGACGTTTATAACTATACCAATTGCTGCTGGAGAATCTTGGGAGGCACAGCTGAGTGGCAATAGCAAGCAATTGTGGTTTAAAGCTTTTTCCTGATAAAATTAATGATAATCTTCACCACTAATTAATAACAAACAATGTCAGATACATATCCATTATCACAAACAGCAGAAGAAGTTCAAAGTGCTCTAGATGCTGCTGGCAACCCTGCTACATCAGCACAATCAGGTAATGGGACTGCGAACGTATTTTGGCAAGCCATCGGCTACTAATGAACTCCTCCTACAATCAGTTCAAATAACGTTACAAAACGCTGAACAGAAAGAAGCCATCGCCTTTTAAAAGTATGAATGTATATAAAGATATAACAACTACTAATAATTCTTTATAAATAATTAATATGCCATTTGCAAAAATTATAGTTACGAATAGTACCACACCAGGTGCTCAACCAAATCCTCTCGATTTAAGTATTGGAGAATTATCACTCAATGCTGCAGATGGAAAACTATTTGCACTTGATGATTCGAACAATCTTGTAAAACTTTCTGATAAGACATATGAATCAAGAATCTCATATCTCGAATCTAATCCAGGTGTCTGGGGTGCTATCTCTGGCACTCTTTCAAATCAGACAGATTTAAATAATGTACTCAATGCTAAAGTAAATACAACAGATCTTACAAATGCTGTATTCAATACAAGTAGTGTAAGTGGTGGTGCAACTGTTACACTTGAACCTAGTTTTGGTACAAATGCTTCATTTGATATTGTTCATAGCGGAGCAGGATTAAATGTTACCACAGCTAATGATATAGTTACTATCGTTCATACTGATACAACTCGTACTGATACTACTGCTCAAACATCTGGTGTCTTTGGTGATACAATTGATGTTATAACTGAAGTCACATCTAATACAAAGGGACACATTACAGGTGTCGAGACATCTACTTTAACATTGCCGAATGTTCAAAGTCTTGAAGATAGATTAGATGCTCTAGAGTATGTTCCGATTGATATTACATCATTCAGTGCTTCACCATCTACTACTATCTATGAATTTGCTGGTAGCACGACGTATGACTTAGATTTTAGTTGGAGTACAAATACTACTCCAAATACAATCACAATCATTTCTGACTTTAGTTCACCTATCATTGGTTCTGGGGATACTGCATATGACGAGCCTCCATTTTCTGTTCAGAATAGTACAGGTGCTGAAGTATCGCACACATGGACTCTTAATGTTACAGATTCTCAAAACTCTTCTGATAGCTCATCTAAAACAATTCGATGGGTATATCCATTCTTCTATGGTGAAGATTCAAATGATCTAAGTGGTGGTACAGGAATTGAAAATCTAACAAAGAGTGTTTCGAGAAAAGGTAATAAGACACTCGGAATAAATGCTACTAATGAATTCATCTATTTTGCTTATCCTGCATCATACGGTGATCTTTCAACTATTTTAGATGGTAATGGGTTTAATGTGACATCTAGTTTCACGAAACACACTGCAAATGTTACACCACTTGTAAGCGGTGTAGCTATATCTTATAACATATATAAATCTAATTCAATTACTACAATTAATCAAAATTTTCAATTTAAATTCTAATGGCTATTGATATTATAACAGGCTTTAATTCAGCATCTAGAGAATCTTTAGATAAAAGATCTGGTCCTTATGCTTCTTTGGCTGCAGCCAAAGCAGCTTTAGATACAAATGAGAGATTTGTTGGATTGAAGGTTTTAGTTGCAGATGGAGCAACTCCAGATTCAGCAGGAAATTTTATTGATGGCGATTTGACAGAATACGTTTTCACTGGTGGTATTGCTGATAACGATTTGATTGATCTAATTGCCGATAAACCTTCGAGTTCAGATTTTGACAATATTGTAAAATTGACACAAGCCGAATATGCTCTTATAACACCTGTAAGCACAACTCTTTATATCATTACGATTTAATCATTATGCCATCGATCTCATTAACAAATCCAAAAAATATAACATCATTAAAATTCAACTCGATATCTGCATCAAAGTTGGGGGGTTCGGTCGATCTGACTAAATATACAAGTTTAAAGAAATTTGAATGTAATAATAACGATATAACGGAAATAACTGGTGGATATGATAATCCTAATATTGAGATATGGCTGGTGTCGCATAATAAACTCTCTGGATCTATTCCTGATATTAGTGGTATGACTAGTTTACAGCGTTTTTGGGTTATGGACAACGAGTACACAGGTCCCTTCCCGGATATTAGTGGGTTATCTGATTTAGGTATTATAAATGTAGGTGACAATAATCTCACCGGCACTCTTCCCGCAAACTTACTATCATTGGGAACACCAAATCTATTCCGATTTAATGTATACCAAAATTCTTTCACTGGTGCTATTCCAGATTGTACTGGCATGAACAATCTGCAGTACGTTTTAGTTGATAATAATGAATTCACTGATTTTACCGGAGGAGTCGAACCTTCCTTGTATTTTTTTAGGGCGTATAACAATAACTTTACACAAACTGCAGTAGATAACATCCTTCAAGCTTTTGTCGATGCTAATAGAACTACCAACATGGGTAATGCTCTAATTAACCTAGAGGGTAGTGGAAATGCTCCCCCATCAGCAGCAGGCATTGCAAACGTAAACACTCTTGAAGCCAGAGGATGGTCTGTAGCTACAAACTAAAAATATTATGTCATATCAACTTATAACAGAAGTAAACAGGACACAAACATCAGATACTGATTGGTGGTTTTTATACAATGATGAAACTAAAGATGTACTGATAGAGCCAAACCAACGTAGAAGCTATGTATCATCACCGCATATTATGGTTATCGGAGATACTGAAGAAGAACTTCTAACATATATTGAGGATAATGATTTAATAGTTTCAGACTTTGATGAGGATGAATTATGATCTTATATAGCGCAAGTGATATAAAGGCAGGTTCAGAACAGGTTATTGAAGTAAGGGCTGGAAGTGAATTGGTATGGCAAGCTATCGAAGATCTCTGGACTTTTGGAACCCCGAGCGGCGGTGAAGAGATAAGATTAACAGCTGATTTTAGTGCTGGATCAATTGTAGATTGGGGTGACGGTGATATCGATACTCTAACTAGTGGTGTAAGTATTAATCATACATACTAACAGTTGACAAGCTAAAATCCTTTATACAAGGAGATTTCGTATAAATAGATAACATGGCTACTTACTCAAATCTTTTTATCGATCAGGGCTCAGATTTCACTTTCGCAGTAGATCTTGCAACTGAAGGAGCTTCTGTTAATTTGACAGGTTATTCGTCACGAGGACAGATCCGCAAATCATACACATCGTCAACCGCTACTGATTTTAGTATTACGATTGATGATTCAGACACGCTATCAGCAAGCCTGACCGCTGCACAAACCGCCGCTTTAAAAGCAGGTCGGTATGTATACGATATCGAAATACTTTCAGGTGATGCTACTCCAATAATTACACGCGTTGTAGAAGGTCAGATTGATGTCACACCACGAGTAACGATTGGATAATATGACAACTATTAACGCACAGATAAATCCTTCAACAAGAATAGTCGCTAAGAGTGTAACTCTTCATGATGTCTCCGCAGAGTCAGTCGGTTTAGGTAATGTCGATAATACGAGTGATATTAATAAACCCGTATCTACTGCTACACAAACCGCTTTAGATTTAAAAGCAAATCAAAGTACAACGCAAGCTGCTTTAGATTTAAAGGCGGATCAAAGTACAACTTACACCAAGACTGAAGTTGATACCAATATAGCAAACCTAGTTGATACCGCGCCTGCTGCACTAGATACTTTAAACGAATTGGCCGCGGCACTTGGTGATGATGCTAATTTTGCCACGAACGTTACAAATAGTATTGCTACAAAGGCAAGTCAGGCAGATTTAGCTATCACTACAACATCTATTACAAACCTTAGTGATGCCTTTGATGAGTTTGTAATCCAAGATGGTATAAACAGAGTTGGACTTGTATCAGCAATTAGTGATGCCGAAGCATATACCGCTACAGTTTACCAAGAATTAAACACTCACACTAGTGATACTACTAATCCGCATAGTGTTACTAAAACTCAAGTTGGATTAGGAAATGTTGAAGATAAATCAGCAGCAACAATCATCGGCGAGATAGTTGATAGCGATATACCAAGTACTATTACTCGAGATTCAGAACTTAGCGCTCATACGTCTTTAACTACTAATCCTCATAGCGTAACAAAATCACAGGTAGGGTTGGGCAATGTCAATAACACGTCTGACGCAAACAAGCCAGTTAGCACAGCAACACAAACCGCTTTAGATTTAAAGGCAGACGATTCAAATGTCTTTAATGTTTCAAGCTCAAGCTCGACAGTTACCAATTTCATGGGGGCTAGTAATTCTTCAGAAGCTCTTAATACCATTGGGTCAAACAACTACCCATTCACCACTACGGAGTTATATCAGTACGAAGGGTCGCTGGATAAAGTGGTGTTTATGGAAAACGTAGTAGGTTCTCTTGATTTTGCATACGCTCCCATTCTTGCAATCCACATTGGGTCGAACGTAACATCTATTGCAGTAAATGGATTTATTCAGTGCGATTACCTTACTAACATTACTATTCCAAGCACTGTGACTACAATTGGTTCGTCTGCCTTTCGTGATTGTGCGGTGCTTACGGATGTTATAATGCAAGATGGCGTGACATCTCTTGGAAGAGATGTGTTTAATAGCTGCACACAACTAGAGAATGTAAGGCTTTCTAACAATTTAACAGAGCTTAATGTTCGCACATTTGCAAACTGCGTATCTTTGCTGAGCATTACGATTCCAGACAGCGTTGATACAATAAGTACCAATGTGTTCTATAACTGCACAAGTCTTGCTGATGCAGATATTGGGGATGGTGTTTTATCTATTGGGAACAATGTATTCTTCGATTGTTCTAGTCTGACTAGCGTGTCGATTGGGAGTAGTGTTCAGTCAATTGGTAACAACGTATTTTATAACTGCGACCTAACTTCTGTTGACATTCCGTCTAGCATAACATCCCTTGGCAATAATGTATTTGGTCAAAACACCAACCTATCCGTTATTAACTGTCGAGCATTAGCTGCACCGACACTGGGTTCAAGCGTGTTCCTTGGAGTTGCTGCCACCGAAATTCACGTTCCAGTAGGGGCAACAGGGTATGGAACTACATACGGAGGTTTAACAGTTGTAGCCGACCTTTAATTAAAAATTTATGAAATACGCATTAATCAATAAAACAGATAGTTCGATTTTAAAAGCATCTGACGAGCCATTCACCTTTGTTCCAGAAGAAATGGAGATGGTTGAACTCACTGAAGAGCAAGCCGCAAAAGTAGAGTCTTCTAGTAAGTCTCTCTTCCTTGTTGAAGATAGAGTTATTACCTCAAAAGAAAAGGCGTGGGCTGAAAACCCAGAATTAATAAAAGCGAGTCTCCGACCATTACGTGACCGTTTGCTTGCTGATTCCGATTGGACACAGCTAAACGACTCACCGATCTATGAAAACGATCGCGATGCTTGGGCTGCATACCGTCAAGACTTGCGTGATCTTACGGATAACATCGACGAAAATGGTGAAGTCGAGTTTCCTGTAGCACCTTAAATGGTATAAATAGAATTATGGCCAAACCAACTACTAGACAAGGATTAATCGATTATTGCTTAAGAGCTCTTGGAGCTCCTGTGATTGAGATTAATGTAGAAGACGACCAATTAGAAGATCGTGTTGATGAAGCTATTCAATACTATCAGGAATATCACGGTGATGCGGTTGTTCGTAATCTGCGCAAACACCAAGTAACACAAACAGACATTGATAACGGATATATTGAAGTTCCTAATAGCGCAAATATTCTTTCAATCAATAATGTTTTTAATACTAGCAACTCACACACAAGTGGAATATTTTCAGTAGATTATCAAATACATCTAAACGACATTTTTGACTTAAATGGAGCTCATGGCGGTATCGTAAACTATGAATTGACTAAGCAGTACATGTCTTTAATTGATCGTAACATCAATGGTATGTATGAAATGATTGAGTGGTCACGCCATAAGAATCGTGTCAATTTTCATTCTAATACTATTCAAAATATGAAAGATCAATACGTAGTATTTGATGGCTACGAAGCGATTGATCCAGAAACTTATACTGATGTGTATAACGATGCATTCGTTAAAAAGTATACTACTGCACTATTTAAAAGACAGTGGGGAGCAAACTTAATTAAGTTCGAAGGAATGGTTTTACCAGGAGGTGTTACACTCAATGGTCGTCAGATATTTGAGGATGCTAAAGAAGAAATTCAACAACTTGAAGAAACGATGCAGCTGAAACACGAAATGCCGCCATTAGACTTTATCGGTTAATATATTATGCCACGAAATGTATATTTTTCTCAAGGAAGTACACCCGAAAAAAGACTCTACGAAGATATTACGATAGAGGCTCTCAAAATATACGGGCATGATGTGTATTACATTCCTCGTACTATTGTTAATACAGATGCGATTTTTAATGAAGACGCGTTGAGTAAATTCGGTGAAGCATTTCAGATTGAGATGTATGTTGAAAACACTGATGGGTTTGAAGGCGACGGAGATCTTCTTTCAAAATTCGGCGTAGAGGTTCGTGATTCAATGACGTTAGTTCTTTCGACAAGACGTTGGGAAGAGTTGGTTGGTAGATTTCAATCAACACCAGAAGGTAGACCACAAGAAGGTGATCTAATTTACTTTCCATTAGTCAATGGTTTATTTGAAATTCGCTTTGTTGAAGATGATTCACCATTCTATCAATTGTCTAATCTTCCAACGTTTAAGTTAACATGTGAATTATTCGAGTATGGTAATGAAGCAATTGATACTGGCATTGCCGAGGTTGATGGATTTGAAACTGCATACGCTACTCGCACAGAACTTACACTTGGTGCCGGCAGTGGAACATACCAAGTGGGTGAAGATGTTACACAAACGAATGCTACGAGTGGAATTGTTGTTACAGGCGAAGTATCAACAGTAAGCGCGAGTAAGATTGAAATATCAAGTCAAGTCGCGAGTGATGGAAGTAATACTCTCTTTGCACCGACAAGTGCAGGCACAACAGGAAATATTATAGGTACTACAAGCGCTGCTTCCTACGAAATTGCTTCAATAGATGCTTTTAACTCTATTGATAGTAATGATCCTTATGCAGATAACGAAGATTTCGAAACAGTTGGAAA
>ENA-UZXC01004126-UZXC01004126.1-metagenome-genome-assembly--contig:-Day-2-25m-contig-4126_pt1 | contig 15071 bp, 14 predicted proteins | sample MGYA00260340_ERZ794900 | MGnify/ENA metagenome assembly ERZ794900 | reverse complement strand
CTTGGTTCGCCCACCGGTGGTGGCAACTTCTACATGTTCAAAGATACAACAGATGAGGAACGCGAAGCAGCGCTTAAGCTGATGCAGTTCATGACATCGCCAGAGCAAGCCGCCGCATGGTCCATCGGTACAGGCTATATGGGTGTTTCCCCTGCTGCCTACGAAACCGAAGCTCTTCAGGCATATGTTGCTGAATTTCCGCCGGCTCTTGTCGCGCGCAATCAGCTTGAGAACGCTGTAGCTGAGTTTTCGACCTTCGAGACTGCACGCGTGCGTGACGGTCTAAACAACGCCATCCAATCGGCGCTGACAGGATCGAAATCGGCTGAAGAGGCATTGGGCGAAGCCCAGGCTGCAGCCGAACGCCTGCTGGGCGACTATCAGTAACTTTTCGGAAGGGCCGGTGCAGACCGCATCGGCCCAACCAATTTTGAACAGGCCAACCCTGAATCTCGGAGACGCGCTATGTCCGCTCACGTCAATCTCGAACGTCGTAGACAAGCCATCTATGGCTGGTTGCTTCTGTCGCCAGCAGCGGTGTTGCTGACAGTCTTTGCGTTCTACCCCTCGATTGCGACCCTCTGGTCGTCCTTGTTTTCGCGTAATACCCGTCGCAGACCGTCCGAATTCGTTGGCACTGAAAATTATGCCGATCTTTTTGCGGACCCGACGTTTTGGCTGGTGGTGAAAAACAACCTGTTCTACGCGGGCATCACGATCCCTGTGTCGATTTTCATCGCGCTTTCAATGGCACTTTGGGCCAACTCAAAGATCTCGGCCCGTGGCTTTGTGCGCACCGCCTATTTCACACCGACCGTCTTGCCAATGATTGCCGCGGCCAACCTCTGGCTTTTCTTTTATACACCGGGCCTTGGTGTTTTGGACCAGATAGGCAGCCTGTTTGGCCTTCCGTCTGTCAACTGGCTGGGGCAACCTGAAACCGCGCTGTGGGCGATCATTATCGTGACGATCTGGAAAGAGGCCGGGTTTTTCATGATTTTCTACCTCGCGGCGTTGCAAACAATTCCTGAGGATCTCAAAGAAGCCGCCGACATCGAAGGCACCAGCCGCTGGACCTATACGCGCCGCATCGTGTTGCCTCTGCTGATGCCGACCACTCTGTTTATTGCGGTCAACGCGATGATCAACTCTGTCAAGCTGATCGACCACCTGTTCATCCTGACCAAGGGCGGGCCGTCGGACGCCAGTAAGCTGATCCTCTACTACATCTGGGAAATGGCATTCGCATTCTTTGACGCCCCCCATGCGGCGGCGATTACTGTCCTCGTAATAGCAGTGCTGGGGATCGTGGCGGCGGTGCAGTTTTTGTACCTCGACAGAAGGACACACTACCAATGAAGAGCCTCACCAAATTCATGGACAGCTTTGGAGCGATCCTTCTGGCGATCGTCTGGATCGCGCCGCTCCTGTTTGCCTTTTGGGCTGCAACCCATTCGACTTCTGATGCGGTGAACCTCAACCTTCTTTCGCCCTGGACGCTGGAAAACTTCCGCGTCGCCTGGAGCGGTGCTCCGTGGGTGAAGTACTTTTTCAACACCTTTATGCTGGTGACGGTGATCCTGATTGGCCAGTTTTTCCTGACCACGCTGGCGGGATTTGCCTTTGCGCAACTGCGGTTTCCGGGCAAGGACTTTGTCTTCATTCTGGTCCTGATGCAGCTGTTCATCTTGCCAGAAGTCCTGATCGTGGAAAACTATGCGATGGTTTCCCGGCTTGGGTTGTTTGACAGCATTCTTGGCGTGGGCATGCCTTATATGGCATCGGCCTTCGGTATCTTTTTGATGCGGCAGGCGTTCAAAGGCGTCCCGATTGAGTTGCACGAAGCTGCGCGCATCGAAGGCTGCGGGTTGCTTGGTATCCTGTGGCGAGTTTACGTGCCGCTGGCAAAGCCAACCTATCTTGCCTATGCGCTGGTGTCCGTTTCAACCCACTGGAACAACTTCCTATGGCCGCTGATTGTTACCAATACACCGGACACACGGCCCCTGACAGTTGGCTTGTCGATCTTTGGCGCACCTGAAAACGGTGTGGATATCAGCATCATTTCGGCGGCCACGCTCATGTCCGTTGCGCCGCTTCTGATCGCGTTCCTGATCTTCCAACGCCAGTTTGTGCAATCCTTTCTGCGGGCCGGAATCAAATGACCACTATCCTTCAGATCACTGACACCCATATTGTCGGTGAAGGAAAACATGTTTCGGGCCAGTTAGAAACTGCCGGGGCACTGGCTCGGATGGTCGACCGGATTATGTCGATCAAGCATCAGATCGGGCCTGTTGATGCGCTCATCGTCAGCGGCGACTTGAGTGATGACGGCAGCGAAGAAAGCTACACGAGGCTAAAGACGCTGCTCGCACGGCTTGATCTGCCCACTTATGTAATCCCGGGCAATCACGACGCTCGCGATCCTTTGCGCGGTGCGTTTGCGGACCATCTTCCTGTTGCGGGGCCGCTGAATTGGGCCCGCAAAGTGGGAGATGTCTACCTGATCGGCCTTGATACTTTGGTTGAGGGGCACGGGCATGGCACTCTGAGCGATGAGACACTGGCGTTCCTCGGGGATGCGCTTGCATGTACGGACGGGTCAGCCGTATTGTTGGCGCTGCACCACCCGCCCTTTTCCAGTGGCATCAGTTTTATGGACGCAATAGGTCTAACCAATGCGCAGGATTTGCGTAATGCAGTGATCGGTTACCAAGGTGAATTGCGGATCGTCTGCGGACACATCCACAGCATGATGGTGACCAATGTTGGCGGGCATACTGCAATCTCTGCGCCGTCGCCCTGCAGCACGTTTGCTTACGACATCCGTTCAGACGCGCCTGTCGGATATTTGAGCCAAGACGACGGCTGTTTGTTGCACAGATGGGACGCAGGGTTCCAATCAATCCGCATCGCACCAAAAGCCGGACCTGGCCCTTTTCCCTTCTGACCGTCTGAACTGACCGAAAGTAAAACCAGTGCACGAACCACACGTACTTCAGATTCTGATACACATAGCAGGTGCCGCAGCCCTGCTGATCTGGGCTGTGCGATTGGTACGCACCGGGGTCGAGCGTGGTTTTGCTGCTCCCATGCGCATCTGGCTACGCCATTCATCCAAGAACCGGCTGCTTGCGGCGGGGACCGGAATTGGCGCTGCAGTCTTGTTGCAAAGCGCCACTGCGGTTGCGGTTTTGGTATCCAACTTTGTTTCCAAGGGGGGGGTGGCGACGGCGACCGGGCTGGCGATCTTGCTGGGTGCTGACGTCGGGTCCGCCTTGGTGACGCAGCTTTTGATGGCGCGGCTCCCAATCCTGATCCCGATGTTGCTTCTTGTTGGGGTCGTGGTTTTTCTACGGGGTGAAGGCAGCAATACGCGCCAGATTGGGCGCATCCTGATCGGACTTGCGCTGATTTTTGTGTCGCTGGATATGATCCGCTTAGCGACTGAACCGATGATATCAAACCCAGGCACGCAGGCCATTATGGCCTATCTCGGTCGAGATCTTCTGACTGCCTTCATCATTGGCGCTGTGTTCGCATGGGGGGTTCACTCCAGCGTCGCGGCAGTGTTGCTGTTCGCCACGCTGGCCGGTCTGTCTATATTGCCGCCCCCGGCCGCCGCCGCAATGATCCTAGGGGCCAACCTGGGCGGTGGGTTCATCGCATTTGTTCTGACCTATTCCGCGCCGCTTGCTTCGCGTCGGATGGTCATGGCGAATTTGCTATTGCGTGGTGGCGGTGCTGCGCTGACGGTCCTCGTGATTGCAGCAATGCCGGAGCTGTTGAACCAGCTTGGTGCGACGCCCGCCCGGCAATCCATCAATCTGCATCTCGCCTTCAACGTGGCTTTGGCGATCGTGGCGCTTCCGTTTGTTGGGCCTATCACGACCGTTCTTTCCTATTTCGTGGTCGAAAAACCTGACCCGAGCGGTGCTCTGGAAGTGACCAGCGCGCTTGATTCCGCCCTTCTGGATCGCCCACAACGTGCCATTGACTGTGCTGCGCGTGAATTGCTCGGGATGGGCCAAAAGGTCGAACAGATGTTGATTGCGGTCGACCCCCTTTATGATCAGTGGAATGCTACCACCGCCAGTATGATCGCGGATCAGGACAAGGCCATCAAGCAGGTCCATTTGGATGTCAAACTTTATCTTGCGCGCCTTGGTCAAAAGGGCATGAACGAGGATCTGAGCCGCCGTTCAATGGAGCTTGCCTCGGTTTCGTCCAGCCTTGATTCCGCGTCCGATGCGATCACACGGATCATGCTGGAACTCGCCGAGCGATTGGATGCACAAAAGCTCCAGTTTTCGCAGCAGGGGCGGGATGAAATCAGAAATTTTTCTGACCGGGTCCAAAGCAATGCGCAGTTGGCATTAAATGTCATGATGAACCAAAACCCGGCCGAAGCACGCGAACTGGTCGCCGCAAAGGACAAGGTACGCAAGGTCGAACAGAAGCTGCAACGCAGCCACATTGGCAGATTGCGCGAAGGAATGGTTGAAAGCATTGAAACCAGTAACATTCATCAAGAAACGCTTCGGGCACTAAAGCAAGTCAACAATGCATTTTCGATGGTCGGATATCCGATACTACACAAATCTGGGGATTTGCTGAAAAGCCGCCTGGCATAGACCCGATCGCGCATCAGTTTTCGATCCCGTTAATTGTCAGCCAAACTCAGCTGCAATTCAGATCAAATGGGCAAAGGATTGGTTCGCTCTTGAACCAATAAGATTATGAAGCCAACGCTTTCAAGGGCGCATCGGCTCAGAACAACGGATGGCAAGGAGGCCATTATGTCGCCAAAAGAACAAATGTCAGAGGTCGATCTTTTTGTAATAGGTGGGGGCATCAACGGCTGCGGTATTGCTCGTGACGCGGCGGGTCGTGGGCTGTCCGTGGCGCTCGCTGAAATGAACGACCTGGCATCTGCAACATCTTCGGCCTCGACCAAGCTGTTTCATGGCGGGCTTCGCTATCTGGAATTTTTCGAAGTCCGCCTGGTGCGCGAAGCTTTGAAAGAGCGGGAAACGCTGCTGCGCGCTATGCCCCATATCAGTTGGCCGATGCGTTTTGTATTGCCCTATCACAAGGATATGAGATTCGAAGGCAACACGCCGACATCGAGGATTCTGAGCCTTGTCATGCCCTGGATGCGCGGGCGCAGACCGGCCTGGCTGATCCGCATTGGCCTGTTCCTTTATGACAATCTGGGGGGGCGCAAAATCCTGCCCGGCACAACGACCGTGGACCTGACCGCTGATCCGGTAGGGCAGCCGCTGCAGGACCGTTTTACCAAGGCCTATGAATATTCTGACTGCTGGGTCGAGGATTCCCGTCTGGTGGTTTTGAACGCACGTGACGCCCAGGCGCGTGGCGCGCGCATCATGACACGTACCAAGGTTGTGTCAGCAGAGCGGGTCGATGATGTCTGGCATATCACCACTGAAGATCAGAGCACGCAAGAAACTCGGGTGACCGTCGCCAGAATGCTGGTAAACGCCGGCGGACCTTGGGTCGAAGACATCATTCGCAACACCGTACGGATCAATTTGTCTGAAGGCGTGCGTCTGGTGCGTGGCAGCCATATCGTGACGCGTAAACTGTTTGATCACGACAAATGCTATTTCTTTCAGGGCGAAGATGGCCGCATCATTTTTGCTATTCCGTATGAGACAGATTTCACCTTGATCGGTACGACAGATTCTGATCATGAAGACGCATCAATAAAACCAGAATGCAGCGAGGCTGAAGCCGATTATTTGCGGACCTTCGCATCGAGTTACTTCAAGAAACCAATCACCAAGGACGATGTGGTTTGGACCTACTCCGGCGTGCGACCACTTTATGATGATGGCGCCAGTTCGGCGACTGCGGCGACGCGGGATTATGTTCTGAAGGTAAATCAGGCTGACGGTTCCGCGCCTTTGTTGAACATATTTGGCGGTAAGATCACCACCTACCGCAAACTCGCCGAATCCGCCCTCGCCAAGATCACCCCGTTTTTCCCCAAGGCAGGTCCGGAATGGACCGCTGGAGTAAGCCTGCCGGGGGGTGATTTTCCAGTGGATGGTGTTGCACCTCTGATCCAAGAGTTACGCAAAAACTATCCGTTTCTGGATAATTTCTGGGCACGGCGTCTGGTCAGGGCCTATGGCACCGATGCCCGGTTGATCCTTGGCGATGCTATGTCGACCGAGGATATGGGCAAGGGGTTTGCCGCAACCCTGACTGAGCATGAGATCACCTGGTTGATGAAAAAGGAATACGCCCGTACCGCCGAAGATGTGGTTTGGCGGCGTTCGCGATTAGGGCTTCGGATGAGCAAGGCCGAAATCGCCGAGCTTGATGCCTGGATGAAAGGCACGCACAAAAACGCTGGGCCGATGGTCAACGATGAAGTCCAGCGTATGGCGGCCCAGCTATGACGCCGGAAATGGCTTTGTGTCTGGTGCGAAAGCCAGCCGGAAAGAAATGAACGAGCTTTTCGAGACCCAAAACATTCTGTCACACCTATTACTGTGAGAGAGATTTCGACAGGAATCCAGATGTCATAATCAGGTCAGCTGTAGCCGGGTTACGCCCCATGGGAATGTCTTAAACTGTCGCCAGGCGGGTAAGAGCCTTCACATCGACGTCATGCGGAACGGATGTTATCGAGTCGGTAAAGAAGATGAGAAGCGAAACTTCGTCCTACGCAATCATCGAGCCAACCTGTCGATCACCTCCAAGCGGACCGCTTTTGAGCAACCTCAGGTCCTGAAAATCCGCGATGTTACGAATACTGGTGCTCGTCGGTTCTGTTGATACCAGCGCTTGAGGCTTTAGCAATGCTTCGTGTTTTTGGACCCATCTGACCGGCAGAGGTTACACCACGGAGTTTTCGGTAATGTGATGCGAAAATAATTTTGAAATTCGGCGCATGCATGCGGCGTGATGGCTAAAGTCCGCTCCTATCCTTCTGTGAGTTCGAGTAGCTCCCAACTTTGCGCATGCAGCGAATGGCGGCAATGCGGGCTGCGAACGCGGCATTGCGATACCTTCGTGGACGGCAGCTCTGGGCCGTTCGCCCCACTTCGCGGAAACCGGGCCAAGGTCGGCTCCGTCCGCATAGCTGACCTCAGCGCCATTCGCAGCGAAGGTCCGGTTTGAGCCAGAGTGACCGATGCTGCACGCGCAGCGAAAGTCCGCAATGCTGTACTTAGCTAAATTCAGACAATATACTTGCTCTGGTTTGCGTTCGCCGAGTCTAGGGCGGGCCAAAACAAATATCCAATCTTATTGATTAGCCATTCTTTCGAAAATTCCTAACCATTGCGGCAATTCCGTCTTCATACGGTGTTGACGCAAATGCCGGAAACCGCTGTCGAAACTTCGCATCGGACATGACGTAATCGGTTTTGTATTGGTAGCTCATCTCATGAACTTCTTTGATCAGCGGTTTGAACAGCGACAGACCGCGCAGGATGATGTCAGGAATATGAGTGACGCTGAATGCGGTCCCCAGTTCCTTGTTGAACATCGCGGCCATGTCCGAGATATTGACAGGCGGGCCGACAGGCAGGTGGAACTCTTGCCCAAACGCATTTTTGTCACTGGCTAATTCCAATAATCCTCTGCCCATGTCCGCGGTATAAGCATAGGTGTGTACAGGCCCCTCTGGCATTGCGACCTGAGGTGATTTCCCTTTCAGCATGTTTCCTAAAAAGCTGATGTAGAACGGCGAATTGATCGCGCCAGGGCCATAGAAATCGGCGGCGCGTCCAACAGTGGCTTGAACGCGGCCTTGGCGATGCGCCGCCATCACGATCTCAACCGAGGTTTTGCGCGCCATCCCCTTCCTTGAGGGTGGCGTTCGGGCGCAACCTTCGGTGAAAGGCACAGGTAAGGGAGCGGGGCCGTAAAGATAGATGTTGTCAAAATAGACGATCTTGGTACTTGTCTTTTCACAGGCCTCGATTAAAGCGTTTGAGATCGCAGGGAAACCCTTGGTCCACAAGTCGGAATTATAAGGCAACCCAACGCAATTATAGACAACATCTGCCCCGTCCAGAACTTTGATCAACTCATCCGCGACCATGGCATTTGCGTCTTTGCGGGTCAAAGGGCGGGCGTCTAGTCCCTTGGCGGTGACGGCGGCGGCGGTAGCGCGGCCGATTGCTCCATTTGCACCCAAGATTGCATGGATGCTCATATCAATTTCCCTTCCTCAAGAAAGCTAAGGCCATCATGGTAAATCCGGTGGCGAACATCCACAGATGGATCGACAGGGTTGCGATGAAGATGCTGGCCTCCATGCCGAACAACTCGATCACGGGCGATGCAAGGATCGGGGCAACAATCAGCCCTGCCCAGCCCAGGATTTTAGGCAGTCCGTCATTTCGCAGAATGATAAGTGATACTGCGATGAGCCAACCCACAGTCAGAAGCGATACACCCAGGATTTCGCCGATAGCACCGCCCCAGCTGTTCACAACTGATTGGATCAATTCAATAGTCTGCTGCCCTTCTGGCGTGGCGTCACCATAGTTTTCTGCAAGAAAAGTGGAAGCGGTCAGCCAGCGAATAATCCCAATTGCACGGGCCAACGCTGAAGCACAGATAAGCCCAACTGCAGTTACAAAAAGCGGGCCTACCCTCTTATCGCTGCCAAGCGCCACCCAAGCAATGGCGGGCCCGATCAAGGCCCAGGCAAGTGAGTAAAGCAGGTAGACGCCATAGCCCAGCCGCACTTGGCCAAGTTGGTCAAAGATTAAGGGCAAGGCTTTTGAGGGAGCAAAATCTAAGCTGTCGGGCCAATTGATAGCTGCTCCAAGTATTGCAAGCGGTACGAATAAGAGGGCTGCCTCGACGACCACGAGACCTCCGATAACTAAGAGACTACGAGATGAATTCATGGAATTGACCTAACTCATATGTTGCAATTGCCTAAGATTTACAGGTATCATAATTGAAATGATATTGTCGTTTTTGGAAGAAATGATCCCATTTTTGAAATGATAAACCCGAAACGCCTTCCTAAACTTCAGCTCATTCAGTCCTTCTCACAGGTCGCAGAGCATGGATCTCTGGCGGCAACAGTTGCGGCCGTCGGGGGAAGCCCAGCAACCCTCAGTCGCCATGTATCCGCTTTGGAAGCGGAACTGAGTGTGACCCTATTCGAGCGCCGGGGAGATGGGATGTCGCTTACTGCTGACGGGGTGACTCTGTTTGCACATGCTGACGAACTGATGACGGCTGCGCACAAATTCGCTTCAGTTGCTGCAGGCCGAGATCAAGCAATTTTTGGCACCGTGCGTATCACAGCCTCTAAAGGGGTGGCCGGGTTTTTGCTTCCGTCGATCTTGACGGGTCTTGCCGCAGAAGAACCAGAAATCGATTTCGAATTGATTGCCAGCGATACTGAGGCAAATCTGCTGCTTCGTGAGGCGGATATTGCCATTAGAATGTTCAGGCCAAAACAAAGCAACTTGATTGCTCGTAAGCTCGGTGAGTTGAGTTTCGGTCTCTTTGCACGGCAGGATTACTTGGATCGGCACGGAACGCCTACATCCCTCGCAGAGCTTACAGATCACGATTTGCTTGGGGGTGACACAGACACTCAAGTTTTACGTGGTCTCCAATCCCTAGGTTTAGATATTAGTCAGAGAGACTTTCGGTTTCGCTGCGATGACCGCATCGCTGCTTGGCAATTGCTTGTGTCCGGATGTGGTATCGGCGTTGCGCATCTTCTGCAAAGGCGACTGTCGCCAGAGCTTGTCAGGGTGCTCCCGGATACTCCGACCATGAAGCTCCCGGTTTGGCTCACTTCTCATCGCGAGCTAAAAACGAGCCCCCGCGTTAGGCGGGCTTTTGATTGCATTGCCCTAAATTTGGGCGCTGAACTGAGTTCGCAATCGGAATGATCGCTGCAGCAAATTTTATTGCCGCGTTTCATATTGGAATAATGAACTCTATCGACCGAGCCGTCTGGTTCGTTTAAGAAAAATCTTGCTATCGAAACTTTCCAATGCGGTCATTGCAGTAAAAGCAAAGAACGGCAGGTTTGTCCGCATTGTAGAAGTTCAGCCAAAGTGCAGCGAAGGTTCGGAAATCCCAAAGCCGCCGTTCGCGCATAGCGCGGCGGAATCAACGAAAGAGCCCGAAACGTGCCCTATGAGTAAGTGATCCGAAGGCATACGCAGCACGTAGAAATTTGGAACGTACGAAATACGGTTAAAAAAGCAAATGAAGCTATTTTGGTTGATTATGGTCCCGATTGTGGCGCTCGCCGCATATGTGCGGCTAGCTCCTAGCAATACGGAGCATTGGCATGTCGATCCAATCGAATCCAGAGAGAGGTTGGGGGTCGGTATACTGTCGGAAATTTCGGTAGACTTGGCTGATCTGCATGTCGTAGTTATGACGCTGCCCCGCGTCAGAGTGCTGGCCGGTTCTGTCCAGAACGGGCACATCACCTACGTTGCTCGTTCAAAATTATGGGGGTTCCCAGATTACATTTCGGTGAAGCAAACTGGATCGCAGTTAACTGTATTTTCTCGTCAGCGTTTCGGATCATCAGATCACGGAGTTAACGCCAAGCGCCTCCTTGATTTGGCGGAGGCGATCGGCCTTTCTCCCGAGGAAATCCGCCTGGAGCCTCTATGAACAACGTCAAAAGCGGCATGCTGGAGGAACCTAATAGAATACCCCGAGCCGCTTTCTTGCTGGGATGGCTAGGCGTGCTGCCATTCGCGTTCCTTTCGTTAGCTTCTATTAAGGGCGCTGTCGTTGACCCAGACTCTGCACGAGACGTGCTGTTCATCTACGGAGCACTGATCCTTTCCTTCATGGGTGGGGTGCACTGGGGACTAGCTGCGGTGCAGTCTGGAACTAAGGATGAAAATGCCACAACGGCAGCCGGTGTCCGGTTTGCAGTATCGGTCTTGCCAGCGCTTGCAGCTTTCGTGCTATCGACCGTATCCATATCTTTGGCACATGCAGGCCTAGCCGTCGCGTTCACCGCATTACTATTTTATGATTTCAGAACCGTTCGAAAGGGGCTCGCGCCAAAATGGTACACTCCCATGCGCACACAACTCAGTGGCGTAGTAGTCGTTCTTTTAATGGTGTCTGCCACGTTCGGGGGAAGCTAGCCCAAATCAAATAATGATGCCCTGCCAAGAACGTCCGCACATCAGCCGTCTGCTCGATTAATGCGCTGTGCGACAACTCTGCAGGACATTGTCACGTTAACTGGACGACCGGTCCACAGATCACTAATCGTGTCTGAATGAGCAGCATTTCTTACAAGCGTCACCGATACCCGCCATCCATAATTCAACGTACCATTTGGCTCTATTTTCGCTTTTCATTNNTTTTGAAGTTCGGCCCATCTATTGCCGCCGAATTAAGATCCCGATGGTGTTTCATGCCGCGCACCTTGCGGATTGAGGAGCACCCACTGAAAATGGCGCGGATATGAGAGGCAGGTTTACGCAATGAAACCGCAGTCGTGTTTTCGACGTACACCGGGGTCTATAGTTATTTAGGCAAACTTTTGTTGCAGGTGGCGATGTTCCGTTCCCAAGCACAAAAGTCTTAATCATCCGCACGGGGCCTTCGCTGACAAGATACTGCAATCGCATCCCACCATCAATTTCGATTGGCTTAAGCCAGCCGAGAAGCGGCGAAGAGAATTTGCGGACAGTTCTCTCATAAGAATTTGGCATGCGCGCGGTCCGTCCGACTTCAATCACTTGGCTGTTCATGTCGCCACCCTTGAACACATCCAATTATAGACTTCATCACTCATCCAAGCGACGGAGCGAGGCCCCAATCGGCGCGGACGCGGGAAATCGTCGTTGGTGTCATTCAGCTTCGCGTAGATGCTGGACTTGGGGATACCAGTCGTTGCTACGACTTCTGAAATCCGCATGAAATGTGGGTGGTCATTTTGAGCCATTTTCGGTTCCTCTCAGCAGTTGCGGTACTGGAGTAACCATGATCAGAAATTTTCAGTTGCCTCTAAGCCCGAATTAATTGGAAATGTCTGCAAAGCGTGTTGGTTGAATTACGGACGATCGAAACAAGAGGTGGTTTGTTAGAGAACGGAGCTTTTGGAGACTTAAACAGTAGTGTTAGATTTTAGCCCAAAGCCGACATTGGAGCCACTTGCAGCGAAATTCTGCATCGAGCCCGTTACCGATGTATATTGTTTTGGTCAGAGGCGTGCCGTTCGAATAAAGAGGGCAACGGGAACATCGACTGTAGAGTTGATCGGACGGCAGCTAGTCGGGAGTCGTTGTTGGGTGCATCGTCGGTTGTGTCGTTGATGCAGAAAAAGTCTAACGCCCCAAGATTATCTCCGAGCTTTTGAAGTTCTTGATTAATATGAGAATCTCCCACCGAGAGATGCATTGAGCGCCAATTCTGAATTTTCCCCTTTCTATTCGATAAGCACCATCGCAACACGAAATCAGACACTATTGGAGGCGACTTCCATTCGCGGAAAGCGGTTTTCCTCACGCTGGCGAACAGTTCGGGGGCAATGCGAAGCTCTAGATCATACATCACCGCCTTGACCAACGGCCGGGGAGCGTGGGCAAAGGTACGCGGCACATGCACATAGTCAGGCAGATTGGCTGATAGCCAGACGTTGGACAGGCGGCTGGCATTGGTAAGGCAATCACTACATGGGAGTATCTCCAAACCCTGCACCGCAGGCTCGTCCGACCATGCGAGAGATATCGTTTCGCCGCAGAACCATGCTTCGATGTTGACTGGCCCTCCGAAAAAAAAATCGTCGTTCAAATAGATGAAACGATCTGACAAGCCCTCGATATGATGAATATAGGACTCAATGTGACCGGAGTCGAATAAGGGCAGGCTGGACGCCGGCATCACATCTCGGTGATCCACGATCGTCAGCCTATCCGTGTCTTCCAACCAACCGGGGCGCTGTCCATCCGTGACAATGTAAACGTGTCCATGCTCCGGGAAAAACATCTCCAAAGCGCGCAAGCTATAGCGCAACTCATCGTTGTCTCGATATCTACCCTCGACATTTCCGTGGGCCGCTAGGTTTTCTGCGGGTTTTTCCATCGCCATTTGCGCCATGCGCTTTGTGCGCCAAACGGGATCGGCTCCGTTTACCCAAAGATAGACGACATCGATTACTGCAGATTTTCCTAAATTGCTGCTCATTGGACCTTTCAATCGGACGTACTGTGCATGAATACTATTTTAAGTGAATGTGACTTGCACTTTTACTTTAGCTTGTCGCTGAGGGTTTCGTAAGGGTCTGGCCTTTATTCGGCTTTTTTGGTGTTGCAAGCGGCGCTTTTGGATTGAAAAGTTTACTTCGCTTCTCCCTTTATCTGATTATGGCTGTGCCGCGCCTTAAGTAGACGTCAGCCAGTGTGACGTTGTTTAGGCTCCCGTGTTATCGCTCGTTGTTGTAATAATCGGCGAAGCCCCCGATTTGGCGTTCGAGATCATCGGGCAGGTATTAGTTTTCCAGCAGAACCCGGTTCTTCATGGTTTGATGCCATCGCTCAATTTTGCCTTAATTTTGGGAAATGTCTGCAAAGCGTGTTGGTCGAATTACGGACGATCAACACGCTTTGCAGACATTTCCTAATTTTTTGGGTGGAACGGCACCCCGCGAACGTGATTCACCTTGTGATCCTCCAACCATACGGCCAGATCACCGGAGATGTGGCAAGACCCATTGCCGCTCAGCAGGCGCGGCATATGCCAACTCAATTGTCGCCGAAACGTCATAGGCCCGCATGTTCCTGCAAAGTTTCCAGCCAATAATGTAGCGGCCGTAATCGTCCAGGTTCGTACTAAGAGAGAACCAACCCAACCAATGATCTTGAATTAGGTGAAATCGGTATGCCACATCGCGTTGATGGCGGTGGTTATATCCGTGAACTCGTCGACTGCTTTGATCACAATGTAGCCTAGTTCTGTGATCAGATCAGCTTCCTTCAAGGGCTGGTAAGCCGAGAGTTCAGAGATAAGATACCACTTCTCATCGGTGCATTTAACCGCCAGTTCTCGGGTCGAAAACGCCTTTTACTCCAGTACGAACTCAATCAGATTATCTCGTCTGGCCTGTGGAATAATGTTCCAGACAGACTTTACACAGGCTGAGCGATCCGCCATGGCATCAAGCTCACCTTCGACATAGAGATCATACCAACGGTAGAATATGGTTTGCGGGATGCCCAGCACATCAAGGGTCTGCTTCACGGGCAGATGAGATACCGCAACGGTGGGGATGATCTCCAACTTCTCTGACGTAGAATATCTTATTCCTAGCACTATCCAGTCCCTGTCATGCTTTTTTGAGAAGTCGGTTTTCCAAATTAGATCGGCGACGCATTCGATCAGTGCTGTAGCCTCGGATCGTATATTCTTCACTTCTTGCGACGTCGCTTGCCAAGCCGTATAACCGGACAGATGGCGTTTCCCAGGCTCAAGGAAATCCTTGGACTAGCGGCAATACAGGCTCTCGGAGGTTCCCTCGCGGCGACACTGCACAGAGATGGTTTCCTCACCACGAAGGCCCGCCAAAACAATGCGGATCTTCTCTTCAGAAGAATAGTTTTGGCGGGTTTTGCGGTGGATGGTTGTGACCAGACTGTCAGCCAAAGCTTTATTGGTTCCGGATCTCTTATTCACCTAGACTCCTTAACTGTTACGATGAACCAGAAATTCTCCTGATGCTAAGCCCTCTTAAATACCCACAGCTGCTGACGCTAGACAGATGAGCAATTCAAAACCAATTGTCGTGCGGTTTCGAATAGACTTCAGGCTGAGAGATTAAAGGATGCATTTTTGCGGCAAACGAGAGCGGTTTTCCTATTATTCCGGTTGTCTTTTTGGATGAGCTTGTCGAAACCTAAGAGGCTTAAAAAACCCATGTTGATCCAACTGTGCGTATTTATCGTACCCTTAGTACAAATAACAGCGCGAAAAATTTGGACTCAAGAAAAAAATGAAGCATTCAGATCCGACAAAAACATTTTTTTCTAGTGTCGATATGCTCCATTTCCCCGATGCCTTTTCCGTCCCAA
>ENA-UZXC01000365-UZXC01000365.1-metagenome-genome-assembly--contig:-Day-2-25m-contig-365_pt1 | contig 15072 bp, 15 predicted proteins | sample MGYA00260340_ERZ794900 | MGnify/ENA metagenome assembly ERZ794900 | reverse complement strand
TTCGTTGATTCATCTACATTTCTCACTTGAATCAAGTGAAATTTTCAGCATATAAATCATCCAAAGTTATCAAAGGCAAAAATTTTAACCATTTCGTTATCTACCTTTATTCTACAGACTTAAAATATTGGCTATTATGCGATACGCTCCTGGAACTCCGGCGGGTAATTCTCTAAAAAAAGAAAGGCCGGTATAAACGATATAACCATTGCCATGCTGGCCTATTAAAAGACTTCCTAGCTTATCTGTCTCGCCATTGTCGTGCATAGAAAAAATTGATTTCATTTCTTTATCCCATTCGTTTGGAAAATACAACCCGCGCTCCTGAACCCATCCTTTAAAATCCTTCTCGGTAATAACATTTGGGCTTTTTAATACAGGATGTTCTGCATTGATTATTTTCACTTCAGCATCTTCTTCTGTTACTCGGTCTCGCGACAGCTTAATTGTATAAGGGCCTATTGGTTGTGCCTTCAAACGATGCGCGGTATTATACTGCATGACCACTTTACCGCCAGATTTAACGTAGTCAGACAAAACATCATTTAACGAACCAACATTACCGATTGTGTTTAATGCCCTAATGCCAAATACGACTGCGTCGTACTTCGATAAATCTTTTTGTAAAATATCATCAACAGACAATTGCGTTACTTCATATCCCATTTCTTCAATTGCCTCAGGTACTTTATCTCCAGCACCCATCAAATACCCAACATGCTGTCCTTCTTTTTTGAGGTCAACACGCACCACTTTAGACGACGCACTGGGAAATACGGCAAGTTCTGGGATATGATCGTATTTCAACTGATATATGCCCATACTGTACACCAATTTATCATCTTTAAAAATTGCACGTAACGTTCCCTCACTTTCGTTATTTGAAGGCGTTATCGTAAATTGAAATAACTTTTTATCTCCTTTATTGGTTAAGGATGTCTTGTAAAACGCTGGTTCACTTTTCCAACCATCAGGAACAAAGATCTCTACATATCCGTTCACATTTGCTTTACCGGCTATCACTTCTACATCAACCACTTTAGCCTTATTAGAGGTGTACACCATCACTTGACGCCCTATGTTTAACATCGCTGCTGGAGTAACAATCAATGGTTGAATCCGCTTACCTTTTACTGGATCTGTAGACCCATGAAGTAGTGGTAAATTCATTGCAATAGGTTCTCCTGCGATGTCCATCGAAATACTTAACATGAATGGATACCTGTTTTCAGCTAAACCAATTTGATCCTGATCCGTAACTTGATAAATGCCCGTTTGCTTATCTCCTTGTAACCAATATGGCTGACTGTTACTGTTGATGGGAATAGTCCAAGTTAACGGAGAGTTAAAATATGTATTTGTCGTGTTAATTGGGATGTTCACGTCTCCATTTCTCCAGTTTGACGTAATGGTATTGATGCGAATTGGCGTTGCAGAGGAAATACTAATTTTTGACTCTACATTTTGTCCAACAAACACTTGTTGTTCACTTGTAAACGCTGTTGCTTTTATTCCGGCACACGACAATATGATTTTGTGAACCGCCTCCAACTTATCGCCTCGTGATGTCGTTTTATCAAGCTGGGCAATATTGTTTCGAATTTCAAAAAGCAACGGTATTATCTGATGAGGTTCTTCAATGTTAAATGACTTGATCGCCTTTTGAATTTGTTTGTCGAGCTTGGCGTTAAGCCCTTTGTCTTTGAACGTAGAGGCAAACATGTTGTCTGCTATTTCTCCTTTCAATATTTGAAGGTATTCCCATTGACTGCCAATAACTGGTGAGTTACCAAAGCCTTGGCTTTTATGCTGACTACGGCTTAAACTTGAGATATCTGAGCCCGACTTGCCGATTAGGGGTAGGTATTTATTTACATCGAATTTAACATACGCATTGGGTGTTTTAGCCACCTCTTCATCCATAAGCTCAACACTTCCATAAAACCAGTAACTGGTGTTCCAAAATATTGACTTTGTTTGCCACGGCTTCACCTTGTCGAGTTGCTCTGGAAATTGGGTTGGGTCGGCTGCTAAATCAAATGCCTCTAGTGCCAGCATTGCTGAAGCAGTATGGTGACCATGCGTTGATCGTTCTGGGTTTACTTCAGGACTAAATCGTGTGATGATTACGTCTGGCTGCACTTTTCTTATTACCCAAACCACATCGGATAGAATTTCACTCTTTTCCCAAAACCGAAATGTTTCTTCAGGCGTTTTTGAGTATCCAAAATCTATTGCCCGAGTAAAGTATTGATTGGCACCATCTATTCGTCTAGCAGCCAACAGTTCTTGAGTTCGAATCAAACCCAATTGTTCACCTATTTCTGTACCAATTAAGTTTTGTCCACCGTCTCCTCTGGTTAGGCTTAGATAACTTACCTCTGCATGCGTATAATTGGTTAAATAGCTTATGAGTCTGGTGTTTTCATCATCAGGGTGGGCAGCGATGTACAACACCTTTGTGTTGTTCGCTAAACCATGTAATTGATGTACAATTTCTGATGAAGGTACCGTCTCTTGTGCCGTTAAAGTGGTCGCCGTTACCGTGGCGATACAAATGGTTAGAATATATTTTGTAAACCTCATTTTGTTTTTTCTAGATAATCGATAAAACGATTGTTGCAATTCAGTAGGATTTGGTAAACGTTTTCAAAACCGTTTAAACCACCATAATATGGATCGGGCACATCACCACCTTTGTCTATTTCGTCAAAATCTCGCATTTTTAACACCTGAGCCCTTGTGTTGGTTTGTGGTCTTAGTTTTTCCATGTTCTCTACGTTGCTTTCGTCCATGGCAATGATAAAATCAAAGTTTGCAAAATCTGCTTGAACGAATTGTCGAGCCAAGCTAGGTAATGAAACTTCGTGAGACTTTGCTGTTTCCACCATACGACTATCAGGTTTGGAACCAATGTGGAAGCCAGCTGTACCCGCAGAGTCTACCACAAATTGTGACGCATTGTGGCCCTGCTCAATGAGATGTATGAATAAACCTTCTGCCATTGGTGAGCGACAGATGTTACCAAGACAAACAAAAAGAATATGCGTTTTCTCCATTTTGGTTCCAAGTATACATCAATTCCTATTTTGATTCCTGATAATGTTGCTAATCTTTGTGTTTATGGAACGATATTATGTAAGCCTGCTTTTGTCTGTAGTTTTAGGGCTAACCGCGTGTAAAGACACTGATAGCCCAGATGTGAAAAGCGAAACGACCTACCCCATTGGTGTGGTTTCAACACGCTTGGGTGACATGCACTTTTGGTTGTACAACGAAACACCTGTTCACAAAGAGAAATTTATTGAGCTTGCCAAAGCCAAACACTATAATCAATATACCTTCAATCGTGTGGTGCGAAACTTTGTTGTCCAAGGTGGTTGCCCTGACTCAGTCCAATATTTCGAAAACTCCCCTTTTTTACTGGATCCAGAATTTCATGATAGTATTGGTCATAGCTATGGCGCTCTTGGAATGGGTCGTGATGACAACCCTGGCAAGCAGTCAAACGCTTGTCAGTTTTACATTGTTTGCAAAGAACAGGGCTTACCTCAATTGGATAGCAACTATATGATTTTTGGTATGCTTATTAAAGGAGGCGACGTTTTAGAGGCAATTGAAAAAGAAAAAACAAACTCCCTCGATCAACCAGAGGTGGACATACCTCTTGATGTGTCGGTACAGTATCATTCAGAAAATAGTCTATTAGACTCCTTGGGCTTTAAGCTTCCCTAACGGTTGGTTTAGGTGCGTTTTATTGCTTAACCATAACCAAACAACCATTATGGCAGAAAACGCCCACGCAGCTGGTTGAACCCATGCTGCTATTTCTGTTCCAGTAAAAATAAATGGCAACGCAACGGCCAAAAGAATTAACCTTAATGTGTCGAGAATCTTGCCGCCGGTTTTATTGTCCAATAATCTACCGTGAACAAAAACTGAAAATAAAATTGTTAGTACAAGAACTAGTAATTGTTTGTTTTCTATTAAGTCCTTGAACAACGAACGTTTAGGGTCATCAATGATGGCGAATAGTGATATAAAAAGCGCCAAGGTCATGAGCGTATTGATCAATAAGTACATACCAAATGGTTTTGATATGGGTGTGCTGTGTGTCAAACGATTTCCTTCTTCGTCCGTTTTAAACTGTGATGGGAGATAGCCAACGTCTTCTGGCGTCCATTCTGGTTTAGCAAAAAACAACTTGATTTTGTCTTTGTAGCTAGACGCCATACTTGCGCGTTTAAAGAGGTCCTTCCAATAAAAGAAATTTGAGTTGTATGCATTCTCGCTTTCAAAACCAGTGGTTATCCCATAATCTGGTTCCTCTTCTTCTGGCGTATAGGTACCAAACATTTTGTCCCAAATCATAAAGACATGGCCATAGTTATGGTCGATATACTTTTCGTTTCTTGCGTGATGTACCCGGTGGTTTGAGGGCGTTGAAAATATTTTTTCCAAGAACCCTAATTTCCCAACAACACGACTATGGGTAACAAACTGAAATGCGCCAACAAATAAGATTGCTGTTGCCGCAAAATCCGGATGAAAACCGATTACTGGAAGCCATATAAAGAAAAACGAGCGGTTAATTACAGCAAAAAACGATACCCGGAATACGGTAGATATGTTTATGTCTTCACTTTGGTGGTGGACAATATGGGCCGCCCATAAAAAGTTTATTTCGTGGCTTAATCTGTGGTGCCAATATGCCAAAAAGTCTGTTGCAAATAGCGCCAAAATCCAGGTAAATGGGTTTTTAGGAATTTCCCAAAGCGTAACGTTGTCAAACACCCACATGGAGGCCACATAGAATACATAAAGCCAAAAGAAAGCAAAAACCCTTTCCAGAATACCACAGGTCAAATTAGCCATGAAATCTGCGAAAGAATAGGTATTTACATTTTTTCGGATGGCAACAATCTTCTCAATAATCATCAAGATTGCCAAAACCGATAATAAGATGATCCAACCTTTAGCTGTCATTGTTCTAAACTTTGTGCAAAGCTACAAAATAGCCCACTTAAATTCTGTCATGTGACAACAATCATTCAAACGTATTGTTTGGCTTGGTGAGTTGGTATAAACCTAAAAACATCATAGTCATAAAAATGGCCATTAATACATGACTAATGTCGTGATAATTAAACCAATTTGAGGCGCTCAGCTGAGTGCTGTAGACAACACCTGGAATTACACTGTATAATAAAGCGATGATCACCATTTTGCTGGTCTTGTTTTTTAGTTTGTAGTAAGAAAAAACATGCATTGGCAGTACAAACCCCCAAAGTGCTATTACAGAATTGATTTGAGTTACCTTAAATGCCGTTTCTATGCCACTCGAAAGGAAGTAGAACATCAAACTAATGGCCAATATCCATTGAAGATTAAACCATTTCGGCAACAGTTTTTTCGCCTTTTGGGGTAACTGTTTTTCTATCAGTCGTAAACTTCCCAATTGCAAAAACATCAATCCCGTTGCCCCGCAAGCCCAGCCAATAATCTTAAAATTCGGCGTTACATAGGCCTGTAACCCATGTCCTAACCAGGCAGCGCTGGTCATGCCAATGGCAAAAATTAAAAAGTACTTTTTAAACCACGTATAACTTGGTGATGCATTTCCTTTTTCTCTGGAAAAGAAATAATATCCTGTCCAGCACACTATAGCGACTAAAAAGTCTGTAAGCGTTGTAACCGGTTCGCGCCATTCAAAACTGCCTACAAATACCGTTGGGTTGAGGATTGGGTCCATTATTGCCGCAAATCTAGTCTTTTGAGGTAAACCTTGTTTTTACGGTTTAATAACCCTGTTTAACTTCTCCCACATTTCGTCTAAAAACTTGGCTGGTACCAATGCATTATCAGGGTTGTCGCCCATACGAATGACTATTAATTTTTGGCTAGGTACTACATTTAAGAATTGGCCATTTTTGCCCAAGCCTGAAACCATATCACTAGGGGCGTTTTCGGATAATGGTTTCCTTATTTCTAGCTGTAAACCGGGAAGCATGTGCGATGATTTGCCATTAAGCCACCACAAATAACCATACGATTTATTGATGTCTTGTGATGTGTTCACCATGTCTTTTATGTATTGAGCGTCTTCGAGCAAAACGGTTTCATTCCATTTTCCTTCATTTAGAACCAGTAAACCAAAACGAGCCATTGACCTTGCGGTACTGAAATAAACATGATTATAGTCTAAGTACGTCCAATCGCCGTCCATCCCAATAGGGTCTCTAAGTCTTTTGTTGAAATAGTCATCGAAATCCTGTTGTGTTGCCCCTTGAATCACACTATCCAATAGTGTGTAAGGAGCATTGTGGTATGCCCATCTCGTACCTGGATCAGCCTTATAGGTTAAACAACTTTGATCGGTGCAGTCTGCGTTTCCACTATCATCCAAACCGCTACTCATGGTTAGTTGATGTCGAATGGTAATTTTGTCTTCTTGTTCCTTGGTCATCGACGTCCATTTTCCCATGTACGTAGACGACTTGTCATCCAGTTTTACATATCCATCCGCTTGCGCCTGTCCAACCAAAAAGGACGTGAGTGTTTTTCCAGCAGAAGCCCAGTACCATTTGGAGTTTTTGGTAAAGTCGCTAATCTTCAAAATGTCCTTACCGGCATAATGCTCAAGCACAATTTTCCCATCTTTCAAAACTAGAAAAGCACGTGTACTACCGTCATCTAGAAAGTTGTATAACGCATCAATTTTACTTGTGTCCCACCCAAGAGATTCTGGAGTGTGTGTTTGCCATGTGTCGCCAGAAGTTGGTGGAAAGTATAACGAACTAGTATTGTCATCGCCGCCTGGATTATTAATAACACCATCATCGTCTTTACATCCAACAACAAATAAAAATAGCACAAGTATTGTGCTACAGGTGAATCTTAAAAATGTTTTAGACATACTCAAATATAACGCCAGCTGAAGTAGTTTGTAAAACCATCATAAAAATCTGTTACTCTTGTGATTTTTGTCAGTTTGTGTTTTAGGTTGAGTTGTACATTCGTGTAGTTGAAAAGAACCACTTCCATATTGCTCATTTTTGTATTAAGCGCGAGCTTCTTTATCAATATTGGTATTTACACGTGGTTCCAATTAGAACAGGCCTATATCGCTAGTGAACTATGTGAAAATAGGTTTGTACCAGAATCAGATTGCGGTGGTCATTGTGTGCTTGAAAAGAAAATCAATGACACAGAAAAAAGGAGTCCAGCGATTGTAGAGTTCAAATTACTGAGTTTTGTATTTGCACTATCCGACTCTTTTGGTGAGGATTACGTAGACATTTCAACCAAATTCCCAAAACTGTCGCAATCATACACATTCACATTTGTTTCGAAAATCATTAAACCTCCAATTGTCTAATCGTTTGCGCTGAACGAACTTTTACAATTTTTCGAAATAATTTAAATTAAAATGCAAACACGATTTGTGTTCGCTTGGCTGCTCATTGGTGTCAGCCTTGCGACATGGGCGTGCGATGCTTGCGGTTGCTCAGCTGGCGGAGTTGGTTTTGGGTACATACCCTTTCAACAACGTCACATAGTGGGTATTCATTACCAAAACAACACATTTGAAACCGTACATCCCGCGCTCTTTAATGATGAAACTGACCAAGTCAGTTTAGATAAGTTTAATACGCTTTCTATTTGGGGTAGGTACTATATAAGTGACAAGTGGTTTGTTTCGGGGGTACTACCATTTAAGAAAAATAGCATTACCAAAAATAACATTATCACTAGGGTTATTGGTTTAAGTGATGCGCAAGTTCAGGCCTACTACAATGTGGTTAATCAAGGTAATAATATGTCTGATAAACAACTGAATTGGTTTATAGGAGGACAAGTATACCTGGCCACAGGTAAGCAAGACAACAAGACTCAAACCACTTTACCTAACTTACAGTTAGGTACTGGTGCTTGGGGTGTCGGTGGTCTTTCTACTTTTTCGATGCGTTTATATAACCTTGGTTTTAGTTCTGAACTAACCTCTCGCTTTAATACAGTGAATTCAAATAATTACCGATATGGCAATGAGGTGTTAAGTAACAACTTGTTCTTCTACCGAATCAAGCGCAAATCAGTTACCATTATTCCACAATTAGGTCTGTTCTCGTTTAATAGATCAAGGGATTTCTTAGACGCTCAACAGAAAACCGTTAACATATTAAGCGGAGTAAGTCAATTAAATGGTGTTGTTGGTACATCATTCTACATGGCAAACGTTGGTATTCGTCTATACTATCACTTGCCTTTGTCCTATGTTATTTCAAATGGGTACACAAAACCAAACAGAACCATAAACATTCAACTTTTACATTTATTAAAATAAAAATAAAATGAAAACAATTAAAAATATAACCTTATTACTTGCTGCTTCTACTATCATATTATTTGCTTCCTGTAAGGATGAAAATCCGGTAACAGATAGTAGTCCGGCCGTTTCGTTTGAGTTTAGTTCCCCAGGAGAGGGAGCTACTTTTAGTAAAGGCGACACAATATTTATCAATGGAATGATATCACACACAACGGATATGCATGGTTATGAGGTTTCAATAATTAACACTTCCCATAACGACACCATTGTTTACAACAAGCACCAACACATGGATGGTAAAATGTTTCACATCCACGACCATTGGGTGAATTCAGTTGAACACCATAGCAATATGACACTTAAAATCGAGGCTATTACCGATCATGCCGGAACAAAGGAACATAAAGAAGTTGCGTTCCATTGTCACCCAATGTAACGTCATCATACCGTTTTAACAGAAAAAGCCCCGGCAATTGTCGGGGCTTTTCTCAAGAAAAATAAATGGTCTTATTCGCTTTTTACGAACTTGACAATTTTCACGCTGCCATCTGCCGCGGTTAAATGGGCAAAATAGTAGCCTGTAGGTAGTGTAGTGATATCAAGATTTTCATTTGTGGTTAAGTCCGTTGATAAAACCTCAGCTCCTCCTGCGGTAAATACCTTAACACTTGCTAGGTTTTTATCCGCTGTAAAGTCCACTTGGCTATTCGCAGGAACTGGATATGCCATTGCAGACCAATCTGCATTTGGCGCTTGAAGGTTTTGAACGTCCATTGTTTGTGCCGTAGTAGACGACTGCGTTTGACCAACTCCAGGAATTGTAGCCGTTGTTTTACGACGCGCATTTGGATTAATGATCAATCGTTTGCTAATTGTAACAACACAACCCGTAACCGTATCTTTAGCCGTTAGCGTTACTTTATAAACTCCTGGCTTGCTATATGCGTGTCTTACCGGATTGCCTCTTTGGTAATCTCCATCACCAAAACTCCATCCATAAACAACATTTTTGCTATTGCTTCGTGCTTTAAACTTCACCTTATTATCGCTAATCGTGTACTTCATTTTCGCTCTTAGCTTACATGGCTTTTCAATTTTCACGCGCTTGCACACACAAACTTTACACTTAGTTTTTGGATTGAATACGATTAAACAAACTTCATAAACACCTTCTTTTTTGTATTTGTGTTTAGCTGTTTGACCTGTGCTTGACGTACCATCGCCCCACGACCAGAAGTACAATACGCCTGACTCGTTAGACTCGCCTTTAACTGCGATTTTTCTTCCGTCTGTTTTGTATTTAAAGTCTGCTTTTAAGTTACAATCGCGTTTCACGACTACCTTTTTACATACTTTAACCCTACATCCTGAATTTGTAGTTGTGGCGTTCTTCGAATAAACCGTAACACACACTTCGTATGTTCCTGGTTTTTTGTAAGAGTGCTTGGTTGTGGCTCCAGTCGCTGTTTGTCCGTCGCCGAAATTCCATACAAAACGGGCATTTGTATCAGATGCTTTTGCTCTGAATTTAAAATCGTTTCCATCTTGTGCGAACTCAAAGTCAGCCTTTAGTCGACATGGCTTTTCAACCTTAATATCCACACATTTTCGAGCTACACAGCCCGTTACAGTGTCTTTAGCAACAAAGCATAGTGTGTATTTACCTGCTTTCGCATAGGTGTGTTTTACTTCATCTCCACGGTCCGAATTTCCGTCTCCAAAAATCCAGCCATACACCGCATTTTTAGAATTAGATTTTCCTGCAGCTTTAATGGATAAGCCATCTGCCTTCCATTCAAAATCAACTTTTAAGTTACATGGGTCTTCCACTTTAACACCTTTACAAACGCGCGTTACACATCCGGTTACTGTGTCTTTTGCAACTAAACATACCTTGTAACTGCCTTCTTTTTTGTACGTGTGTTTTACGGCTTGTCCTCTTGCTGTGCTATTGTCACCAAAGGTCCAACCATATACTACGGTTTTACTGTTCGATTTTGCTTCAAACTTTGCCGACAAGTCGCTCGTTGTAATGCTAAAATCAGCTTTTAATTGATTGCAATCAATGATTTTAAACCGTTTACAAACGGTTGTAGAACAGCGTGTTTTGTTAATACTGTCATACCCATATGCGGTTAAGCACACTTTCTGGTAACCTGCTGAATCAAACTTGTGTTTAACGTTTGCTGCACTTGAGGTTGACCCATCTCCAAAATCCCATTTTAAAGCTATTGCGTCGCTTGACACAATAGATTCAAATTTTACAATTCGTGTATTGTTATCGATTGAAAATTCAAAATCTAATGTATCAATACAATGTGTTGCTGATGCTTGAGCTGGCCAAAATAGAGCCGCCATTAATAAAAGCAGAATAGGTTTACCTAGTATCCCTAAACGCTGTGTGATTGATTTCTTCATAAAAGTGTTTTTAAGTATTTGTATTTGTTTCTTTCACATTGTTAGTCTTCCACGGTTGTTCATGGTTGCATGAAATTTTAAATATTTTTTATATCTAATTGATTTTAAGGGGGATAAACATTTTCGAAATACATTTTATCATTCCAAATAAGAGTCAAACCTTCTCTTGGTTAGTCGCAATTGGCACCGGAGTAGCGATAATTATTTATACTCGTGGAGATATTCATTACTGTGGGACAGCATCACGAACATTCAAATAAAAACCTAAAGGTTGCCTTCTTCCTGAATCTTGGTTTTACCATTTTGGAGGTGTTCGCAGGGTTGTATGTAAACAGTATCGCCATTATTTCTGACGCAGTGCACGACATGGGGGACAGCATGTCGCTGGGTCTGTCGTGGTATTTAGATAAAAAGTCGAAACAAAAGCCAGACAAGAAATACTCCTTTGGTTATGCTCGTTTCTCGCTATTGGGGGCGGCAATTAACTCCGTTGTAATTCTTGCCAGTTCTGTTTTTATCGTGTATGAAGCGATAGGCCGGCTGCAAAACCCCGAAGAATCTAATGCAGAAGGAATGGTTTTGTTTGCCTTAGTAGGAATAGCAGTTAATGGTTATGCTGCGTGGCGATTAAGTGGTGGCAAAACCATGAACGAAAAAGTGATTTCGTGGCACCTAATTGAAGATGTGTTGGGCTGGGTGGCTATACTTATTGTTGGAGTTGTGTTGCATTTTAAACATATCCCATACTTAGATCCTGCACTTTCATTATGCATTACACTGTACATTGTATGGAATGTATTTAAGCGCTTAAAAGAAACTACGTTTCTGTTTTTACAGGGCACCCCTGTAGATATAGATGTAACTGAAATTGAACAAGATTTACTCAAAACTAAGTTTGTAGAAAACGTACATCACACGCATGTTTGGTCGTTGGAAGGGGAACACCATGTGTTTTCAACGCATGTAAAACTAAAATCTATCGAATCCCTTCTGGTGTTGGCAAAGGTGAAAGAAGAATTAAAGGCAATCGTCAAGAAGTATGGTTTTGAGCATGTAACCATTGAAGTCGAGCTTGTGGATGAAGATTGCTTTGACCCTTCTTAAAAAAACCTCCTAGCAGTTATGCTAAGAGGTTTAATAATCTATTCTTTCACTATTTTTTGAGTCATTTTAACCCCATCTACAACGGCAACACAGAAATATAAACCACTGGCTAACTCTTCCGTCTGGATAGTAAACCTTCCCGATGTCGGCAATACTCCAGTGTAAATGTGTTGCACTTTGCGTCCTGTTAAATCCGTTAACCAAATATTCGAATTCATGCCGTTTGCATTGATCGCAACAGTAAGCGATTCATCAAATGGGTTCGGGAAGCAAGACATTTGGTTTGTATTCAATTGCTGTTCTTTGATACTAACATTACCCAAACCAACCCCCAAAGGATCATCGATAGTTCGAAGTATTCCATCCGTTGCAAAACTAATCGGTGCGTGCATCACCCCGACCTCTTGACCGAGGTTAGTATCATACAATTTAAGTTCAATTGACTTCCCAATGTTCAATGTATCACCAAAAGCCGTTAAATAGATAATGAAGCGGTTAAGTATCTTTCCGATTCCGCCCAAGTATCGATTCTACCACAGCCCACAAACTCTTGTTATGACGATTTTGGGTATGTTGCAACCCAACAAGGCACTTTGGCGTATGTGTCCTCCATTAGGGATGGAAGTGATGACGTTTTTGTTGTTGGAATGAATGACGTATCCACAAAGTCCGAAACAAAGAAGAAACGTGGTGAATTACCCAAAGTGGCAAACGTTGTATCCGAAAAACAAAAAGAAGATGAAACACTTGACACCACCCAAGGGGTTCCCACAACCGAGCCCGGAAAAAAGCCTGTGGTTAAACGTGTGGTTGACACTAAAATGGAGAACAAAAAACCCTCTACACCTGAGCCAACAAATAAAAAGAAACTAATACCTGTAACAAAGACCAAAAGCTAAGGAGCAAACGACAAGATTGTTGACTCAAATACTTTAAGTGGATATTATTTGGTGGTTTATTTGGTAAGGAATTTTGATGGATTTATGGGTTTTAGAAACACCAACTATCCTGACGCGACGATTGTTTGGAATAGTCCTGGGTTTTACCACTTAGCATATTACTCAGTTGATTCTAAAGATGATGCCTTGTTAATTTTTGATAAAAGAGAAAGCAGTTTTTTAAAATCTTAGATGACTCGATTCGAGTTATAATAAACCCTATGGCACTGTTTCGATTTATGTACTTACAGCGTAGCATATTGTCACTACGTGTGAATACGTCTTTAGGTATTTAAAGATGCAGAGTACTTGATTTCGTCGAGTACAAAGTGGCTCTCGATATTCTTAATATTGTTGGTTGACGCCATGTGTTCAACTAAAAAATATCGGTGGTCTCAAACCCTTGAAACACGCATCTTAGCCATAAAATCATATTGGCCGGAGGTTTGAAGTTTTGCTAAAACTTAATTAACGGCCCTGTACCACCAAAAATGTCTAAACTCAAGGGTGGAAATAAATACAGAAAACATTTTGGGTGTTTTTGTTGTTTTTTTGGTATGGTTAAATCTGATTACTTCTTCCTTACTACAGCTTTCTTATCTTTCCTATTTTCCGTGTATTTATGGTTTATGGGTCAAAAAGAAGCTGGCATTTTTGTTGGAATTTGGGTTCCCTCCATATTAAGTGGTGCCGTTTTGATCAAACTTATTTCCAACCAGTCTAAGAAAGAATCATGATCTCAGATACTCTTATATTTATATTTGGTTTTGTAATCTTTGGGGCGTGGATCGTTGGGACAATTTTAGAGTTCCGAAAAATGGCAAAAAACCCCAAAAAATACCAAAAGAAGGGGTCGTTTGGATTCAAAGAGAAATCTGGTTCTCCAGACTCTGAAGGATAAGTAGGTTTTCTTGTTTCTTTTTGTTTTAAAACCCAAGTGGTTGTAGAAAATTCTGACGTCCAAGCCGGTCCTTTCGTTCAATCTGCTTTTGGTGTACTCTTAACTTAAAGTTGTGTTTGGTTAACTATAGGCCACACAAAATTTTGTCTCTATGTGTCAACCCATATCTATATATTTAATGATGTAGAGTACTTGATTTCTTCGAGTACAATATGGCTCTCGATATTCTTAATATTGTTTATTGCTGCCATTTTTTCAACTAGAAAGTCTCGATAATCTGAAACCTTTGAAACGCGTACTTTGGCCATAAAATCATATTGCCCAGAGGTTTGAAATAATTCAGTAATCTCATGAAGTTCTGAAAGTTGATCAATGACCTCTTCCCTGCTGCCAACCCTATGCTCAAGAATAGTAATATTCATAAACACCACCAGGCTTTTATCTAGCTTTTCTGGCTCAAGAATTGCCACATACTTCTTTATTACGCCATTGCGTTCAAGTTTCTTTATGCGTTCATAAACCGGTGTTTGAGAGAGTGCTATTTTGACTTTCAAATAAATTTTTTCCAATACCATAGCATAAAAAAGCACCAAGAAATAGTAATCCAATTATTCTGTCTTTATAAATTCTTGTTGCATTCATTTTCTTAATTTAAAATAGCTGGCATTTATACAAAACCCCACTCAATTGAGTGGGGTTCTTTTTGGCGGAGCCTAGAGGAGTGAAGTCGAACTATTTTTGGAAAGATTTCTAATTATTTTGAATCCAACGGCGAGTGTATGTGGCGTGCCGACCGAATGGAAGGCCATGCTCAGCATACATATTGTTAGGTCTCGTTTTTACTTTCATTCAATTTTTCTGTTTGGATATTTTCATCAATCAAATACACCCCCCATTCTGACAACGATCGAAAAATTGGTAAAAGTCCTTTAGATTTTTCAGTCAGTCGATATTCTACACGAGGTGGGATTTCTGGGTAACTATGACGTGTTAACAATTTATCTCTGACTAATTCTTTTAATTGTGTTGTCAAGACCTTTCTTGAAATTTTGGGTATTAGCGCGTTAAGTTGCCCAAATCGTTTTGGTGATTTATTTAAATGAGAAATTATAAGGGGCTTCCACTTCCCCCCAACTACTAAAAGAGCTTGTGTTAAAGGGCAGTTTTGGTGGTTTTTTTCCTTCATCTCCTATCTATTTGTAACCTCTTGGTAACTACTTTTTTCTAATTACAAGAGCAATTCACAATCAAAAGTAACAAAATGTAACTATAAATAGTAACTTTGTGTAACTAATAATTAGTTGAATATGAAAAAAATTACTTTTTTATTTGCAATAAATCTGTTAATATTCAGTTCTTGCTCAAAAGATGAAGGTTCTATT
>ENA-UZXC01000461-UZXC01000461.1-metagenome-genome-assembly--contig:-Day-2-25m-contig-461_pt1 | contig 15506 bp, 3 predicted proteins | sample MGYA00260340_ERZ794900 | MGnify/ENA metagenome assembly ERZ794900 | reverse complement strand
CTACGGATAATCATAACAAGGTCAGGATAGGTAATTATCGCTGGGATATTTTAAACGATACACCGGGTATTACTATTGATACATCAGCGAGTACAAATCATGTTGGTATAGGTACAACAGAGCCACAAGCACAGTTACATATTTATGGTGGAGACTTAGACACCAGAGCATATCAGCTAAACAGTTCTACGAATAGTATTTATTTAAATCCTACCAATGGTAATGCAGATGGAACCTCAAATACTGAGGGAGGAGGAGTAATTTGGAAAACTTGGTACAACAATTACACAAAGAAAAGTGCTGGTATATTAGCAATAGGAGAGGGTAATTATTTTAGATCGGGGCTTGCTTTTTATACAAACAATAACGCAAATCAGACGACAGACTGGTCGGAGAAAATGCGTATTGATATGGATGGTAAAGTTGGTATAGGTATTACAAGTCCTTCTCAAAAACTCCACGTTGTTGGTAAAGCTTTAATTACTGACGATATACAATTAACAGGTAGTAATCCTAGAATAGATTTTAATACTAATGGAGCGAGCTCTCTAAGGTTCTATGATACGACTAATGCTGCAGAAAGAATGCGTATTGATACCGGCGGTAATGTTGGTATAGGTACAACTAATCCAGGTCATTCTCTACATGTTGATGGAAACATACATCAAGACTCAGGTCATTCAATTTACTCTCATGGCAATGTTGGTTGGCATAGACAGGGTTATAGTATTGGAGGAGCTGGTGCTAGTAATGGAGCAACAGTAACTTTGAATCCTATACATGGTACAACCCCAGACATTGGGTATCATTATAAATTCTACCTAACTACTACAGGCACTGGTACTGATTCTGGTGCAACATATCTCGGAATTTATGATGCTGATGCGACTTCATGGACTGTACGCCATGTATCTATAAGTAATACTGCTTCTAATCATCCTTTACTATCTGCAGATGGTTCTAGCTTTGTTGCATATCATAATCACGCATCAACAGGTTATGATATACATGTAAGGGTTGAGACCTTGTATAAAGCAGATAGTGATGGTACTGGACATTCATTAGGTGCTGATTTTCATTGGCAAAGAACCTGTGGGGATTTAACGTATCATGATGGGGATGTTGGTATAGGTACAGCAACTACATCGTCGAGGCTTCATGTATATGATTGCGCAATTGCGAATTCATCTGGTTTTTGTTCTATTGCTAGATTACAAGCTGCTTACCAAACTTCTAATAGTAATCATGGTCTTGGTTTTTCTATTAACAATAATGAACCTTCAGCTGGTATATATGTTACTGAAAATGGACAATCTGGCGCTGAACTATTATTTGCTACATCTACAGATTATGATGGCCCTCCTACGTTAACAGAGAGGATGCGCATTGATTCATCTGGTAATGTTGGTATAGGTACTACGAATCCATCTACAGATTTCTCAGTAAAGGAGCATTTATTATTTAATGACACTACTAGACTCTTAACAATTTCTAATAACACTAATACTGGTGGTGTAAATATTGATGGTGGTAACAGTAGATTATACTTCAGTGGTTATAGAGCCTTAGAAGGTAGTAGTTCTGGTACAAACCTTATAGTAGGTGAAGGTTACGGAACAACTGTAATTTCAAGTGTTCTTAATGTTGTAGATCACGAAACAATATTAAGTCCAGATCAAGGTAGTTCAAGTGGGGTTGCTTCTAGAGCATTAACGATAGAAAATATTAATGATTCAAATTGGACTGCAAATGCGCTGACATCATATAATTCTCAAACAACTTATGATATTAGAGATCGTGCTTCATATAGTTTTTTCGCCAGACCAACACAGGGTAATATTCTAACCTTTGCATCAGAAACTGCTAACAATGGTACATTACATAGATTTGTCAATTTAAACTCTAGTGCAACAGAACCTCTTTATAGATGGGATTTCTACCAATATGATGGATCTGGAACAGGGACTGGAGACTTTAAAGTACCAGATAAGTTATTTCAAATTCGAGTAAGAGAAGGAACTTCAAATATAGAGAAATTTACTATTAAGGGTAATGGTAACGTTGGTATAGGTACAGCCGTACCCGAAGATAAGTTGGATATCGTTGGTGGCTTAAGGATAAGTGTTAATAAAACCGCTAATACGAATAAAACGAATAGAATTAGAGGTGAACATTATGACATAACAGAAGAGCCTACTACGTTCATGTACATGAACAATTTTTCTACTTCCAATATATTGTATATAGGAGGTGGGTCAACAGTTGAAAACGCTGCCACTCAATTGAATTTTTATACCGCAGGAAATAATACCACTACAGAAGGCACTGCTAGAATGGTAATTAATTCTGATGGTAATGTCGGTATGGGTACTCTTAGTCCAGGTAACCATAAATTAAAGGTGGCTGGTGAGACTCATTCCACTCATTTTATAACAGGAGAAGATTGGTTGGCAAAAACAGGAGGTCTCCACATAGGAAATGATGGACTAACAACCGGAGCTGTTTCTTTTTATAACTCAGGAGATGGTGGAGGTTCTGGAAATATTTACAGAGATTCAAATATTCTTTATGTTGGGGCTAGATCAGGAGTTAATACAAAAGGTTTGGCGATAGATATAGATGGTAATGTTGGTATAGGTATATCAGACCCTGATTATAATTTACATGTTAAAGGCAGTACTTCAGCTACTCTCGGCTTAGAGGGAACAGGTGGAAGCAAAGATACATGGGAAATAACAAGTACTGACCTAGGCGGGAAAGCGGTTCTTAATTTTAGAAATGATGATGTATCATCGACTATACTAACTCTTCATCAAGATGGTTGTGTAATACCAGGAACAGACAATACAATTGATCTAGGGAGCTCATCTAAGCGATGGGCTAATGTATATGCTAATTGTACAACAACAGGAGCTGTCATTGAGTCTAACCTATGTACAACTGGTTTAGATAGTTGTCCTGAAGGTTCTGTTGTTATATGGAGAGACGGAGAGCTACAAGGTACAACTGATACTTATAGTCATAGAGTAATGGGTATCACTGCTCCTGGGTCAGAATCCCCTATAGTCATGGGAGCTGAGAATATCTTAGTTACCGGTGATATTAAAGAGGGAGACCCTATTGTAACAAGTGATAAGTATAACCACGGTATGAGAGGAGATAGAGCAGAAGATCTACATGGTAAGATTATAGCTGAAGCTCTCGAAAGTGGTTCTGGAGAAAGTTATACCATTAAAGGGATGATAAGGAAATTTTAATAAATATATATAGATATGGCGACAATCAATGTAAGTAATGGTTTAGTACACTCAACAGCAGCTTATTGTTTAAGTGCGGGTACAAGTGGTAGTCATGTAATGGTACACGCGGACTATGTCTGTATGCCAACAGCGAACTTTACAGATATTACTATTTCAGGGGACCTTACTGTCCATGGCTCGTGTTCAATATTAAATACCACTATTTGCGCCACTAGCGCGATGTCAATTACCAATCAAGGTACAGGTCCTGCTTTAGTAGCTAATCAAACGGGTGCACAACCTATTGTTGATTTTCAAGATGATGGTACATCTGCTTTTTATATAGAAGACGGTGGTAATGTTGGTTTAGGTACAGATGATCCAGAAACTGCTTTGCATGTATATGCGAGTAATAGCACCGAAACTTTTACAAATCTCAGCGGTCTGGGAATTGAGAATTCTGGTTCTAGTAATAGCTATTATGTATTTCAAACAGCAACATCTGGTGGTGGTAAATCTTTTAGTATAACAAATTCTGGTAATGTTGGTATAGGAGGTACACCAAATAGTAGCTACAAGTTGGATATATCAGGAGACACGTTGATACAAGAGAGCGAATCAGGAGATTTAAAATTAGTAGTAAATAACGTTTCAACATCAACACTTGCAAGATCAGTCGTCTCATTAATAAATAATACAGGATCTTCAGCAGGGCTCACATTACCATCTACAAATTATACAGGTGTAACAGGATGGGCTAATCGATTAATACTAACTACAGATTCTGGTATCTCAAATGGTATTTTAGTTCGGTCATCCAACGGTGGGTTTACTGTATCTACAACAGGTTTAGCAAATCCTGATTTACGGGTTGACACGACTGGTAATGTTGGTATAGGTACAGCAAGTCCTGATAGTGCGCTCAATATTGCAACAAACCAAACATCTGCTCATACATACACTACAAATCATTTACACCTATCAACACCAACTACTGTAAATAATGGAGGTGCGACTACAATCAGTTTTGCAACCTCGACAGTTGATCAATATGGGTGGTCGTTAGCAGCAATTAGACAAGGAACTAATGGTAGTGACACGAGATTTGCTTTTAAGAGCCATGATAATTCTGATAGCGGAAATGAACGATTTAGTATCCTTGCAAATGGCAATGTTGGTATATGTACTACAAGTCCGACAACAGAATTACAAATTGGTGACGGAACTGCAAATCAATCATTATTGCTCGCTGGGCCAAATAGTAACACAACAAGCTCACAAATTTTATTTGCTGATAATATTGGTACAACCGAACCATATTATTCTGGTATGGGTATACGATATGATTCCGCTAATAATAAATTATATGTTGATGACAATTATAATGGTGGTGGATCGCCACACAACATATTAGCTACCGTAGACCGGGACAGTGGTAATGTTGGTATAGGTTCAGATGTTCCCCAAGCTAAATTAGATGTAGCAGGTGATGCTTGTATCAATAGTGTTAGAGTTGGTAGAGGTAGATGTAATGTATCGAATAACACTGCAGTAGGTCTCAATGCATTGAATTCTGCAACAGGACAATGTAATACAGCTATAGGTTTCCAATCTTCGATCACTACTACTTCAGGATGTAGAAACACAGCTATAGGCTTTAATTCTTTATTTGCTAATTCTTCTGGGGATTTTAATACAGCTGTTGGCGCTCAAAGCATGTTCTGCAATACAAGTGGTTTTGCTAATGTAGCTCTTGGTAAGAGTACTATGTATCTTAACACAACAGGATCTTGTAATACAGCTGTTGGTTTTCAAGCATTATATTATAATACAACTGGTTGTCGTAATGTTGCAGTGGGTTACAATTCTCTTCTCGCCACGACAACAGGTAGTTTTAATGCAGCACTTGGTGAACTTTCTCTGTCATGTAACACAACAGGACAATACAATACAGGCCTGGGTTACCGTGCAAGTCGTTGCAATACAACTGCGCAAGGTAATGCAGCTGTTGGCTTCCAGAGTTTATTCTATAATACAACAGGTAGTTATAATGCAGCACTTGGTATGTATGCATTACATAAAAATACTGCTTCGAGTAATACTGCTGTGGGTTATGCAGCTCTAATATGTAATACAAGTACTGGAGGTAATGCTGCTTTTGGTAATAGTGCTCTTTATTATAACACAGGTAGTAATAATACAGGTCTAGGATATCAAGCAGGTTATGCTAACACAACAGGATCAGATAATACAACTATTGGTTCCCAGTCATTAAGAAATAACACAACAGGTAGTTATAATGTAGCTGTTGGTAGAGCAGCTTTATATAACAACACAACTGGAGTTGAGCTTTTAGCCTCAGGTTATGCTGCTCTCTGTAGTAATACAACAGGTAGAGCTAATACAGCAGTTGGGTTTTCTTCTCTCTGTTCTAACACATCAGGTTGCCGTAATACAGCTATAGGTAGTCAATCTCTTCAAAATAACACAACAGGTGCTCAAAATACAGCTAGTGGTTATTTATCTCTTTGCTTTGCTACAACCGGTTTTAGCAATACAGCTTATGGCGCGCAATCGATGAGAAAGGCTACTACTGGTAGTTATAATACTGCGCTAGGTTCATATTCTTTATATAGTAATACTGTCGGAGCTCATAATGTATCTGTTGGTTATTGTACTCTCGAGAGTAACACAGATGGTTGCTGCAACGTAGCTGCAGGTAATTATAGTTTACGCTGCAATACATCGGGTTCTAGAAATAATGCTCTCGGATATCACGCTCTCACTCGCAACACAACAGGTAATCTTAATTCTGCATACGGCGCATGTGCTTTACATTTTAACACAACAGGCAGCCACAATACAGGCCTTGGTTCAGATGCTCTCTATAGTAACACAATAGGTTGTCGTAACGTTGCAGTAGGTAATCTTTCAATGTATATTAACACAACCGGTAGTTGTAATACAGCTAGTGGTTTTTATGCATTACGGAATAACACAACTGGTAATAATAATACTGCTAGTGGTTTTCAGAGCTTGTTTTGTAATACTGAAGGTAATGAAAATGTAGCGATTGGTTTAAATTCTCTTTATTATAATACAACAGGTAATTATAATGTCGCTTCTGGTAGATCATCTTTACAAGGTAATACAACAGGTACTCGCAATACAGCGACTGGTCATCGTTCTTTAATTTCTAACACAACAGGTAATGATAATACTGCATCTGGTAGTTATGCTCTCAACAATAATACTACTGGTGCAAGCAATACAGCAGTTGGAAATTTCGCGCTTTGCACTAACACAACAGGTGCCTGTAATGTAGCAGTTGGATGGAGAGCTCTCCAGGGTAATACTACAGCTTGTTATAATATAGCTATCGGAACTTGCACAATGTACAGTACAACAACCGGTAGAAGAAACATTGGTATCGGCCATGCTACTCTTAAATGTAACGTAACAGGTGATTGTAATACAGGGGTTGGATATGCGTCTCTAGCATTGAATACAAGTACCGGTAACACTGCATATGGAGCTTGTTCCCTATATTACAACACAACAGGATGTCTAAATACAGCTGTCGGTTTACAATCTCTCTTCTGCAACTCGTCAGGTGTTGCTAATACAGCTGTCGGTTCAGCATCATTAAGAGACAACACAACAGGTAATCATAATACAGCTGTTGGTCGATGCGCGCTTGCTCTTAATATAACAGGTTCCTGTAATACAGCTATTGGTCAGAATGCTGGATGTAATAATACTGCTAACCAGACCCTCGCATTAGGTTATGCATCATTAAGAACCAACACTGCTTCATATAATATAGCTGTTGGGGTATGTGCTTTATATAGCAACTCAGGTTTTAGGAATACAGCTTTAGGTTTTAATGTATTTAGAGCGGCTAATACCGGTGATGATAATATAGGCGCTGGTTTTGAATCAATGATGTGTAATACATCAGGATCTGATAATTCTGCATATGGTTCACAATCTCTCTGTAAAAACACTACAGGTAGTTGTAATACAGCTCTTGGTTATCGATCTCTATACTTTAATACAGGAGGAGCAGACAACACAGCTGTTGGTAACCATGCATTATATTGCAATACAGGTACTTACAATACTGCTGTTGGATCTGATTCCCTTCAGTGTAATACAACAGGAGCTAAAAATGCCGCGCTTGGTTATCGTGCACTACAGCGCAACACAACAGGTAATAGTAATACAGCTGTGGGTTATTTAGCTTCAAACTTAAATACAACAGGTAGATATAATAGTTCTTCTGGCGCTTACGCTCTCAACTATAATACGACCGGAGGTTGTAACACTGCGACTGGAACTACTTCTCTATGGAAGAATACTATAGGGTGTCACAACACAGCTCATGGTTTTAATGCTTTAAGACTAAACACAACAGGTAGTCATAATACAGCAGTTGGAGCTTCAGCACTAGTTACCAATACCACAGGTAGTTGCAATACAGCTGTTGGTTTAAATTCCTTATATTACAACACAATCGGGAATTATAACACTGGTGTCGGCTATAGCGCTCTTCAAAATAACACAACAGGTAGTTGCAACACAGCAGTCGGTCTTTCTTCTCTCCACTCTAACACATCAGGTAGTGGTAATACAGCGGTTGGGCTGAATGCTCTCAGATTAAACACAACTGGTTTAAGCAATGTAGCAGTTGGTGCACACGCTTCCTACTATAACACAACCGGTACTTATAATACATCTATTGGAGCGAATGCTTTATGTAGTAATTCTACTGGTTGCACAAACACTGCTCTTGGTGCATATTCTTTAAGATGTAGTACTACCGCAGGCGCTAATACTGCTAGTGGTTACTATGCCTTAAACAAAACTACAACTGCAACAAAGAATTCGGCACATGGATCTAAGTCAATGTATTACACTACTTCAGGTAGCTATAATACAGCTTCCGGTTATGCTTCTCTCAAGAGTAACACAACCGGTAATCAAAATACAGCTATTGGTTATCAATCTCTCTGCGGTAATACGTCGGGTAGTATTAATACAGCAGTTGGTAGTAACTCTCTTAAATGCAACACATCAGGGAGTTGTAACGTTGCAGTAGGACAGAACTCGCTTAGATTCAACACAACAGGTTGTCAAAACACAGCTACTGGGACGTACGCTCTCTGCAGTAACACAACAGGTTATTATAATACAGCTACTGGTTATGCTTCTCTCCAGAGCAATACAACAGGTTATTATAGTACAGCTATTGGATATAAAGCTCTCTGTAGTAATACATCAGGTACACAGAATACAGCAGTTGGATTACAGTCACTGCTTAATAATACAACAGGTAGTTGCAATACCGGGCTTGGTCGTGGAGCTTTACAAGGTAATACAACAGGTTCTAATAATACCGCTAGTGGCTATAAATCTCTTTTTACTAACACAACAGGTGTCAATAATACAGCGTCTGGCCGATGCTCTCTATACAGCAACACATCAGGTACACAGAATACAGCAGTTGGTGCATGCTCTTTATGGCTCAATACATCAGGGGGTTGTAACGTTGCAGTAGGACTGAGCTCGCTCAAAAACAACACAACAGGTAAAAGAAATACAGCTAGTGGGACGTACGCTCTCTGCCTCAACACAACAAGTAATGATAACACCGCTACTGGATATAGGGTCTTACGTCAAGCTACTAGTGGTCAAAATACAGGTTCCGGAGCTTATGCTTTAAATAATACATCAACTGGTGGTTGTAATACGGCTACTGGAGTGAGTGTTTTAGGCGCTAATACATCAGGTACTGCTAATACAGGATCTGGTCGATATGCATTACGGTGTAACACAACAGGTGGTTACAATACTGGTCATGGTTACGCGGCTCTCTTCAGCAACACAACATCTTGTTTTAATACTGCTGTGGGTATGAATTCATTGTATGGTAATACAACAGGTAGTTGTAATACAGCTGTTGGTAGTAAATCTCTTCAACACAACACAACAGGTGGTTGGAATACAGCAGTTGGTAATTGTTCTCTTTACTGTAACACAACCGGTTATAATAATACAGCTGTAGGATTTAACGCTCTATATGCCAACACAACAGGTTTATATAATACTGCTGTTGGTAATCGAGCGCTGCTCTGCAATGTAGGTGGTCTCGATAATTCTGCATTTGGATATCTCGCTCTATGTGCTAATACAACAGCTAGTTATAATACAGCTAGTGGTCCTTACGCGTTACGAGCAAACACTACAGGAGATCATAATGCAGCATTCGGTATAACAGCTTTAGCAGCTAATACAGTAGGTGATTGTAATACAGGGCTCGGAGCTCGAGCATTACGTAGCAATACAACAGGTATCTTTAATACGTCCGTAGGAGCTTGTAGTTTGTATCATAATACTACTGGTAATAGACTAACAGCTGTTGGTTATAAAGCATTGTTTTGTAATACAACCGGTATATATAATACAGCAAGTGGTTACGCAGCTCTTCACAGTAACACAACAGGTAGTGAGAATACAGCAGTTGGTAATGTTTCTCTCTGGTCCAACACAACAGGCGCTTGTAATACAGCAGTAGGTTATGGTTCTCTACAAATGAATACAGGGGCTTGTTACAATGTAGCTATAGGTTACCGAGCCTTGAGATGCAACACAACTGGTAGTAATAATACAGCAGTTGGTACTCAAGCATTGTATAGTAACACAACAGGTACACAGAATACAGCTGTTGGCAAGAATGCCATGTATCAGAACACAACAGGTAAACATAATTCTAGTTCTGGATATTTCGCTCTCCGATACAACACATCAGGTAGCTGTAATACAGCTTTCGGTCTTAATTCTCTACGTGATAATACTATCGGTTGTAGAAATGTATCTATTGGGTATGAATCCATGAGAGAGAATACAACAGGTAACTATAATACAGCTGTTGGTTTTCAAACTTTATTAAGTAACACAACAGGTCGTTGTAATGTAGCTGTTGGTGGTACATCTCTCTGGTATAACACAACAGGTGTTAGAAACACAGCAATTGGTGTTAGAACGCTTCACTATAATACAGGTGGAAGTTACAACACAGCAAGTGGGTATGCAACTTTAACTAATAACACAACCGGTCATGCTAACGCTGCTCATGGCCATGCATCTCTTTACTCTAACACAACAGGTTGTTATAATACAGCTAGTGGTTATCACGCTCTTTACTCTAACACAACAGGTTGTTATAATACAGCTACAGGTGCTTGTGCTCTTAGAACTAACACAACATCTTGTTTTAATACTGCTTATGGAATGTGTTCGATGTTTAGCAATTCAGGTGGTTGCTATAATACAGCATCGGGTAATTATTCTCTTCTGAATAATACAAGTGGTTGTAGAAACGCTGCGTTTGGTTATAGAGCTCTAAATACTAACGGAACAGGTTGTTGTAACACTGCAGTAGGAATGTATGCAATGTTATGCAACACATCCGGTTACAATAATACAGCTACTGGATATGGGTCTTTAAATTTTAATGTAGACGGTCTCGTTAATACTGCAGTAGGTTATTTCTCATTATATTGTAATACAGGTGGTGATTATAATGTAGCTGTTGGTGGTCATTCTCTAAATAATAACACAGGTGGTTGTCGAAATACAGCTGTAGGTTATTACGCGCTGAACAAAAATACTACAGGTACTAATAATTCTGCATATGGAGATGAATCTCTTGCGTGTAACACAATCGGTTGTCAGAATACAGCTAGTGGTATGTATGCTCTCAGGAAAAATACTACCGGTGTCAATAATGTAGCAGTTGGTTATCAAACTCTCTTTAGTAACACAACAGGTAGTTGCAATACAGCTGTAGGTGGAGAAGCTCTCAGGCAAAACACAACAGGTACTAGAAATACAGCAGTTGGTCGGCAGTCTCTCTATAACAACACAACAGGTAGTTGCAATACAGCTAGTGGTTACCGGGCGCTGTTTAGCAACACAACAGGTTGTTCTAATACAGCTAGTGGTTACTGGGCCCTCTGTAGTAATACAACAGGTATATATAATACAGCTTCAGGAGCGGGAGCTCTCAAAAGCAACACATCAGGTCATTTTAATACAGCAGTTGGTCATCGGTCACTTTGTAATAATACAACAGGTTTTCAGAATACAGCAGTTGGTCATCGGTCACTTTGTAGTAATACAACAGGTAACTATAATACAGCTCTTGGAACAAAATCTGCGAAATACAACACAACCGGTAGTCAAAATACATCTATTGGGACGTTCTCCTCGTATAATAGAACGATCGGTAGTAAAAATATAGCTATTGGATATAAATCCGCATCTGGGTATTATGGCGGCTGCAGCCCAAGCGGTTCTGATAATGTTAGTGTTGGAACGCTCGCGATGGAATACATTGAAACAGCTGGCATGAATGTCGCGATCGGTACTTGTGCAATGCGTTGTATCACGAATGGTGGTTGTAATACTGCTACAGGAGACAGGGCCATGTATAAGAACACAACAGGTACTCAAAATACAGCTAGTGGTAGTCAAGCATTTTATTATAATACAACTGGTTTTCTTAATACATCCAGTGGGTATAAAGCTCTCTATAGTAACACTACTGGTCAAAATAATACATCACAGGGTGCTAGTTCTCTCAAAAATAACACAACAGGTAGTTACAATACCGCTGTTGGTAACACCTCTCTCTTTTGTAACACATCTGGTCAAAAAAATACAGCTGTTGGAGCAAGTGCGCTCTTTTGGAGTGCAACTAGTACTAACAGTACAGCTGTCGGTTATAGAGCTCTTTTAAATAATGATGAAGGTAATAATAATACAGCTGTAGGTAGTTGTTCTCTTCAAAATGTCTCCTCTGGTACATCTAATACAGCTATCGGAGTTTGCGCGCTCTGGTGTAGTAATGGTAGCTGTAATACAGCTGTAGGTTATAAAACTGAACCTAATAGTTCGAGTACAACAAACGAAACAGTTCTTGGAGCTAATGCTGTAGGTAAAGGATCTAATACAGTAGTCGTTGGTCATACAACAGTATGTTGCGCTTATATACAATCTCCAATTCATACATGTACCCCTACAGCCGGATGTTCTGTTATAACAGCAGAAGGTACTAATGGTACTTTATTCTCTGTAGTTGATGATTTAAGTGATAGCTTAATGTCTGTTAATGATGCTGCTGGATTGCCAGTGTTTGAGGTTTTTGCTGATAATACAATAATAGGTGGTAGATTTAATCAAAATGATCTCTATATAGATGGCTCTAACGGTAGAGTTGGTATTGGTACAAGTAGCCCAGGTTATGACTTAGAGGTAACAGGGACAGCTCATGTTACAGGTACGTTCACAGCTGGTACAAAGAGCTTCTTAATCAACCATCCAACAAAAGAAGATCATATGCTTCAGTATGGATCTCTTGAGGGCCCAGAGTATGGTGTTTATGTAAGAGGTAAAGCAACCTCAGATCGGATTGAACTACCTGAAGAATGGGTTGGATTGGTAGATGAGGATTCTATAACTGTTAGCTTAACCCCTCGAGGAAAATATATACCTTTATACGTAGATAGAGTTGAGAATAATAATATCTATGTTGGTGGTACTGAGAGTGAAGTAGTATATGACTATACAATATTCGGTACGAGAAAAGATGTAGGTAATTTAGAAGTTGAGTTTAGAAGGTAATATTAATAAATTATATAATTATGGCGAGTAGATACGGTGGAAAAATAATCAATGACAATTTATTATTATGTTTAGATGGAGCAAATGTTAACCCCACCTATAATAATTTTAATAATACAGACATTGTAACTGAGTTTGTCAACTTGAAGCCTAACGGGTCTAGTAACGAAGAAACCCTCGAAATGGGTTTAGATCCTTGGGGTAGAACTACTGTGCTTGATAGATCATTAAATAACGACACTACAAGCAATTATGACGGTGGAGATACTTCTAATACATATACTGGGGTTGATTCGAGCGTGAAATATAGATTCACGTATTGGTTTAGGGTAGATGAAAAAGGAAACAATGGTAATTTGTATTTTGGTTTATACGGGTTTAACAGTGGTGGCGGTGGTATAGCTATACGAAATAACGGAGGCTCTTCAGGAACTACAAATCCATATTTTTCATATCCGAGTCATGTTTATTCTCAATTTGTTGTTGGTAAATGGTATATGTTTGTTGCTTATGTACACCCAGCAGGATCTACAAATCCAACAGACACTACTGCTGGTTTTTATGATGTAGCTACAGGTTTAAAAATAACAAGCCCCTCTAATGGTAATGTTAGTCATAACGCCGTCTGGGATAGTACTCACACCCAAACTAAATATAGATATTATCTTTATTACTCTACTGACCCCAATGTAAAGATGAGCTGGTACGAGGCTAGAATAGAGAAGGTTGACGGTAACGAACCTTCAATAACAGATATGCTGAATGCTCCACCTGATAGATTAAACGACTTAACGAATAATGGATATAATGCGAGATCCAGAAACGGTCTTTCTTATAACTCAAGTGACAAATCTTTAGGGTTTACAGCTGATGATAGTTCTCATTTAATTATACCTGCATATAGTGAATTAGATATAACTGGTGACATGACTATAGAATGTTGGGTAAACTTAAATTCAACGATGAACGGTGCTCTATGTATATTAGCGACTAAGAGATATGATAGTGATTCAACAGGGCCCTTTACCCTTTACTTTGAGGATAGAACTGCCTTTTATCAGAACACGTACAGCATGATTTTAGGTGGAGGCGGATCAACTTATACCATAGTAGGAAGTAATAATAACTTTAATGGAGTATACGGTAAGTGGGATCATGTTGTTTTTACTATTAGCGGTACAGCAATGACTATGTATGTTAATGGAACACAGGGAGGGACTGCAACATTTTCAGGCACAAGACAGACAAATACAATGCCACTACGATTAGGAGGAGTATATAGTTATTATACTGCTAATCATATGCTCGATGGAAAAATAGGCGCATATAGAATGTATACAAAAGCATTAAATTCAGCTGAAATATTAAATAATTATAACACATCAAAGAGTAGGTTTGGATTATGAATTTTGAAAATAGAAGATGGATATTTCTTAATTCTGGAGATATAGATAAAGTTAATTTTAATGAATTACCATTGGTTAACTTACTTCCAGATAAACCAAACTCTATTAGGTATTGTCATGATAATAGTAAATTTATGTTACGTTATGATATTAAAAACAAATCCGGAACTATAATCGATCGCCCGAGTTGTTATGATTTAGCTTTAACAATTAATGGTAACGTAGAGTGGAGCCACGGAGAGGTTTTAGAATATTTAGCGACACCAGAATGGACAAACACGGGAATGTTTCCAACAGAGGATTATTATGATTAAAGGTGGGCCAAAAATAATCGATGATAGTTTGGTATTGTGTTTAGATGCACATGATGCTAAGTCGTATGCTGGGGAACCTACTCAGAATTATGTTATTAACACTACATCAACTGGTGGTTGGGGGGGAGATGGTAGCAGTCAAACGGGATTAGGGTCTAAGGGTGCTGTCGCTATAACAGATGAAAATTTAAAATACAACGGGTATGATACTGTTTTATGGACACCCGGTACGAGCCGAAACTGTTATTTAAACGGCACAGAAGAGTTCAATTACAGTGAAACATCTACAGAATGGACATTTAGTGCGTATGTAAAATACGAAGATGGATCAACTATATCGAGTATGTCTGTATATATGTACTATCCGTCTTCCGATGGATCAAGTGCAGGTACTGTAACGGATGTTGGAGGTGGTTGGTTCAGAGTGAGAAGGACTAGGACAGGATCTAGTAATTATATTTCTTTAGCTGGGTTTACAGGCATCGCAGCTATGAAAAAAATCTACATAAGTGGTTGGCAGTTGGAGAAAAAACAATATACAACACCAGTTACTAGTCCAGCAACTTCTCGTTCCGCTACTAACGGATGGGTAGATAGATCGGGTAATAGTAATAGCGGCACATTAGTAAATGGAACCAATACGGGAGTTAATTACTACAGAGATGGTCAAGTCATAATGCCTGTAAGTGCTAGTTATTTAGATTTTGATGGTAGTGATGATCATGTTGATCTAACTAGTCATAGTTCTGCGTTTGATTTTGGTACCAGTAACTTTTCAGTAGAAGCATGGGTTAACGGAACTGTAAATAGCAACTTTAGATGTATATTTTTTCACCATTATAGTCCCGGTTTTACTTTAA
>ENA-UZXC01002952-UZXC01002952.1-metagenome-genome-assembly--contig:-Day-2-25m-contig-2952_pt1 | contig 15535 bp, 13 predicted proteins | sample MGYA00260340_ERZ794900 | MGnify/ENA metagenome assembly ERZ794900 | reverse complement strand
GGAGCGGAACCAATTACTGAGCGACCGGCAGCCTCAAACTCCCGCACCGATGAGGTGTAAAATGGATGAATTGCCGCTACTGCGCCACAGTCAAGCGCTGCATAAAGCTCACGCCACTCCCGACAAGGTACAACTGGGCCCGCCGCCAACCCCAAAGGTGCTAACATCTGCCCTATGACCATAGGGTCAGCAGGAAACATCTCTCCCAGCAAGCTGACAGTTGGACGATCAGACTTACCGCTAGCAGGCATGGCTACTGGGCCGGCCTCAATCTCTTTACGGGCATAGTTGAGCATAGCCCCAGCCAATACATCCTTCGCTTCGGCGTGGGTCGGGATACCAAAGCCAGGAACATCTATCCCAACAATGCGTACGCCATTGATTTCCTCAGGCAGCAGCCGTAAAGGGACGCCAGACGCGGTTGGAACACAAAGGTTTGTCACTACCACTGCGTCCAGCTTTTCCGGATTAGCAATGTCATGCACCGCCTCTCGGATGTCTTCAAAAAGCTTACCCGTTACAAGGGTTTCCGAATTGAAAGGGACATATCCGACCGACCGTCGCGCTCCATAGAAATGAGATACAAAGGTCAGGCCGTAGACACAACAGGCCGATCCACTTAGGATCGTTGCAGTGCGCTTCATCCGCAGACCCACACGCAATGAACCAAAGGCTGGGCACATGCTCTGAGGTTTGTCATGCGGCCCTTGCGGGTAATCTATCGCATACTGGTCCAAAATCTCTGACTTACCCGCACTGCGCGCTACAGCGTCAAGTGTGTCAGCTCCAGCAGTGCAGCCACCCTCCAAAGCGGTCTCTTGAACTTGTTTGGATACATCTAAAATCACTGGCGCATATTTGGACTCAGCAGTCTCAACAACCTGCACATTACCGGCTTCGTCATAGCCAACTTCAAATCCTTGACGACCACCATCTTGTGTCATGACGCCTCACTCTGTGTTTGAGTCAGGATTTCAAACATCATCATAGACCACTTCAAGGCTGGCCTTTGGCGCAGCTTTAGAGCCGCGCATGTCCTGATCGGTGGCAGGCACCAATTCATAGTCAGCTCCGGTCTCATCCGCGTCGAATAGTCCAAGCAAACCATCCTGATCTAATGGAGAAGGATGCACCGGAGCGGCTAAACTCACCGCATCACCCAATTCACCGAACAAACCACCCCATTGAGACTGGGACGTACCAACAATCTGGTAGTTCGCTGATTTTTTGCGAAGATCATCATCCTGCGGGATCGCCGCCAAAACGGGAATATCTACCGCTTCAGCAAAAGCTGCTGCCTCTCCAGTTCCGTCATCCTTGTTAATCACAAGACCGGCAACACCCACATTGCCGCCTAACTTACGGAAATATTCGACGGCGGAGCATACATTGTTCGCAACATAAAGTGACTGCAAATCGTTTGAGGCAACAAGTATCACCTTCTGAGCCATATCTCGCGCAATGGGCAAACCAAAGCCACCGCAGACCACGTCGCCCAAAAAGTCGAGCAACACATAATCAAAATCCCAATCATGGAACCCAAGCTTTTCAAGTAATTCAAAACCATGGATTATTCCGCGACCACCGCACCCACGTCCAACTTCTGGGCCGCCAAGCTCCATCGCGAATACGCCACCACGCTTGAAACAAACATCACCGATTTTAACTTCTTCACCGGCGATCTTCTTTTTTCCAGAAGTCTCAATTATCGTGGGACAAGCCTTGCCGCCAAACAATAGACTGGTGGTGTCAGACTTTGGGTCACAACCGATCAGCAACACCCGCTTGCCCTGTTCAGCCATCATGTGGCTAAGATTTGCTAAAGTAAAAGACTTGCCGATACCGCCTTTACCATAAATCGCGATGATTTGCGTTTTACTAGAGGGCTCGCCTTGCGGCACTTCTAGCGTTGGATCAACGGCGGCCTCATCACGTAATCGCTGGCTGAAACTTTCAAGGTTTGGCACTTCGTCTTTCAAGCTGTATCCCTCCAATCTAACATCATCTTGAGGCACGCTGAATCGTTGAATGCCACTTCATATGCACGCCGCGCTTCTACAGCTTGGGATGCGTGGGTAATTATTCCAGCCAAGCTCAATGCTCCGCTTTCTACGAGCGCTCGCGTGCAGATAAGATCATCCGCATTCCACTCTGCAGCGATGCGTATGCGAGCTTCTTTCATAAAGGCAGGTGGAAACGAAAAGCTGATGTTGCTGGTGTAAAAACCAGCCAAAACAATTTCACCACCCTTGGCGAGACGGCCAATGAGAGTTGGAACCAGATCCGCGGCACCCGATGCGTCATATATTGCGCGATAGTTGCAACGCTCGTCCTCTGCGGGATCAATAACTTCATACCCAAGAGCGCCATTGCGGCGACTTGGCTCGACTTCCCATACTGTTGGCGCGGGAGCCCCTGCAGCAATCGTCAACCGTGCCAACAACCTACCAAGCACACCGTGGCCGACTATCAGATCGGGTACCACTTTGCCTTGCCCAGCCATCGCATGTCGGGCAGTGGCGGCAAGCGCAAGTAATGCGCCCTCAGCACCGAACCCACCGTCGATCTTGATTGCGCGATCCTCGGCACTCACCAACAAACGCGATGCACCACCAAACAGACCAAACGCCCCGTCATAACAATTGGCACCGGGAACAAAGACCGTATCCCCCACCTTAAAGGCACTCTCCGCTCCGACTTCGATGACTTCACCAGTAGCCTCATATCCAGGCACCAAAGGGTACCCCATGCCTGGAAACGGCGGCATGTCACCAGTCCAAAAAAGCTTCTCTGTGCCTGTTGATATGCCTGAGTAATTAATGCGCACAACCAAATCACCCGCCACCGGGTCTGTCACGTTCAGCGTGTCCAGGCCGAGGTCTTGTGGCCCCTTCAAAATGACGGCTGTGGTTTGCAATGCGGCTTCCCTTCTTAACGACGTGATGCCTGTGAAAGACTCAACCCAAGACGGCACGTGTCTAGTGTAAGGTAAAACTGACATAATTATGTGTCAATCATTATTGACAATCTATTTTAGTTATCTGTCAAATCTTCTTGCGTGCCTCAAGGCAGCGGGTCACAAATGGTCTAGGCGATCGGGGTGTTGCGACCACCTCAAAACCAGCCCCCTCACAAAGAGCCGTGATTTCCTTGATCGATCGTGTTTTGCCGGTCTGCATGGCCAACGTGTAAAGAGCAAAATAAACGTCACCCGCCCGTTCAGGCCGATCTCCACCCAGCATCGGCTCTGAGATATAAAGGCGCCCAGCTTCCGGAAGAGCAGCGTAACATTTGGCCAACAATGCGGATACGGTTTCATCACTGTGATCATAGAGAACACGGATCAAACTAATCGCATCTGCGCCAACTGGAATTGGGTCTCGAATGAAAGATCCACAAACAATTTTAGTCCGCTCTGCAATCCCTGCTCGCACAAAGCGTGGTTGCGCAGTCGGAGCAACATCGGGTAAATCAAACACGACCAGGCTCAACCGCGGATAGGACTGGCCAAGCTTTTCAAGGAAAGCGCCCGATCCTCCACCAACATCCAAAACTGTCTTCACTTTCGAAAAGTCCAGCACACGCAATGTGTCTTCGGCCACAAGTTCCTGACTTTCCGCCATAAGCCCAGAGTAGGTTTCAGCTACCTCCTTATTTATCTCTCCCCCAAAGACATATGGCCAAAAGTCTGCGAGCTCAGTCTTAGTCTCACCTCGAAAGAATGCCGCCGGATCCGCCAAGTCTCGGTAAAGAATATCGTGATGCTTTATCATTGCCATCAGACCCGGCACGCCAACGAGAGCCGCACCGGCACGGTTTAAAGCATACCTACCGTTACGTTTTTTCTTGATTAACCTCAATGCAATCGCGGCTCTCAGCAGAATATCCATCCGCTCGCTTGGGACGCCGCATCGACTTGTCAACTCAGCGGCAGTGAGGGGCCTCTGCAAAAGCATTTGAGGAATTTCAAACTGCACTAAAGCCATCAGTACTTGACTGTGACAAAACCCCGCCAGCAGATCAAACAACGCTTCGCCTTCACGTCGAACTAGTTTGCGAGTGAGGGGAAATTCAGCGGCCCAACGCTGAAAACCCCTCGACGCAATCAGCCGCGTAGACCATCCTTTCAAACTGCGTCCCGAACTCCGCAAACGCTCATTATGGGACACATCACTCATTTACTCGCCGGGAACTCGGCTGGAATGACCTGCACGCCACTTCATGGGTGTCAACACCTCGGCTTGCGAATTCACCATCTTGGCCAACATTGCCTCTCCCGGGCATTTCGGAATTGAGGAAATGGCGCCACTTAGGATGTCTTTCATCCGCTCTATAGCGCCTTGCACCCCAAGTTCAGTCACCGCATTAGGCCGTCCATGCAAGTCATCCTGCCCTACAGGCTTGCCTAACATCATTTCATCATACAATGCATCGCGCAGATCGTCTGCAACCTGGAAAGCCTCACCAATACGCGACCCCAATTCATCCCATTGGTCACCATCTTGACCAGCCGCTGTTGCCCCCATCTGGGTGGCCGCAATGAATAATGCGCCAGTTTTCGCGCGGTGATAAGCGGACAGATCAATCTGATCTTCGCTTTCCCATCCCTGCCCAGCGCAGATGCCATTCGGCATGCCTGTGCGTTCTGCAAGGATCCTAAGCAGATTGATAGCCCTATCAGGATGGATCGCAGCCACTTCTGTTAGAACCGAAAATGCCATGATGATCAGGCTGTCACCGCTCAAGATCGCAAGTGGTTCGCCAAAAGCTCGGTGCGTCGATGGCTTGCCACGCCTAATGTCAGCATCGTCGAAGCATGGCAGATCATCGTGAACAAGGGACGCACAGTGAATAAGCTCAAGCGCAGTGGCTGCCGCATCCGCCACTTTCGGAGAATCATCACCACACGCAGTCGCCACACTTAACAATATTTTCGGTCTAATCCGCGCTCCACCAGGCGATACAGAGTAATGCAATGCTGACGCCAACTTGCCTGGAGAAGGTGCTTTCTGCCCCTTATAAATAGTGCGGGAAATCGCATTTTCTATTCGGTCGGTGAAGGCCATCGACGGCTCTCCTATCTGATCACACACATTGCAAGATGTAAATTCTTGCTGACGCTATAATTGTAAACTAAAGTGTACAGATATCATTCACCTGTCAATCTAAAGCTTTTTTAAAGGGAGATGACACCGTGCCAACGAACCCACCGCATGTCGCTGTGATCGGCGCTGGAATTGGCGGTTTGGCCACTGCGCTACGCTTGGCGCACCGAAAGATAAAAGTTTCAGTTTTTGAACGCCACAGAGACCCAGGCGGTAAAATGCGCCAGCTTCCCACATGCGCTGGACCTGTAGATGCTGGGCCAACGGTTTTGACAATGAAACCGGTCTTTGATGCTTTATTTGCAGAAGTGGGTTTAAGGCTGGAGGACGTTGTCACTTTTCAGAAACAAGAGTTACTGGCACGGCATTTCTGGCGGGATGGCACCACTCTGGATTTGATGCATGACCCTGATGCCACTCACGAAAATATTGCCTCCAGCTTTGGCGAAAAATCAGCACAAGAATTTACTCAATTCTCAGCCCATGCTCGTCAATTGTTCGAAGCCTTCGAAGCCCCAATAATGCGTTCTTCTCGGCCATCTTTGGCAAATCTGATCCGCATTGTTGCGCTTCATCCACGCTTGTTACGTGAGATGGAGCCAATGCGAACTTTTGAAGCCTCTTTAAACCGACGGTTTTCTGATCTGCGTCTTGCCCAATTGTTTGCGCGCTACGCGACTTATGTCGGTGGATTACCCGATGCCTCACCCGCGCTGTTAGGATTGATCTGGCACGCGGAAAGCAGAGGCGTTTGGCATGTCAAAGGCGGAATGCATCAATTGGCAAAAAGCATCGAAAAGAGCGCGGAAAAACTGGGTGCGTCGTTTTACTACGGCGCACATGTGACCCGAATTGAGACTGAGAATGGCAAAGCCAGCTTCGTTCAGACTGGCGGCACACGCATTCCCATCGATGCTATTGTCTTTAACGGCGATCCCCGCGCCCTTCAAACCGGAATGTTGGGCGATGATTGTAAACCCGCGGTTAAAGACGACGCCCTAACTCCACGCAGTTTATCCGCACACGTAATGAGTTTTGCGGCGGAACCATGTGGCGTCTCGCTGGCTGCGCATAACGTATTCTTCGCGAAAAATTCGAAAAATGAATATTTGCCGTTAGGCCGCGCGTTGAATCAAACCGACCCCACGCTGTATGTGTGCGCGCAAGACCGTTTTGGCGGGGCCGTACCAAAAGGTCCTGAGCGATTTGAAGTTATCCTTAACAGCCCACCTATTAATCCGGCTAAGGAAACAAACCCCCATCACGCAGAAAAAGTGAGTAAGCAATGTCAGACACACATCCTCAAAACGCTCAGACAACACGGACTCACATTCAAACAAATGCCACAGCAGACCACAACGGGGCCACAAGATTTCGAGCATATGTTCCCAGCCTCGACAGGGTCGCTGTACGGAAGGTCACCACACGGAATGATGGCTGCGTTCAAGCGACCAACGGCGCGCACCCAAGTGAGGGGCTTGTACCTGACAGGCGGGGGTGCACATCCTGGGGCGGGAGTGCCGATGGCTGTTCTCTCCGCTCAGCACGCGGCCGAGGCGATTCTGAGCGACCTGCATTTGACGTGAAGGTTCCGGCAGGTGGATATGCTTGGTGGTATGTCGACGGGGTAAGCCATGATGGAGAGCGGGCGGTGTCCGTTATTGGCTTCATTGGGTCAGTCTTTTCTCCATGGTACGCATGGTCGGGACGCAGTAGGCCTGATAACCACTGCTGCATCAATGTTGCGACCTATGGCAAGGGTGGTAGGTTCGCCATGACGGATCGAGGCAGCGCCGCGTTGCGGCAAAGCAAAGATTGCCTTCAGGTGGGCCCTTCATCAATGTGCTGGACAGGGCGCGATCTGGTTATCAACATAAACGAGGTGTCCTCACTTCCGCTAATTTCACGGATACGGGGACAAATCATACTTAGCCCCTCGTCAATAACGAAAGTTGAGCTTCCCCTGACAATGGGCGGCGAGCACATCTGGCGTCCTTTCGCACCCATCGCTGATATATCAGTGCAACTTGAAGCGGAGGGCTGGCAATTTCGAGGACACGGATATTTTGACAGCAACTTCGGCACCCGTCCTTTAGAGAAAGATTTTAATACCTGGAATTGGGCTCGTTATCCCACATCAAACGGAGCTACATGTTTTTATGACGCGAAGCGGTGCGATGAAACGGTCCTGGATACAGCAATAAATTTTGAGCCGGACGGCAGCGCGCAACATGTGGCTGCACCACCACTTACTCCTATAAGGCGAACGCTCTGGGCATTAAAGCGAGAAACGCGCGCAGACCATGGAACGACACCAAGGCAAATCAAACCAATGTTGGATGCTCCGTTCTATTGCCGTTCAGTTGTCGAAACGCACATTAACGGAGAAGCAACACAAGGTGTGCATGAGGCGCTTGATCTAAGACGCTATGCCAATCCCTTCGTGAAGCCAATGCTGGCAGTGCGGGTTCCGCGTCGTACAAAGTGGGAATTTTAAAGCTTAGATAGATCCAACGGCTCAACACTCGGGTTCAAGCGTACCACGGCGAAATTCAGCATCCCTGCGACACTAACCCATATCAGGTAGGGCAACATCGCCAACCCTGCCCAAAAATCCAATAGCCAATGAGATACAACGCAACCCAAAACGGAAAGCCACAGGAAAACCATTACGAAAAGCGCGCCTTTCAATCGGCGCAAACCAAAGAAAATTGGCGTCCAAAGAGCATTGAACGCAATCTGTGCAGCCCAAAAAGCCATTGCATAGGCACTGCCCTCCAACCCGGCAACACGTCCAGCTGCAAATGAGATCAACAGGTATATTGTTGTCCACATTACTGGGAAAACCCAGTTTGGCGGGGTCCAACGAGGCTTGGCAAGTTTCTGGTACCATTCGCCGGGTGGGAATGTAGCACCGGTGCCCGCTGCACCGAAACAGGCTGCCAAGAATATCAAAAAAAGTATTATGTCCATTGCATCACGACAGGGCCGACCTCATTCCGCTGCGACCCCACTGGTCTTGTTGGCGCGCTCTCTGGCTTTCAGTTCCGCCATTACAGATAACAAGGAACCCATCTGCCCCTGACCCCAATTTTCCGCTCCAGAGGCTTTAGTGGCGACGGCATCAACTAAAAATCGCACCTCCTCAACGGGAGGCGCGAACAAAATTGGCGATTTAGGCAAAACCGCACTGCCGCAAGCCCGCATTGCAGACTTTCCAATAAGTCCCATTTTTTGCGCCTTGCTTGTATGGCCACGATGGTTAATCGAGTCGTATCCATTGCGCCGGACCGCATTGCCAATTGCTGCATAGATGTAGCGCGCTGCGAATATCCCCGTCCGAGCACCTGTAGGCAACGCAGCAATTCCAGCTTCCGAACGAAGATAGAGAATACGAGCGTCTTTCAGAAGTCTCTCAACCATGCCTCTAATTTTCGGTGACGCTTGGGGGTTTGCCAAGAACTCTTCCGGCTCTATGCCTGCCTCTCTCAACCAGTCCAAAGGCAGATAAATCCGTCCCATACGGGCATCTTCACCAACATCACGAGCGATGTTGGTAAGTTGCATCGCAACGCCTAAATCACAGGCCCGCGCCAAGGCATCGGCATCACGCACCCGCATCAAAACGCACATCATCACACCCACGGCAGAGGCGACACGCGCGCAATAGCTGCGTAATTCAGCCAAGCTGGAATACCGTCGTTCCATTGCGTCCCATGCCAGACCCTCGAGTAAAGCTTGGGGCAATTCTTGAGGCATCTCAAACCCCCCGACCACGGCCGCGAATGCCCTATCTTCTGGCGCATTACAGGGGCGTCCAGCATAGGCAAGATCAAGGCGCTTCTGCAAACGAATTACTGCACGGCTCTTATTTTCACCTTCGTCCACTTCGTCATCCGCCAAACGACAAAATGCGTAAAGCGCCAGCGCGGGATCGCGAACAGCGGTAGGCAACAGCTTGGAAGCGGCGTGAAAAGAGAGCGATCCAGTGCGGATCACATTACGGCAATACTCTAGGTCATCGGGGTCAATCATTCCGCAGCCAATCTTGCTTCTTTATCCTGAGCGGACATATCCGGCACCAACTTTGCCACTACTTCAGCGCTAGATACGACACCCGGCAAACCAGCCCCCGGATGTGTGCCTGCACCAACCAAATATAGACCACGCACCTCTTCACTTATGTTGTGTGGTCGAAACCAAGCGCTCTGCAGAATACGCGGCTCAATTGAAAAACCGCAGCCGTGAGGGCTCAAATACCTTTTGCGAAATACTTCCGGGGTAAAGACCGTTTCGGTAACAATGTGATCCTGAAACCCCGGCAGAACCTTTTCAATCTCTGCCGCGACCTTAGCGCGGTAAAATGGTTCTTCACGCAGCCAATCAACGGAGTTGTCCCAACCGAGGTGTGGCACAGGGGAAAGGACATAAAATGTATCATCCCCTTTCGGTGCAACGGTTGGATCAATTAAGGACGGGCGATGCACGTAAAGGCTCATATCATCAGATAGCCTACCCCGAAGGAAAATATCCTTCAGCAATCCCTGATACCGCGGGCCATTCACAATTGTGTGGTGCCCAACGTCCAGCCATTTTCCTGCAGTATTCTTCGTGCCAAAATACCAAACGTATAACCCCATCGACCAACGCCTGCGCGACAGTTTACGAGGCGTCCAACGCCGTTTGACATGGTTACGCAAGAGGTGATCATAGGTGTATCCTGCATCCGCATTACTGATAATCAGTGGCGCCTCTAGTTGGGTTCCGTCATCAAGTCGTACAGCCTGTGCGGCGCCGTCTTTGACGACAATCTCATCCACGATCTGTTTTTGGCGGATCACGCCACCCTGACTGCGCACGACGTCTGCCATAGCATCCGCAATAGCTTGAACACCGCCAATCGCGTAATGCACACCAAACGTCTTTTCCAAATGCGCCACCAAAGCATAGATTGAAGTGACATGCATCGGATCTCCACCGATAAACAACGGGTGAAAAGAAAGTGCCATTCGCAGGCGCTCGTCCTTTACTCGCCGCGCGGCCAATCCATAGATTGATCGATCTGCCCGCAAACGCGCAAAGCTAGGGAGAACTTTGATCGTCTCCCATAACTTATTCATTGGCTTAGCCACCATGCCCTCGAAGCCAACAACGTATCGAACCTGCGCATCTTTAAGAAAACGTTTGAACCCTGGTACATCTTTGGGGCTAAGCCGAGCGACTTCTTCCAACATTTTTTGATTATCGGAACTCGCGCGAAAGCTTGACCCATCTGGCCAGCGCACCTCATAGAATGGCTCAACAGGACGCAAATCAACATCTGCGCGAAAGTCGCGACCACAATCTGCCCAGAGCCCCTCGAACACCTGCGGCACTGTCACTATGGTTGGTCCAAGATCAAATCGATGTCCGTTCTGCGAGATGGACGAGCCGCGTCCCCCCGTCCGGTCCAGCTTGTCCAACACAGTGACGGCATAGCCTTTCGCGCCAAGGCGCATCGCCGCTGATAGCCCACCAAGGCCTGCACCAATGACGATCACACGGTTGTCAGTTTTGGTTTGAGCGTACTTGGGCATGGTTCTCCAAACGCATAAGTGTCAAGTTAATGTTACAATTCTACGGTAGCGCACCTTCACATTGCAAGCCATCTGTGTAAAGGTAAGTTTACATATTGGGGAATCCCGCGCCATGACGCAGGTCGTAAGCCTTAGTTTCTTTAGATTTGGATCGCACCGCGCTCGCCTGTGGGCGCTCGCAATGATGGGCTTGGCGCGTGGTCCCTTAGCTCGAATCCCAGAAATTGGTTTTTGGAAATTGTGCGGGTCTGGCTCTGGCGAAGGATTTACCCCACTACCCAACACAGCGGTTTACGCAATCCTCGCCACTTGGCCAGACGCGAAAACCGCACAGGATACCGTTAAAAATTCCAATATTTACCGTCGATATCGAGCTAATGCTGTCGAAGACTGGACAGTTTTCATGACTACCGACACTGTACGGGGTGAGTGGTCTGGCCGGGCTCCCTTTGCGCCTTCTCAACAGTCTTGCAGCGGTCCACTTGCAGCCCTTACGCGTGCCACCATCCGCCCCAGTATCCTAACGAAATTTTGGGGCCGCGTGCCAAACATCTCCAAGGTCATTGGTAAAGACCCCAACGTGGTCTTCAAGGTCGGCATTGGCGAAATACCTTGGCTGCACCAAGTCACTTTTTCCATCTGGCCGGACGCTAAAACTATGGCTGACTTCGCAAGAACTGGTCCCCATGCTGAAGCAATTAAGTCTGTGCGGCGCGAGAGATGGTTCCAGGAAGAACTTTACGCCCGATTTACACTTATTTCTGACACTGGCACTTGGGGCGGCACGTCACCCCTACAAGAACTGGACATCGCATGAAGCACCCTTTCCCTTTCTCTGCCATAGTTGGTCAGGACGAGATGAAGCACGCCATGATTCTCACAGCCATCGACCCCTCCATCGGTGGAGTTCTGGTCTTTGGCGAACGTGGAACCGGCAAGTCCACGGCAGTACGTGCACTCGCCGGATTACTGCCACCCATCAGCGTGGTGAAAGACTGCCCCATAAATTGCGCCCAGCCCGAAGATTGTCCCGAATGGGCAGACTTAACGGATATTTCGACAATTGAAGTAGCAACACCTGTGGTCGACTTACCCCTTGGCGCTTCCGAGGACCGAGTGACCGGCGCACTAGATATCGAGAAAGCTTTAAGTAAGGGTGTCAAGGCATTTCAGCCAGGCCTTTTTGCAAAAGCTAATCGAGGCTACCTCTACATTGATGAAGTGAATTTACTGGAAGATCACATTGTTGATCTGCTTCTGGACGTCGCACAGTCTGGTGAAAACGTGGTCGAACGGGAAGGCCTCTCAATCCGCCACCCCGCACGGTTCGTGTTAGTCGGCTCAGGAAACCCTGAAGAGGGAGAGTTACGCCCACAATTGCTTGATCGCTTCGGACTATCAGTTGATGTTATTTCACCCACCAACATCGAAGATCGTGTTCAGGTCATAAAACGCCGTGATGCTTATGAAAACGACCATAGTGCGTTCATGTTGCGTTGGCAGGCAGAGGATGCAGCCTTACGCGAGCGAATTGTAAATGCGCGCCAAACACTTGCCGCTTTGAAAACACCCGACTCCGCTTTGCGTGTAGTAGCGGAACTTTGCATCAATCTCGGTTCTGATGGGCTGCGAGGTGAATTGACCTTACTAAAGGCCGCGCGTGCCTACGCAGCGTTCCGCGATGATACAGTGCTGACAACAATGCACATCCGTGCCACGGCGGCATTAGCACTTCGCCATCGTTTACGCCGTGATCCACTTGATGAGGCAGGGTCTAGCGCACGGGTTGATCGCATTGTCCAAGAAACGCTGGACGCGTAAAATGACACCGTGGGAGCGCGCAACCCTTGCGTTGAGTCTCCTAGCAATTGATCCACAAAACTTGGGTGGCATGGTTATACGTGCTCGTGTTGGACCAGCTCGTGACGCACTCATGGCCGCGGCTGACGCCTTGCCTATGCCATCGGTTCGGCTGCATCCACAAATGACAGCACAGGTATTAGACGGAGATGTAGATCTGTCTGCAACTTTCCGTAGCGGCACCTTAGTGCAGCAACGTGGCTTACTAGATCGACCTCCCTCTCTGTTTGTGCTGCCCATGGCAGAACGGATTTATCCTTACATGTCAGCGCGCCTTGGACAGGCATTGGATGCTGGGCGTTCTCATGCGTTGCTTGCCCTTGATGAAGGGGCAGAGGAAACCGAGTCTTTACCAAAGGCCTTGATTGATCGTACTGCCTTTCATGTTGCGCTAGAAAATGTGGGGCTGACTGATCTAAGTCCAATTTATTTGCCCGATGAGCCTGTCAACCTGCGGCGCAAAGCTCGTAAGGTTATTGCAACCGACAGCATCCTTGAAGACCTTGTTGTACTTGCAGGCAGCCTTGGAATAACTGGAATGCGCGGACCATCCTTCGCACTTTGCGCAGCACAAACCCACGCCGCAATGCAAGGGCGCAGTAAGCTTGCGGACGAAGATGTAGCCACAGCTGTTGAGCTGGTTTACCCACACCGCGCAACTCAATTGCCACAGGAAGCGGAAACCAATCGACAAGATACCGAAGACCAAAGCGCTAATGAACTTCAAGAAAACGAACTCACTTTGCCCAACGACTTACTTTTGGAGGCTGTTAAGGCCGTGCTCCCTCCTAACATACTTTCAGAACTTGAAGCGCGAGGAACAGCGCGTCATGCGTCTGGCACAGGTTCAGGTACCAAGCGAACTGGCAATCGTCGAGGGCGCCCCCTACCGGCCCGCCAAGGATCAAAGTCTAACGTGTCACGCGTTGATCTGATTGCGACACTACGCGCAGCAATCCCATGGCAAACGCTACGCAAGCAGCTACAACCGACAGCAGCCGGTCCTATCTTCCACCAATCAGACTTGCGACAAAAGCGGTATCAATCCTTATCAGACAGACTATTGATCTTCACTGTTGATGCGTCAGGATCCGCTGCAATGTCACGGCTGGCAGAGGCAAAGGGTGCAGTTGAGTTGTTGCTGGCCCAAGCCTACGCACGCCGCGATCACGTGGCCCTTGTGTCTTACAGAGGCTCACAGGCTGAGCTACTGCTGTCTCCCACACGCTCACTTGTCCAAACCAAACGGCAGCTGGCAGCAATCCCCGGCGGGGGAGGTACTCCTCTCGCCGCAGGACTATCGACAGCCATGTCCTTAGTCCAAACAGCTACGCAAAAAGGACTAACGCCAACAATAATTTTATTAGCAGATGGCCGAGCCAATGTTGCACTGGATGGAACAGGCGACCGCGCAAAAGCAACCAACGACGCTATGAAGATTGCATCAACGATTGCAGGCACCCAAGTTGAGGCTATGGTCATCGATACCACTAATCGCCCGGAAAAAACTCTGCGCCAATTGGCCTTGCGCATGGATGCGAAATACATACCCATGCCCCGTGCGGATGCGCGCCGTGTGTCAACGGCCATCTCCACCTCCCTCGTAGAGTAATCCATTGAATTGGATAAAAGAACATTCAACTTGGCCATTAGCAACGCACTCTCGCTTTACTCTTTGCAAGCCGCATCGCTGGCATGTCCAGGATATTGGCGATGGTCCCGCGCTACTTTTAATTCACGGTGCTGGTGGGTCCTCCCATTGCTGGCAACATTTGATACCCCTCTTAAGCAATGAAAACCGTGTCGTAGCAATTGACCTTCCGGGTCAGGGCTTTACGAAGCTCGGTGCACAACAGCGCTGTGGCCTAGATACGATGGCAGAAGACATCCTCGCTCTTTGTGATACTGAAGGTGTGTGCCCTACAGCGGTCATTGGCCACTCAGCTGGGGCCGCAATTGCCTTGCGAATGGCTGAAATCAAACCCATGCCGCTGGTGGTTGGTATCAACGCAGCCCTTGACACTTTTCAGGGAATTGCTGGTATCTTGTTCCCAGTTTTGGCCAAAACCATCGCCGCAACACCGCTCGCAGCGACTCTATTTAGCGCAACAACATCGCAGGGCAGCGCGGTCGCGCGAATTATTGAGAGAACTGGGTCAGTCTTGTCGCCTCAAGACATCTCCTATTATCGCCGATTAGTGGCTAGCCCAACCCATGTGCAGGCAACACTTTTGATGATGGCTCAGTGGAAACTAACACCGCTTGTTGAACGCTTATCACGTCACAAAACAAACACTCTTCTGATAGCAGCTGAAAATGACACTGCAGTTCCCCCTGAAATCTCGCGAAGAGCAGCCAAACAGATGCCAAATGCAGTTTTTAAAATCTTGCCTGGCTTGGGTCACCTCGCACAAGAAGAAGGCGCACCTGCAATCGCAACCCTCATTCAAACAGAACTTAGAAACCTTCTCTTAGAGAAAAATGCCACCAATTGACCACCAAGTTTAACTCTTGCGAGCTCAATGCAAAGGAGAAATGAAGACCTTTGCGCATCGGACTCCTCTTGGTAGATCGCTTTAAACGCAAAGCACTGAGCGCGAAATCAATTGCGGCACTTGCGGAGTTGCAGAGGTTGTATCTACTCTGCGAAAAAATTTGAAACGTTTGCAAAGAATTCCTCAATCACGGGCAGCGGCATAATCGCTTACATAGTACAAGAAAACCAAATTTTTTTAGTATTTTGCGACAAAAGCTCATACCATACCCGTTAAATTAAATAAAAAATTTTCATAGTAAGCCTTGTGCAATATTTTTTATATACAAGGTAATGTAAGACGCACAAATTTCAAAATACCCAAAGGTGCTGTAAATTGCCCAAACTATCTGTATTCCACGGGCCCTTTGACAAATACCAAATTTCCTCGGACGTACTTAAAGATCGTATTTTGTGAAAACCACTCTACCAAAATTCACTCACGTATCCAAAGCTACGAC
>ENA-UZXC01001907-UZXC01001907.1-metagenome-genome-assembly--contig:-Day-2-25m-contig-1907_pt1 | contig 15590 bp, 15 predicted proteins | sample MGYA00260340_ERZ794900 | MGnify/ENA metagenome assembly ERZ794900 | reverse complement strand
ACTATCATTTGCGGATGCTGCGGGCCAGTTTGCGGCGTTTGGGTGCGGGGCGTTTGATAATGTGCTGCGCTGTTGTAGCTCCGCAATGGTGGATTCTACTGCGGCAGAACATTCTGCCATCCTGCAGGATCTGACGCCATTCCCAGACGAGTGGATACTTTAATTTTAAAACTTGGAAGGATATATAACGTGGAAGATGAAATAAAAACACTAGCCAAAAAGCTGTATCAATCCCCTGACTTTTGTTTACAACACAGTGGTCACACGACTATCGCTGTCTATCCAGCTTCGCCGGGTTGCGACACCTCTCAATTCAGGGGAGAAAACTTTGATAGTGAGTTTGAGGCAAGGCAATTTTTGAAATACAAAGCTTTAGACTACGCTAAAAAAATCATCCAAGAAGAGGATTGGGAAGCTTGATGACCATCAGCGACATGATCACAATTGCGAAAGAATACGCAATTGCACACGGTGAAAGCATCGACGAGTACTGGGGGGAATATCCACGTGTCATGCAACTTATTGCTGCCTACTATCGTGACTTTAATGTGGGCAACCTAAAATAGAACCAAGCAGTTACCACTTAGGTATTACCGCAAACCAAGCCCCTGCTTTCCGGTGGGGGCTTTTTTATGCCTTGCAGACAGGCAGACAGGCAGACATCAGACAGGCAGACAGGCTGGCTGTGCTAGTCTCTACAGAGCGCCGGGGATGTGTGGGATGGCAGGCAGGCTGTGAGGTATAGGCGGGCGGGATCTGGCAGGCGGGCGGCGGTGGTCTATTCGATGGGCGAGCAGACATCAGACAGGCATCAGGTGATGCATCCCGCCCGCCCGCCTTCTCTATTTGCGAAACGTGCAAGGCCGGGAAAGCGGCCCAATCCCTAGCGCCTAAGTTAAAGTTTTACCGGGTCGCTGCGCATTTATTTAATAAAATATTAGCAGGGACCGCAGCAAATCGAGGCAGGTGTATATTTTTATTACATTTTATCTAGGCTGGCTTATACCGTGTAGGTCGTAGCACATAGGCCCAGCTATGAATTACCTTATTTATAAAGGTTTCTTTGCAGTATAGACCCCCCCCACCCATGCCTAGGCACCGGGGGGCGAGCGCCACCACCCCCCCTAGGGGTGGCGTATACAGACCCTACCAGCGATTGGAATTTTCAAACCGTAAACACCCCTGACCGGGAAAGTGGGGGGATTAAAACGTCAACTCCCTTACTATTCTCTAAGTGTTGCCGGGTGGTTTACAAGGCAAGTAACTATTGCATTAGTTGGGTGTCGTAGTTAGTATACTAGATACAGGACTATCTCCAAGAGATAGGTGCCTAGGTAGTAGATTGTTTGAATATGAGTGACGCTGCACAAGAACTTGACATAATTGTTAAGGCTACTGTTGATAATGACATTGAGGTTGATGATGACGGCAAGTGTTTCATCGTAAGTCTGGTATACCTTGACGAGCCAGACGAGCCGCAGGAGATCCGAGTGAGCTTCGACAGTGTAGTAGACAGCCTTCAGGAGTTTTACAAAAACCTTGATGGTTACCAGAAGCTATACTCAATAGCGCATGAACTATCCAGACAAGCAGAGCGCCTAAGAGACACTGCATCCTGCTTTGAGGATTCAATGGATGTTGTATGCGATATGTTTGAGGTTGATGTTTAGCATAAGCATAAAAAAAGACCCTGAAGGAATACCCTTCGGGTCTTGCTCTAGTATACAGGCTGAAAGCGGGACTGTCTAAGAGCCTATAGGTTATACTATTATATATAGTACCCCGGAGGGTACTATATAATTATAACAGAGTTTTCAACTTTGTCTAGTCTAAATGTATTAGTTAATGCATTACTTATGCCTTTACTAAGCTACGTAAGTAGTGTATAACTAAACCCATAGGCATAACCTATGTGGACCTATATGAACCTCCTGTACATCCGAGCCGCAATTAAAGAAGCCACAGGAGTGGTTTTGTCTCAAGAAAGCATTTTGCAGATGCTGCTAGAGGAAAACCTGATTTCGCCAGAAAAGGCGGCAGACCCCAGCTTAGTATTCAAAGGCTATGGGGAATTATTCAAGACGGATTATGCGGCAAAGAAAGTCGAGAATGCACAAAATTTTATAAACTCGGAAACACTAAAGGAAGAGGATTAAGTCATGATGTGGGTTGCTGTCGTAATGCTCTGTAATAGTCCGATTATAAGTACTTGTAACATTGTAGGTAAGCCCACAGGTTTCGCAGAAGAAGAAGCCTGCTTAAACGACGTAAATTCTGTGTTGAAGTACCTCTGGGAACAAAAGGTTTTCGCCAAGGGTACGTGTATGCAAATTACATTTGGCGAGGCGGTCTGATGGACTTGGACACCGCCTATCTCAAGTTTTACCTCCAGATAAATGTTTAAGACAGTAAGAGATTTGTGGATGGATACTGAACAATGGACCCCGATTATTGTCGCTTTACTTTCTGCGGGTGGAATGTGGACGTACCTGTCTACACGATCCAAGCAGTCTTACTCTGCAATGATGGACGACAAAGAGCGAAGTTCTGAATTTCAAGGAACGCTCAAGCAGCAAGTAGACCGCCTGTCAGACAAGTTGGACAAGGTTTTAGAAGACAAGGAACAATTGCTGAGAGAGATGTCTGAGTTGAAAGCATCCCTAGCCCGTGCCGAGGCCATTATCCAGCATTTAGAACAAAGATTGATGATGAAATGATACCAGACACCAAGAAGTTGACTGATAAGCAGGAAGCCTTCCTAGAGGCTTTAATGGGCGAAGCCAAAGGCGACCTTCGTCAGGCTATGCGTATCGCCGGGTACTCGGACAAGACGAAGTTGCATGAAGTAGTGGGTCCATTAAAGCATGAGGTTGTGGAGCGGGCTAGTATGGCTCTGGCGTTAAACACACCAAAGGCTGCATTTAGTATGTTGAATGTTTTAGACGATCCTACCGCACTCGGCGCTAGGAACCAGATAAACGCCGCAAAGGAAATCTTGGACCGCACTGGATTGATTAAGAAAGAACAGGTTGAGGTAAAGAACACAGGCGGTGCCATGTTCATACTTCCTCCAAAGCAGGGTGGCGATGGCGTGGAATAACACCACACGACCTAATAAGAATGCTAAGATGCCCTACGGGTATATCCCGTCTGAGGAAGATCCATGTATTCTCATACCAGATCGTGAAATGACGCCTCTCATTGAAGAGGCAATGGACTACCTCGACCAAGGCTTTAGTTCGAGGCGGGTCAGTGAGTGGATTACTGAAAAAACCAGTAAAAAAATCACGCACCAAGGTATTAACAACATCTGGCGTCGGCACCGGGGAGACACCTCCAAGCGGATTAAAGAATTGGAAAAGCGGGCTAAGAAGCGTAAGCCCAAGACTGCTAAAGACAAAAAGATAGCCGCTACCAAGCGTAAGGCATCAGATGCTAAACGTGTTTTAACCCTACAGGAAAAGAAACTCGCTGAGTTAGAGCCTAAACCCCAAGCAACCTGTGATTTAGACTTCAACGTGGTTGAGCAACAAAAGCAGACGCAAGAGGTAATCTTTGCCCCCAACCCCGGACCCCAGACTGAATTTTTAGCCAGCACAGAGCAAGAGGTTTTATACGGAGGTTCAGCAGGCGGGGGCAAATCTTACGCACTACTCGCAGACCCGATGCGGTATTTTGATAATAAGAACTTTGCAGGCATCTTACTACGCCGTACTAATGATGAATTACGAGAGCTTGTCTACAAGTCTCAGGAATTATACCCCAAGGCATATCCGGGTGCAAAGTGGGCAGAGAAAAAATCACAATGGACATTCCCCTCTGGTGCTAAATTCTGGTTTACTTACTTGGAAAGAGATCAAGACGTTCTCAGGTATCAAGGGCAAGCCTTTAGCTGGATAGGCTGGGATGAGCTAACACAACATGCAACGCCGTATGCGTATAATTACATGCGCTCACGCCTGCGTACTACGGATAAAAACCTTCCCACTTTCATCCGCTCTACCACTAACCCCGGCGGTCCCGGACATGGCTGGTGTAAGAAAATGTGGATAGATCCCGCACCAGCGGGTCAAAACTTCACCGCTACGGATATTGAGACAGGCAAGCCTATGGTCTACCCGGAAACCCACGACAAGGCTGGACGACCCTTATTCAAACGCAGGTTTATCCCGGCCTCGCTTAAAGACAACCCGTACCTAGCAGGCGACGGGCAGTATGAGGCTAATCTTTTAGGCTTGCCTGAGATGCAGCGAAGGCAATTACTCGAAGGCGATTGGTCTGTGGCCGATGGTGCTGCCTTTACCGAGTTTAGAATAGACACTCACACATGTAAGCCTTTTGATATTCCATTGGATTGGCGGCGTTTCAGATCATGCGACTACGGCTACTCCAGTTATAGTGCCGTCCACTGGTACGCCATCGATCCAAACTTTGATACATTATACGTGTATCGTGAATTATACGTATCAAAACACACTGGTAAAGACCTTGGTCGTGCAGTGGTAGAGGCAGAGAAGGGGGATTCCCTTCAATACGGCGTGTTGGATAGCTCTTGCTGGCATACACGGGGTCAAAGCGGTCCCACGATTGCCGAAGAGATGATAAGTGCAGGGTGTAGATGGCGTCCTAGCGATAGAAGTTCAGGCGCAAGGGTGGCGGGTAAAAACCAACTACACCAACGCCTGAAAGTTGACGATGAAACGGGTATGCCCGGTATCATTTTCTTCAATAATTGTAGGCAAGTCATAGCAGATATACCGATTATTCCAGCCTGTCCGAAAGGAACGGATGATATCGACATACGTTATTCCTCAGATCACGCCTACGACTCCATAAGGTATGGAATTATGAGCCGCCCACGGGCTTCTTCCCCCTTTGATTGGGGTCAGGGCGTTCCCGCACAGTCTTACACGCCTGCAGATGCAGTGGCAGGGTATTAAACAAGGACATTTAAATGGCATTGATGGACAAACCCGCCGAGGTATCGCCTGAAGAGGCTACTGAAGCCGTGGCTGTCGTTTCGCTGGATGAAACTGGCGACGTAGAGCAGGAAAATATTGAATATTCAGGTATTGCAGGCTTTATAAACAGTCAATACCGCCGTTCAAAGAGTTCTAGGATGGCAGACGAGGAGCGTTGGCTAACAAGTTACCGTAATTACCGTGGTATATACGGCCCAGACGTGAAATTTACCTCTACTGAGAAGAGTAAGGCGTTTATTAAGGTAACAAAGACGAAAGTACTCGCCGCATACGCCGCAATGGTGGATGTTTTGTTTGCAGGTAGTAAGTATCCCATTGGTATTGAATCCCGTAACTACCCCAATAACACCTCAGACGCCGTTCACTACGATCCTAATGAAATTACGACGGAAAAGGTGAAAGAAAAGGCCGGGGTAGAGTATGAAATGCCCAGAACGGTAGCTCGGCCTGATATTGCACGGGATTTAGGAGTATACGACGACGTTTTAGCGCCTGTGAGTGACACCCTAGTCACTGGTCCCGGAATTACACAATCAGCCATAACGTATGAGCCATCCAAGGCCGCTGCCCGTAAGATGGAAAAGAAGATGCACGATCAGTTGGACGAGAGTTCCGCTGAAAAGCATTTACGGGCTTCAACCTTTGAATGTTCCCTGTTTGGCACGGGAATAATGAAGGGTCCGTTTGCTTTTGATAAGGAATACCCCCACTGGGAAGAGGATGGTACTTACGAACCGATTTACCAGACTATTCCCAAGATTGAGTACGTTTCAATCTGGGATTTCTACCCAGATCCTGACGCACGTAACATGGACGAGGCCGAGTTTACGATCCAGCGCCACCGCATGAGCCGTAGCCAACTACGTGGCCTGAAGCGGCGTCCACACTTTCGTGATGAAAGCCTTGAGATAGCACTAGAACTAGGTTCGAGTTATCAGCGGGAATATTGGGAACACACACTAGAAGATGATGCCAGTTCGTCGGAAGTAGACAGGTATGAGGTACTGGAATACTGGGGTATCATGGATGCCGAGTTAGCCGTGGAATCCGATTTTGAAATTCCTGAGAGTTTGCAGGACCAAGATCAAATTCAGGTGAATATATGGGTGTGTAATGGGCAAATCCTGCGTTTTGTTTTAAATCCATTCACGCCTAATCGCATTCCCTACTGTGCCGTTCCCTACGAGATGAACCCATACAGCTTTTTCGGCGTTGGCGTTGCTGAAAACATGCAGGACACACAACTTTTACTCAATGGCCTGATGAGGATGTCGGTGGATAATGCGGCGTTGTCGGGCAATTTACTGATTGAAGTAGATGAGACTAACCTCGTACCCGGCCAAGACCTAGAGGTATATCCCGGTAAGGTATTCCGAAGGCAGGCGGGTGCGCCGGGACAGGCCATCTTCGGCACTAAGTTCCCCAACGTAAGTCAAGAATTAAACATGATGTTTGATAAGGTTCGCCAACTAGCCGATGAAGGCACGGGTATTCCCTCCTACAGTCATGGCATAGGCGGTGTTATGGGCGTGGGTAGAACTGCCTCTGGTATGTCGATGTTAATGGGTGCCGCCGCACAGTCTATCAAGGCTGTCGTGCGGAATATTGATGACTACTTATTATCACCAATGGGCAAGTCTCTCTTTGCTTTCAACATGCAGTTCAACTTTGACAAAGAATTTTCCAATGGCGACTTGGAAGTTAAAGCCCGTGGCACAGAAAGCCTGATGCGGAACGAGGTGAGGTCACAACGCCTGCTACAATTTATGCAGATGACCGCTAATCCACAATTGGCCCCAATGGTTAAGTATGACTATGTACTGCGAGAGTTAGCAGCGTCGATGGATTTGGATGAAGAAAAAATCCTAAACGATCCAAGAGAGGCAATTATCCAAGCTAAAATGTTTGCAGAAATCCAAGCCCTGATGCCGCAACCTCCTGCGCAGACCCAGCAAGGCGGGGAAGAAGGTGTGCCTAGTCCCAACGACCCCACAGGCACGGGTAATGGTAACATAGCACCGGGAGCCGCACCTGTACCGGGCGAGGCTGGTTTCACAGGTGCAGGCGGCGGCGACAATGGTGGACAGCAACCACCAGTAGGACAGGCCGTACCTCCGCAAGGTCCAGTTCAGTAATGCAGAAGCTGTATAAAAGCCTTCTACTCCTAGTAAATAATGATGATCAAATGGAACGGCTACAATCTTACGTAGACCACCGTATTGAAACTCTCCGAAGCCAGCTTGAAAAACAAAAAGACCGGGATCGTGTCTTGGAAACGCAAGGCGCTATCGGAGAACTCCGAAGATTTGCCACACTTAGGGATGAAGTACAGAAAGAAGTCAAATAATGGACGCTATAACCCGTCACCATTTACTAAACATAGCAAATGACACTTTTGTTGAAAATGACGATGGTAGCATATCCACAGTCAACACAATCATCACCGGGATTGACGGAGTGGATACGCTTATTCCCACCGTATGGGACGGGCAGATTGTTGACGATGAAACTGCCGTGACTAATGCAATTTCCAGCGGGATGAACTGGCCTCAAGGCAGCGTGGAACAGCTTCAGGAATTTGATCGTGATATCCATCAAATGATGTCCGACAGGACTACTCAAGAGGAAGCTAGTCAAATTTTAAAATCCGCTGACGAGGGAAGCTTTGATGTGGACGGTGGCTCATTAGCATTGTCCAAGGAGACATTCGACAGTGGTCACCCTGTTTGGATGTTTAGCAAAGACGAGGAACGGGAAGAGCCGCAAAGCCTGATGGCACCCGTATCAAGCAAGCGCCCGGTCCAAAGACCTGTACTTACAGATGCAGAACAACTCCAAGCGTTTTACGAGACGAAGGATGAATTAGTAAGAGAAAACGCTGCTAACCTAGAACCAAGTTTTTACGAGGGGGGGTTAGTTGCCGATGAAACGCTTGATGCCTTGACCCCACGTATATACGAAGGTGTACACGAAGTAGAACCGCCTTTAGAAGGCGAAGAAACTCAGCAAGGGTCGTTTTTTCGGGATTTCTTTAGTAGACAGGCGGGACAAGACCGTACTGAAACCTTGAATGCTTTTCTCAATAATACAGCAGACTACTATCTCGGCCCAACCGGGGTGCCTGATAAACTCCGTTCTTTCAATGAGGTCTTTAACCCAGTAGTACAAATATCAGACGCTGGACAGGCTGTACAGAAAGGCGACTATGTAGACGCACTTACACAAACAGCAGGCGCAGCATTACCTGTTGTTGGTGGAGTAGCTCCTAGACTTGTCTCAAAAGCGGCAACTAGTCTTACTGACGACGCCTTCAGGTCTGCAACGGCAGCAAAGGAAGCCTTGACAGGATTTCAACTAAATCCAAACGTCGTAAGCTCTAATGGATTAGGCGTAATACAAAGAAAGCCTGACGCCTCACGCACTGTTCCGGGAGGTAATCCAGATTTCGGTCCCACAGGGAGAATATCCACAAGGAAGCCATTAAAAGCCCCGTTGAAAGAGGGAGTTCCAACGAAGGACTTTTACTCAGGTGATCTTACTATTGATAAAAAAGTAATGGATGAAGCAGGTACAACTAAAACGAACATGCAGTACCTTGCAGGCAATCGTGAACAAAGTAATACCGTAGTAACATCGAAAGGAAAAGAAAGACCCCTATTTACTTCAAACAAGCCTAATCCTTATGAAGAAATAGGAGATGTACCCTACTTCCCCGGATTTAAAGCATTAGAAGAAATGTCCACTGAAGATAGGGTAAAGTTTGTATCTGCTATGCAGAAGGAAAATCTCGAATGGGTAATGAATAGATTACCTCAAGGTTTCCAAGACAGGACAAAACTGTGGTATACTGGCGCTAATAGATTTTCAGAAGAGCTTGCTTCTAAGTACGGCGTTCCAAGGCAGTCGATGTCAGGCGTTATCGCAGCATTATCCCCTCAGAAAAATTGGTTTGAAAATGCTTCTCTCGCTGAACGAGTCGCAGATGCAGTACTAAATAATAGGAACTTTCCTTGGTCTTCTGAAATGAGTGCGGTTGTGAATAAGTACCCTACCTTTAAAACAGGAGGTAGGGGTAAAAACGCCGCTGTTTGGAATAGTATTCAGGGAAAGAAGTACTCGGAATTAGAAACCACTAGTCAAAAGGCCATGTGGGTACGTGCTTATGATGAAGCACACAATCCTAAAACTCACAGAGCGTTAACTCCAGAAGGTGATTTGGGAGAAATAATTTTATCAGGAAATGCTCCAAAAGATATCGCATGGGGAGGGTTTAACTCTATTGAAAAGGCAGTAGACGCTTTGGAAAGTGGTGGGGATTTTAGGATTTTATCCGACGTTATGGGTGGGCAGCACAAGGTAAGAAACTTTTTCAATAATATAGAAGTACCCTTCTCAGACATGGGTGACGTTACTATTGATACACACGCAATCGCCGCAGCACTAATGCGACCTTTAGGCGGGGATGACCGCCTAGTAGCTCAAGGTCTTGGTGCGCTTGGAGGTCAGAGTGGGTCTTTCGGAGCAAAGGGTAGTTATGGCCTTATAGCGGATGACTATAGGGAAGTAGCAGCCAATAGAGGACTTCTCCCAAGAGAGTTACAATCTATTACTTGGGAAGGCATTAGGTCTTTATTTAACAACAAGAGTGATGCCGTCAAACGCAAGGTAAATACTATCTGGTCACGGGTGGATGACGGTACTCTCACCCAGCAACAAGCCCTAGACCTAATCGAGGCCGAAATGGGCGGGTTTGGTACACCTAATCAAGTACTCAGTCCTCGCACAAAAAGGTCTATTAGTTCAGGCGACACAACAATGTTTGCTCTAGGCGGCTTGTCGCTAGGAGATGCAACAAAAGGTATTACCACAGAGGAAGGTAAAAAGATGGCTAATAAAAAGTTTCAATTAGACCCCAGCAAAGCCGACCCTGATGGGGATGGTAAAATGACTGAGAGGGAAAAAATGCAAGCCGAGGCTAAACAAAAAGCCGCTGTTAAATCTGGCGAGGTTGAATTGGATGATGCTGATAAAGCCATAGGTATGAATTGCGGTGGTTTAATGATGCCCTATGAGGATGATATAGACCCGGTAAGTGGTAATCCCATCCCGATTGGAAGTAATCCTGAAAATGTGCGGGATGATATCTCCGCAAATCTTTCACAAGACGAATACGTATTACCCGCCAATGTCGTAAAATGGCATGGACTGAAGCATATTCAAGAAATGCATATGGAAGCCGAAGCAGGCTTAATGAGCATGGATATGATAGGACTAATTGGCGGTCAGACATCAGAGGTGGAAGAAGCCTACGAAGAGGTGGAAGATGCCGATGAGGGTGTCCACGACGAAGACACCCACGTCGAAACCCCGGTGGTCGAGGTTGAAGACGAATTAGACGACTCAAAATATACTAAAACTTTTGAGAAGTCGGAACTCCCCGGAGTGGTGAAGAAGCACAAGTTCGCCTTCATCACATAGGGCTACCCGCCTAAGAGCGGCCCCCATGAGGTAAATTATGGCTAAATATAAACGGACAGATGTCGTTGAGGACGACACACAAAGTTATTCCGATGAAGTGTCTCAGGCGCAGCCTGTCGAACAGGATAATCCAGAAGATACTTGGAAAAATCGTTATGGCGACCTGCGCCGTCACACACAGCAACAGATGCATAGTAAAGATTCTGAAATTGCTGATATCAAACGCCAGTTGGATAGTGCGACAAAGGGACAGATCAAGTTCCCAAAGAGCGACGAAGAGATCCAACAATGGTCAAGCAAGTACCCTGAAGTTGCAAACATCGTAGATACCATTGCCCGTAAAAGGGCAAGTGAAGCTCTTGAAGAGGGTGAAAAACGTCTGGAGGGATTGAAGCAGCTTGAAACTAAACTAACCCGGAAAGAAGCAGAGCAAGAGCTGATACGTATGCATCCTGACTTTGCTGATATTCGCCGCAGCCAAGAATTTCATGATTGGGTGGCTTTACAACCAACAAACATGCAAGACGCCTTGTATAAAAATAATACCGACGCACACTCTGCAGGGAGAGCTATTGACCTGTACAAGGCTGATAAAAGGAAGGCAAAGCGGGCTAATCCCAAGACTGCGGCCTCTTCAGTAGGGCGTACTTCTAGCTCTGCACCATCAACACATTCTAAGCCTCGTTTTTCAGAAAGTCAGATTAATAGTATGACCCTTGATGAGTACGAAGCAAATGAGGCTGACATAATGGAAGCGATGCGTACTAAGCGTTTCGAATACGACGTAAGTGGCGGCGCACGTTAGTGCTTGTAATAACACTTAATTAGTGTTATAACTAAGGCATAGAGCGGAGGTAATGTTTCGCTTTTAGCAGTATTCCTATTTGGTTGACCTTGGTCGAAGTAGGTTTACTGCTACCGCCTTCTCTTACCTTATTTCGAAAAGGATGTATTTGTAAAAAAACACTTTTCCCAAGTAAGGTTATTAACTTTACTCTTTGTTTATTGGGCCTCGTAAGACTACCCCAATTTAAAACAAAAAAACACCCAGAAGATTATTGACGATTAGTCTACCAGTGTGGCGAGGCCCACTTACTCTACAGCGTATACGTGATCTTTTACGCTAGATAGTAAATGCACCCTCTAACCTAACTGCCACTGACAGTCCTCTTCTGTGTTCTGAACTGCACACCTTACTAGGTGTGCTGCCATGCACATATAGGAGATGATACAATGGCATTCCCCGCAGCGAGTGGCTACTCGCAATTTAGTAATGGAAACTTTTCCCCTACGATTTTTTCCAAAAAGGCACAGCTTGCTTTTAGGAAATCATCTGTTGTGGAAGATATCACTAACACAGATTATGCTTCTGAGATAGCATCTATGGGAGACTCGGTCAGGATTATAAAAGAACCTGATATCACTATCAACTCTCTGGCCCGTGGTACGACTTTGTCTACGCAAGCCTTGAGTGATGTTGATTTCTCCATGATCATTGATCAGGCTAACTACTTTCAGTTTGCCCTTGATGACATTGAAGAAGCACACAGCCATGTAAATTTCATGGATCTGGCAACAGACCGTGCAGGCTATAAGCTTCGTGACGAATTTGACAAGGAAGTTCTCGGCCATATTGCTGGTTGGCAATGGGGTTCAGCATGGACACGCCGTACCGCAGTCTCTGGTACAAAGGCAGATACAAGTGCTGGCTCGGATGAACTTTTGGCTGCAAACAAGCTGGACATCACCGATTTTGGTGGCTCTGACTTGGGTGTCGCTAGTGAAGTGACTTCCATTCCCATTGCCGCAGGCGGCGGCTCTGGCGCTATCACTTCACCCTTGCAAATCCTGAACCGCATCAAGCGTTTGATGGATCAAGCAAACGTGGAGACGGATAATCGCTGGCTCGTCTGTGACGCAGTGTTTGTCGAGCAATTGATGGACGAAGATTCAAAGCTCGTCAATGCAGACTTCGGCGGCGGTGATGAAGTTCGCAATGGTCGCCTACCGGGTACTATCCGGGGCTTCCGTATGTACCAATCCAACAACCTACCTTACGTTGGTGATGGTGCAGACAGGAATGCCTCTGGAGGATCGGAAACGCACTTTTCGGTCATTATGGCGGGACACGATTCTGCGGCTGCAACGGCTGAACAGATTGCTAAAACTGAGAAGTTTCGTTCACCCGATAGCTTCGCAGATGTGGTCCGGGGTATGCAGTTGTATGGCCGGAAAATTCTCCGTCCAGAAGCGTTGTTCACTGCGAACTATAATTTAGCATAACTATACTAAGGGGCGGGTTAAGCGCCCGCCCCTTACTTAATTAAGGTTAACTTATGCCAACTACTTATATTGATCTTTGTAACCAGACCCTTCGCCGCTTGAATGAGGTGGAAATTGCCGAGGCCGACTTTGCGTCGGTTCGTGGCGTTCAAGCACTCGTTAAAGATGCAGTGAAAGCTGCGGTTGCAAAAATTAATCAGGCTGAGTTTGAATGGCCTTTCAACGCTGCAGAACACACCCAGACACTGGTGGTGGGTCAGACAGAGTATGTATGGCCCCAGTATTTCAAGGTGTCGGATTGGAACAGCTTTCAAGTTCAAAAAGATGACAATCTCAACGCCAGTTATAAAACGCTGCGCTTAATTGATCGTGACGTTTGGTACAAGCAGCACCGAGACGCTGACTACGAGGCAGGCTCTGCGGGACTAGATATTCCCGACTTTGTTTTCCCAAGTCATGGTTCTGGCTTTGGCGTAAGCCCGTCTCCAGATGAAGCCTATAAAGTTCGCTTCCGCTATTACCTAAACTTCTCCGACATTACCCTGCACGGCGACGAAACCCGTATTCCAACAAGCTTTGATAGCGTTCTTGTCGATGGGGCGCTTTATCATCTGTATATGTTCAAAGATAACATTGAGAGTAGTCAGGCTGCTTACGTTGCTTTCGAGCAAGGTATAAAAGATTTACAGACGCTGTACATTAATAATTACCAGTACGTGCGTGATACACGGGTTAAGTTTTAATGCCTGACCGTATCGAATCCTTCAAAGTTATTTGTTCAGGCGGGGTAAACTCAAACGAAAACCACCTTGACCTGTCAGACAACAAGCCCGGTTCTGCCACACGTCTAGTGAATTACGAACCCTCACTGTATGGGGGATACCGTCGATTAGAAGGGTATCAATATTATGATGATTTATACCCAGAGGTCACTGACAACGCTTCCGCAGAGGGTAAGGTGTTATGCGTTGCATTTTATAAGAATGAACACATTGGTAATCCCTACGTGATAGCGGCCCGTAAGGATGTCGGCGCTAATACATACAGCTTCTACTACCACACGCCCTACATTGGGTGGCGTAAAATCTCTACAGGTATAACACATAACACTACTAATGGTACTAGCACCGTCTCTAAGATCCGTTTCGCACAGTTTGATTTTGGTTCTGGAAGTTTTATAATTTTCGTTGATGGCGTAAACAACGCCACTGTATTCAACGGCACTAACTGGTACTCATTAGACAGTAGTAACACTGGCGGTCCTACCAGCCCCGGCGGGGATCAGGTAATAGACGCTCCTTCCTTGGTTGATGTATTTGAAAATCACATCTTTCTCTCCGGGGATGCCACTGAACAATCAGTAGTGTGTCACTCTGTAGGTAACGATCCATTAGACTTCTCCGTTGCGTTAGGCGCTGGGCAGTTAATTACAGGTTTCAAGGTTGTTCAGATCAAGCCGTTTCGTGACAATCTGTTTGTCTTTGGGAACAACTCAATTAAAAAACTGTCGCCTGATATTACGTCGGGTTTTACACAAGAACAGGTAACCGCCAATGTAGGCTGTGTGGCCCCGGATTCTGTACTAGAAATTGGTGGCGACCTCGTATTTTTAGCACCTGACGGTGTACGTCCTTGCGCCTCAACGGCTAAAATTGGCGACGTAGAACTCGAAACAATCTCAAAACCCGTTCAGAGTCTTCTCGTAGATGTAATTGCAAACACCGATTTAAGTACCCTGAATGGTGTCGTTCTACGTTCAAAATCCCAAATACGATATTTTTACGGCGACGACACCACACACGTCGAAGGTAGTGAGGGATTAGTCGGAGGACTGACTGACTCCAACGGCAGTATCGATTGGGAATTTGGTACACTACTCGGCATTCGAGCGAGTTGCTGTAGCTCCGAGTACGTGGGTACTGAAGAGTATGTTTTACACGGCGACTACGACGGTAAGGTGTACCGCCAAGAACAGGGTAATAGTTTTGCTGGACGTGATATCGTCGCCATATACGCCACGCCGTATTACGATTTTAAAGACACCGAAGTTCGCAAGACAATGCGTAAAGTTAATACTTTCCTCCGGGCAGAGGGTCCATTCGAAATGAACCTAGCCCTTGCTTATGATTGGGGCGACTACACAACTTCAAGACCGTCTACATACACACAGGCAAGTCAGGGTGGTCCCACTGTTTATGGAGGGCGCAGCATTACCTACGGAGGAGCCAACGTGACCTACGGGGGTAACTCCAAGCCTATTATGACTTCTGATATCCAAGGCAGCGGATTTTCCGTCCGGGCCACCTATGTCACCGTAGGTCAGTCTAATCCCTTCACGATACAGGGGATTGTATTTGAATATTCCGTTTCAGGGAGACGCTAAATGGCAGGTTACACACGCCAATCTATAGCAGATATTATTAACGGGTCGGAGGTTACTGCCCCGCCAATTAATGCTGAATTTAACCAGCTTGCTTCTGCATTTAATGCGACGACGGGACATACTCATGATGGTCTGACGGGCAATTCTCCAAAAATTAGTCTTACAACATCAATCAGTGGATACCTTCCTGCCGTTAATGGTGGCGTCGGTGGTAAAAATAACGTCAGCGCAACCACTACGCCTACTACAACGAATGATGCCAGTGAAGGATATGCCCCCGGCTCTTTATGGGAAAACACAACCACTGGTCGAATTTACATCTGCGTCGGCAACACCAGCAATGCAGCGGTCTGGCGTGAACTTCTCCAAGTTGAAACAGGTAATAAAGTTGTGCCTGTCAGCACAAACTCTGTGGACCTCGGAAGCCCGACAGTAAAATTCCAAGATTTATTTTTAAGCGGCGG